>Ga0208795_1001337_pt1 | contig 11229 bp, 8 predicted proteins | sample CB_VirMetaG_6_FD_184541 | JGI IMG/M metagenome (GOLD analysis project Ga0208795, IMG submission 184541) | Freshwater to marine saline gradient viral communities from Chesapeake Bay - CB_1508_2 Viral MetaG (SPAdes) (version 4) | ecosystem: Environmental > Aquatic > Marine > Coastal | place: USA... | reverse complement strand
GGCCAACCCGGACCGTACTTTTCCATGTTCGGGTCGCAGGTTTCCAAGTCGATTGCGATTTCATCTGCTGCGGATAAATCCGGGAAGGTCGCAGGCGGGGTCCATTCGGTGGTGGACGGGAACATACTCATTGTTTTCTTCACAACCTAAATCCTTCGTGTGCTTTCTTTGGTAGTACGATGTGTAGCGCTTTCTTAGCGCGTGTAATGCCGACGTAGAGAAGTCGGTTAACGTCATCGGGGTTCTTTTCGTATTCCTTGGCGAACTTCGGTGAGAGGTCCATGAGCAATAAGACATTGTCCGCCTCACCGCCCTTTGCCCCGTGGATCGTGGACAGTTGAATGGGCGCCTCGCCTGTAAGCTTCGTGCCACGACGCAGCATTGCAATCATGTACTCACGCTTTTCTTCCGGGATCTTTTCCAGCACTTCGTGCCAGATCCCATCTGCCAGAAGGCCGTGGTGTTCACGCAGCTTTTCTATTGTGAACAGATGCTCTGGGTCCGCAGCGTTGAGATTCTTGAACCCACGCTTCACGCCGCCGCTGCCGAGATACTTGTAGATGTTCTTCAACATCGGATAGTTAATCTCCAGCCCTTTGCGAAGGCGCTCCCATCCTACAACCGCCTGCACCACAGACTCGGCAATGCTCCGTTGTCCGTGACGCTCGAACAGTAAACCTTGCGACTTGATCCATCCGTGCATGTTGTTCAGGAAGTAGTTCGTTGAAGCGAGTACAAGCCACTTACCGACGGTGATGTCGACGTGGTTGAAGTCGTTGTAGAACTGGACTTGGCCTTCAAAGTCGCGTGCTTTCCAGATCTTTGGCTGACGCGTGCGGATGCGGTTCACTACGCGGTTTGCGAGCTCATGCACTTTGCTCGGCACGCGCCATGACTGTTCCAGAATATGCACATCACCGTAGAAGTTCAGGAACGAATTCACATCCGCACCCGCCCAGTTGTACACCGCTTGATCGTCATCCCCGGCCAAGTAAGTGCGATTGGCACGCTTGACCAGTTCCTCTACCAGAAGCCATTGCAAACGGGAGAGGTCCTGCGCTTCGTCGATGATCAGCACTTCCAGCGACGGTAAACGATCCGGCTGTTCAATGATGCGCTCGAGCAAATCGGTGAAATCCAGAATGTTGTGCGCTTCTTTGAAGTGACGAAAGGCACGCGCTACGTACTCGAACTGGTGCCATTCAATGTCCATGTTCGATTGGTTGTAGTGCGTGCGCAGGTCAATCCCTCGAATACGCGCGATGTTGATCTGGTTCAGGATCGGATGATCTGCGGTGAATGCCATCTCATCATCACCACCGTAAGAGAACTTCATGTCCAGCCCGGCTTCTGTACCGAATTCCTTGTAGTCCTCGGGCTTCATCATGTCCTTTGTACCCACGCCAAGGCAGTGGTACGCCAGACTGTGAAGCGTGCGGAACCATGGGAAGTCGATGTCAGCGTTGAGGTGCGGAAACTTGTTGATCGCGCGATCCTTCGCTTCGGTAGCCGCTTTACGCGTGAACGCAAAGTAACCCACCTGCGAAGGATGCACGTTATCCAGTTCTTTCTCGACAACGTTGAGCAGGAACGTAGTTTTGCCGCTACCGGGGGGACCGAATACCTTCTTGATCTGCATCAGAACGGACTCTGCTGACGCATTTCAGGCGTATCAAACGGCGAATCCTGCGATTCAAATCGCGGCAGTGCCCATACACGCGTGGTGCGGTTCTTCAAGAACAGGCTCATCGGTTCGCCGCCAAGATCACGCAGACGCTGGGCAATCTTCGGTGCAGACAATCCGGTGAAGTTGTTGCGACGCAGGTGCGCGTCCAAGTCCTTCATACGGAAGTACACCTTGCCTTCGTCCTCATCAATCCACGGACGTCCCAGTAGGATTTCGTCACGGTCCATGGCCTGCTGCATATGCGTCGTGAACTCTTCCAACAGATCGCCGAATACCCAAGTCACGGTCGTATCTTCGGAGGCTTCTTGGATCTGTTCCAGTTCCACCATCTCACGCAGCAGCGCGTTCAGCATCTGTTCCCAATCATTCTTCTTGAGCGTAGGCGGAACGACGTTGATGCGTTCCATGCACGCCTTCTGGAAAGCTACTTGGTTGTACAGCATGTCGCTGTCCAGCTCGATACGCTTGCCGTTGACGTTTAAGAACCACAGCGGTGGTTCCGAGTTGTACTTAGACAGGCTTGCAAGATCCGGTGCATCCGGTGCGTCAGCACCTACACCGTACTTACGCGTGCGGCACAGCCCTGCATTGCAGAAGCTATTGATCGGCGCGTCCTTGCACTTGTACTTGTAGTCCTTCTTGTCCATCTGATTGATGATCCCCTGCATTTCCTGCAGCGGGAGCGGAGGACCGAAGTACTTGGTGTTGTACTCCATGACTTTGGTTTGCCAATCCACAGGATCAGCACGTTTGCAGTAGACCGCAATGTTGAACAAGCCATTGTTGCGTGTGCCTTCAGGAAAGCCCTGCGCACACAATGCCTGTAGGCATGGCGGACCATCCTTTACAGGATGCTCGGCTTCCTTTGGCTCCTCTGGGAAATCCAGCGGAGCGGTCTGCACCCATTTGTCATAGATTTCGTAGAACTCTTCCAAGGTAGCGGACGTGCCGTCATCGTGGAAGGCATAACGCAGCGTTTCATCCCCGCCGAAGTACGGCAGGTTCAGGAAGTTTCCTGTATCGCCACGCTCTACAAGAATTTCGGATTGTTTAGGGAAGATCTCACGCCCGGCTTCACCGAGTCGACTTGCTGCAGCGTTCAAATAGCGTTGCATGTCCGCAGCCGGAATGGGCTCAGACACAAACAGGAACACATGCGCACCGCCAGACTTACTGCGGCACACAACAAGCGGCAATTCAAGGCGACGGACCTTGGCGATCAGTCCCTTGTGATCGAGCGGGTATTGATCAATGTCGATACAGCCCCAAATGCAGGTGTTATCGGCGCGGATCGGAATGATCCCGAGGCTCGGTTCTATGCCATTAAGATGCTTCTCCCATAAATCATCAGTTGGTGGTTTGCGTACTACGACGGCTTTACCACTTTGTTTGCCATCGCTCCGTGACCCTTCGATTTTGTAGGTTCCGTAGGCTATATCGAGTCCGGCAAATATAGCTTTGAACCGTGTTATGTCGGCCATCTGGTCTCTCAAGGTAAAACCGGGGCCCGAAGGCCCCGGTACGATTAGAACGGAGTGTCTTGTGCTGGGTTAGACCCTTCGCTCTGGTGCTTCACGTTGACTTCGCCTGCCTTGATGGAGGATGCGAAATCCTTAGCCATCTGGTAAACGCCCATGTCTTCGAGGGCACCTACACGCTCAATCTCCCAGCCGTACCACTTACCCTTGTCGTTGCTTTCGCTGACAGAGGTCAGGCGGTAAACCTGAGAGTACATCGGAGGCGTAAACAGACCGTTCTTGCCCGGAACCTTGACGGACATCATCATGCTGTTCCACTTGCGGCTCTTCTTTAGCTGCGTGGACTTCATGACGATCAAGGCCGGATTCGGCACGCCGTTTTCCAACACCATCACGTAGTGATTAGCGGTGTTTTCAACGTAGTTACCGTTATCAAGAAAGTCTTTGCTTTCTCCCGGTTCACGGTGGGTACGGGACAGGATGTCGCTGGTTGCAGGATGAATTGCAATCGGCGCACCGGAACCGCTGCCGCGTGGTGCCCATTCGATGTACTGGCGAACATATGCACACGGGATGACTTCGATACCCTTCTTGCCGTCATACAACGCACCGGTAACGCTGTTGTAGATCATGCCGGGCATGGCACCTTCTACTTCACCGACTTCCGGGGATGTGCTGGTCAGCAAACGGAGGAAAGGAAGCGCAAGGTCATCCTTGTCCATGTTCTCAAAACCACCATGTGCATCTTCCTCGAAGGAAGTTGCCAACATCAGGGCGCCACCGCCCACTTCTTCTTCGACCTTAGCGGTCGCAACTGCGCTACTTGTAGCCATGAGTCTTGCTCCTTGTTTCGTTAAGACTTAATCGTCGCTTTCTGGCCGATAAAGACGCCAAACAAATCCGTTGGGAATTGGTTGCCGCGCTCGACCTGTTCCTTTGCCCATGCCTTGAGAGTCATGGGCTCTACCTTCTCAGCTTGCTGTGCCGGATAGCCTTGCTCGCCGAGGAGATTCAGTAGACGAGCGGATAGCTCGTCTTCGCCGCGTCCAAACTGGACGCTGACGGTGTTCTTGATAATGTCATCAAACCCGTGGTCCCTGAGCCATTGGAAGGCTTCCGCCTTACGTGCTGCAGGAATCGACGCCGAATAGAACGGCTTGACGTCGATGGAACTGCCATCGTCCATCTTGAAGCTGCTCATGCCCAATTCGGCCATGGCTTCTGGGATGGTCTGCTCGGTCAGCTTACGTAGCTGTTCTTTGCGTTCCTTGACGACGGATTCTAGCTCGTCTAATTCCTTCTCGAGGTGCTTGGCGCGCTTAGCCAATGCTGCAACGCCCGACAGGGAGTTGTCATCGACCTGCAGGGCACCTGCGTCTTCCTCAAAGATATTCGTCATGCTCATCGCTTTCTCCTTTCTTAGGATACAAATCAATCTGAATCGGGATGTATCGACGATCGAGTTTATCCCACTTCAGACACTTATACCGTCCGTGGTTACGGGCGGCAGCCATAGCGCTGATCACGCTAATGGATACTGGGTCACCGATAAACAGCAGGTAGTCGTTGTCGTTGAACTTCGACAATGCACGACGAATGCGGTTAACCGTTGGCACCGGTGAAAACGTAATCTGCGCGTTAGGCGGCAGAATGACTTCAATGTCACCATATTCCATGGCGGGCGTTATGTTGTGGTTACCGGTTTCGGTGACCACGTAGACTTTTGGTCTAGCGTCCACGATTTCTCCTTTCTTCAATCGAGCACTCAGTGTACACTCGGCTGATCGAGGAACGCAACCCCCTCGTAACAGAAAGTCAGAAGGATCCAAATGAGCGACGAATTTTTAGCGAACTACCCGTACAAGAACAAACCGTTTCTGCATCAGGAAGCGTACTTGGCCCGTTTCTGGAAGCGCAAGGTTGGTGCCTTGTTCGCTGACATGGGCACAGGCAAGAGCTTCATGGTCATCAACAACATTGCCATGCTGTATGACAACGGGCACATCAATGCCGCGTTGATCGTTGCGCCGAAGGGCGTATACCGCAACTGGTTAAACAGCGAAATCCCGAAGCACATGCCCGAACACATTGTGTACCGCATGGCGATCTGGAACCCGAGCCCGAAGAAGGCGGAGGTCGCGGCAATGGATGCCCTGTTTGAAACAACAGAAGATCTTAAAATACTAATCATGAACATCGAGGCGTTCTCGACCAAGAAGGGCGTCGCGTTTGCCACGCGTTTCTTGCAATGCACCAAGGCGTTCATGGCCATTGACGAAAGCACGACGATCAAGACGCCGAAGGCTGCGCGTGCAAAGAACGCCGTCAAGGTGGGGAAGTTTGCTACCGCCAAGCGGATCATGACCGGATCCCCGGTGACCAAAAGCCCGCTGGATTTGTACCAGCAATGTGAGTTCCTTGATTCGAGCTGCTTGGACAGCCCTAGTTTCTACGCCTTCCAGAACCGTTATGCCGTAACGGTGGAGCGCAACATGCCGTCACATTCCTTTAAGCAGATTGTCGGCTACCGTCGCTTGGACGAGCTGAAGGACAAGCTGGATAAGTTCTCGTTCCGCGTGACCAAGGACGAGTGCTTGGACTTGCCGGACAAGATGTTCACCAAGCGTGAGGTGGACCTGACAGATGAGCAGGCCAAGGCGTACAACGAGATGAAGAACATGGCGTTGGCGCTGTTCGATCAAGGCATGATGACTACCCAGAACGCCCTGACCCAGATCATGCGTATGCACCAGATCGTCTGCGGGCACGTCAAGCTGGACAATGGCGAGGTCCTGCATCTGCCGAACAACCGCGTGAAAGAACTCCTGAACATCGTCGAAGAGACCGACGGCAAGATCATCATCTGGGCCAATTACCGTCACGACATTGAAGCGATCAAGCTGGAACTGGCGAAGGTCTACGGCATGAACTCGGTGGCCACCTATTACGGGGACACGGAGGCCGAGGACCGTCAGCGTATTGTGGAAGACTTCCAGAATCCGGACAGCGAACTGCGATTTTTTGTCGGCAATCCGCGAACAGGTGGGTACGGTCTGACACTAACTGAAGCAAGTACGGTCGTTTACTTCAGTAATAGCTTCGATCTGGAAGTGCGCCTGCAGTCAGAAGACCGCGCTCACCGCATCGGCCAGACCAAAAAGGTCCTGTACATCGACCTGCTCACCCCGAATTCGGTGGACGAAAAGATTGTTCAGGCTCTTAAGAACAAAATTGACATCGCCAACCAAGTCATGGGCGAGGAGGTAAAAGCATGGTTGATTTGATTCCGATCCGTAAGAAGTTCGTCTACGAAAAGCTGGAACAGCACAACTCGGAAACGGGCCGTACCTACGGGGACGATCACCTGCCCAGCGTTACACACATTCTGGGCAAGACGAAGGACCAGTCACACTTGAAGCAGTGGGAGGAACGCGTCGGGAAGGACGAGGCAGAACGGATAAAAAACGATGCGGCCACCGTAGGCACCCATATGCACAACGTGATCGAACGCATGATTGCCTACCGTGACCTCCCACGTCCAACAAATTGGCTGCAGGTCAAGGGCTATGAGATGGGATACCGCCTGATCAATACCTTCTTTCATAACTTGGAAGAGATCTGGGGATCCGAAGTGCCGCTGTACTATCCGGGAAAATACGCAGGGACGACCGACCTAGTCGCCGTCTATCGCGGCAAACCCTGCATCGTAGACTTCAAGCAGAGTATCCGCCCCAAGAAGCGCGAATGGGTGGAAGACTACATGCACCAGCTTGCAGCCTATGCTCTCGCACATGACATCGTGCATGGCACTAATATCGAAAACGGCGTCGTACTCATGGCCGTCCAAGATGGCTCGACCATGGAGTTTTCCACCGCTGGCAGGGAGTTTCAGGCTTACAAAGACGCGTGGCTTAGGCGCGTCGACCAATTCTTCAGCCTAGCGCAAGCGTAGTGTCCATCGGGAACAGCTTTTGCAGCATGTCACGGCTGTTGGACTGTGGCCCTACTGCCCCTTGGCCCGTGGGCGCTGGTGCTGGGGCCGCGCCCGGTGTAACCGGAGCGGACAACCCACGCGTCGGGGTCAGGATCTGCATTTCTCGCTTTTGCTGGATGCGCAAATTGCGTTCCTGCATTCTCTGTAGATTAGACGGATCATACGGAACGTCCGGGTAGATTGGTTCAATCTCTTCGTCCGGTAGCGTATTGATCGTAGCCGCTACGGTCGGCGGGCGGAAACCCAGCGTCGTCAGATAACGTGTCAATTCATTGACACGAAGACGTTCACGCAGGGAGGGCTTGATGCCAACTTTCTGTACTTCGCCCCGTTTCAGGAGCATGGCCATCAGCTTCGGATCTTTGGTTGCTTCCTGAATAATGCTGCGAGTCATCATGGTCGGAGTGGCATCAAAGATGGAGCGCATGTATTTGGAACCAGCTGCGGCTGCGATCAGTGATGACCCGCCTTGGCCTCCCGCCAATGTTGTACCTGCACGCGCACCTACCACACGTAAGCCCAGTTCAGTCGCTGCATCTGCCCCGTCCAGAAGCTGTTCTAGCAATTGGCGGTTGCCCATGGCACGTTCTACGCGTTCCATCGGCGCCAGCAGCATACGAAGATTCTTTGCTTCGCTGATCGACATCACGCCTTCTTGGCGGAGGATCTGATAAACGGACGGCAGGCCCGGACGAATCGGCTCAAAGATGGCCTCGTCAAAGCGCTTCGGGCTGAAGCGGGTATCGCCGCCTGCCTTGGTAAAGGCATAGTCATAAAGCGTAGATTTCAGGCCGTCTGTGGCCTTACCGCGGCGAGCCATTTTGACGATCTTGGTCAACTGCTCTGCCGGATTCTTGCTGGTCAGCGCATCAGTCACGGCATCCGTAGCGCTCTCGTACTTCAGAACTTGAGCAAATGCCGCCTGATTGCGGATGGTCTTGTTCATGTGGCTGTGGAAATCCTGTGCATTTCGCAGCAGGGTTTCTGCACGGTCCACATTCACCAAATCATCATACAAGCCAACATGCTTCAGTAGCTGCGCGGTATCTGGGTCTTCCGTCATCCGACGAAGCGCTCCGATGTTTAGCTTATAGCCGCCCGGAGCATTTGGATCCGGGGTCCATGCTTTGGTAGCAATGCCACGCAGGATCGTGCGGTTGGCGTCACGGATGGAGGTTGCATTGGTGCGTGCATTAGCAGCGAAGTCCTGCAATGCCATTGCCTGCGGGCTATCTGCACCGAACTGACGGACTGCATCATCGTAGGCGTCCGCCATGAAACCGACAGCCTCTTCCACCTGCTTCATGCGGAAGGCGGTGATGTCTGCGTTCGTGCCAAAAGCACGGTCCACGAGCAGTTCTGCAGGAAGGCGCTCACCGCGACGGGACTTAGAGAGCATGTCACCAGCGTAGCTGCGGGTGAAGTGATCGTTCAGTGCCTTGGAGAATGCACGGGCTTCGTCGTATTCCGGACCAATCAGGTTCTTCTCCATATCGTCGTAAGCGCCTTGCGCCAGACGGGAGAAGAGGTTGGCTTCACGTGGGTTTCCTGCAACCTGTGACGCGCGGGCCAGTTCGAGCATGTCGCCACGAATGGCTACAAGGTCCTGTGCAGTAGTCGGCTTGAATTCTTTGAACTGATAACGGGCCGGGACAATACCGGTTTCCATGTATTCCGGGGTGCTGCGGCCCATGCGGTAGAGATCCACCGCTTCATCGGTCAGGCCCATACGTTCCATAGTGGAACGCACCTGAGCAGGCAAAGTACGCGCACGTTCCGGAGTCATGCTGGATACAAAGTCCAAATACTGATTCACCAGATTGTTGGTATCAATGCTCGGACGGGTCGGCAGATCCTTGAGGCTCTGGAACACGCTTTCACGCGTCATTTCGCCGATTTCAACCGGCTGGCGCTGGACCTGTGAAGCTTCCGCACGACGCCAGAGGGCCTGTTCATGCGAACGCGCATCAGCCAAAGCTTGTTCAGTCGTGTCACGGACGATGCGTCCAACCTCTGCACGGGACTGCGGAGTGTCTTGCTTGATCTTGGCGATTGCCGTTGCAGCACGCTCATCTGCGATTGCCAGACGGCGGTCCAACAGGCCAGTGAACATTTCTTGACGCAGTTCAGCTGCCTGACGCAGCATGTTCGGGTCACCTGTTTCGGTCAACGCACGGACCAGATTACGCAGCGCACGAATGCTGGTGTCACCCTGCTGCTGTACCTCTGCTGCATACTTGGCGTTTTCACGCGCCAGTGTGGTTTCAAGGATGGTCAGACCTTCTGAGCCAGTCTTCTGAGCCGCGGTCGGAGAGACGCCTTCCGGGTACAACTGTTCCAGCTTGCGGATCAGGGTCGGGATGTCTTCGTCAGTTTCCTGAGAAAGCAAGGTAACCAAGCGATTCGCCGCACGCTGCTGACGTGCTTCGGGGCTAAAACTGCCTTTCATCGCAAGGTAAGACTGCTTGAGGCGCGGCCATGCCTCTGAAATAGTACGCGTCGGAGACAGCATGCCAGTCAGGAATTCTGCCCCAAAGCGTGCACCTGCATTATCCGGGGCATAGTTGACTGCAGTGCCGCCTGCAATGCCTACAGTGGTAGGCATGATCAAGCCTTCCCGCATCAACCAGCCTGCCTTATCAGCACGGGCGGTTTGTCCTATGTTGCTCAGGAAGGTGGCTACACGATTGGCATTAGCTACAGGCAGCCCGAACGCAAACGGAGCTGCGACCATGGTTTCGCCTGCCGTAATCCCGCCTTCGCGGTACGGGGCCAGATCTTCACGGGGGACCGCAGGGAACAAATCCACAATTGGATTGGTACCTTGGTAACCAAGAAACCCGCCGATAACCGTGCCACCTACGGCACCGATGGTTGCAGGAACAGGACCAAACGGAGCGAGTGCAGCTGCGCCAGTACGGCCACCAAGCAATGCACCGCCTACCGTACCGCCGCCACGGATACCGCCCTGCGTTAAGCCGAGACCGATTTGCTCTGCTTTTTCAGCCGCAGTAGGTTCTGCAAATCCCATGGCTTCGCCATAGCGTTCGCGCAGAGAAGGAGCCGTGGTCGGTGCACCGTGGACCATGGGGCTATCTGCAGCCTGCATGCCCTCTCCGACAATATATGAGGTCGGTTTTTCAGGCGGCGCTTCGTATTCTGGAGTGTCGGGAAGAGTCAGGCGCTCTTCGCCCGGGGCTTCTGATTGTGCAGCAAACTGATCCCGCAAACTTGCCATTACTGTGCTCCACCGCCGATCTTGTACCACTGTCCTTCAGACATGACCATTGTACCTGCAGGCAGGGTCTGCCAGCGAGGGTCATTTTCATTGTCGACGAAAAGCGGCATGCCGAGGATACGACGGATGTTATGAATGTCTTCCATACGAGCGCGCGCGGTAGTGACGGCGGTCTTTTGCGCCGTCGGGGAATTCATTTCGCGACGAGCATTGTCGAAGATTTCGTTCAACACGTTATCCACACCACGCAATTGTGCAATGTAGGCTTCACGGTTATCGATAATCCCCGGAAGCACATTCAAGCTTTGGATGATTTCCTTACGCTCGCCCTCATTGAAGCGGTCGTTTGTGCGCAAGCCACCAGTTAACTGGTTGACGGAAGTCTCTACAAACTTACGCTTCTGCACTACGTCCATATCACCAAACATAGGACCGACCAACGGGACCTTGGCGAGAGTAGAGAAGATTGCCGGAACAGGACCGGTGACATCGCCTGCATAAGCTGCGTTGTAAATGGTCTCCTCTCCCGGACGCAAGTAGCTATGCGCTCTTGGGTCTATAGCTTCTACCGTCGTTTCATTACGGCTCCATTCTGGGAAGGCTGCCTTGGTCGCCATCGCAGTCAGGCCCGGCAATGCAGGACCTTTTTCTTCTGCCGCGGCTTCTTCTGCGCCTGCTTCCGTAACCGCAGTAGCCGTACCCATAATCTGATTCGCCATGGATTCTTCAGATTGCGGGGTCGCCGGAACAGGGACATTGCCGCTCACAAGCGCCTTGTACGAAGCGGTCGCATCCAAAGCAAACTGCGGGATCGGAGTACCGGGTACTTGGT
>Ga0208795_1001336_pt1 | contig 11232 bp, 17 predicted proteins | sample CB_VirMetaG_6_FD_184541 | JGI IMG/M metagenome (GOLD analysis project Ga0208795, IMG submission 184541) | Freshwater to marine saline gradient viral communities from Chesapeake Bay - CB_1508_2 Viral MetaG (SPAdes) (version 4) | ecosystem: Environmental > Aquatic > Marine > Coastal | place: USA... | reverse complement strand
CACCTCTTTTAAATTTGTCATAATTCCGTTTGTTTAAGTACCTCACAAACATAACAGATCAAAACGACAAATCCTAATAAGCCTACAACAAAAATCAACTTTTTTTACCTACCAAATAATATTCTGTTAAATCAATAAAAACCAAATATTATGTGTAGTTAGGTGTAGTAGGGCAGTCGTAAATATTAGTTATACTGTCAAAGATGTATAATACCAAATAATATTCTGTCAAATAAAGAAAACACCAAATAAAATATAGGTAAATCTCCAAAGTACAAAATTAAAAGTTTACTGTAGTAGAGTAGTTAAGAAGAAAATCAAAAAAATAATAATATTAAGAGAAGTTTTAAAGTTCTTTTTTGCTGACGACACCCTACTACACTTTTTGCTAACTGTGTGAGGCTCATTAACTTAACCAACTTTACCTACTAAACAATTAGTCAATCAAATTACACAAAAACTTTTAACTGTAAAGATTCGTTACCTAAATCAGAGCAAAAACCTGACACATGAGAGTATTAAAATTAGAACAACAGCACGAAGTATCCGACAAAGACGTACAAATTTTTCACTTGACCCACCCCCAAAAGTTATTTGTCGAGGAGTATTTGTCAAACGGGATGAAAAGTACCGCAGCAGCAAAGTACGCAGTGGAGGCTACTTCACCAGAGATCAAAGAAAAGAACAACCCCGACACCTACTTTGGCATGAGGGCTAAGGCATTTCTAACAGCAAAGAGCATATCCACCTATCTTGACAAAATACTCCTAAATAAGAAAACTGCCTCAACATTGGAAGAGGTGTTGCAGGTAGTCTCCTCAATTATGCACAATGAGGATGCCGAGCACAAAGATAGACTTAAAGGAGCAGAACTTCTCTTAAAGCACTATGGAGCATTTGAAAAGCACCAAAACGCACGGTCTGCAAAATCCCTAACGCTAAATGGTGTATCCGCCATGAGTGACAAGGAGCTACAGGCAGAACTTAGAAAACGATTATCAGAGGTATCAGGATCAGAAACAGACGAAGCACAAATAGTAGACTAATGAGAATAGACCGTACCACACAGGAAGACCTACTTAGACTTCAGTTAGAAATCAAGAGGAGGGAGTACAACACAAATTTCTATAGCTTCTTCAAGGACGCATGGGCAGAGATTGATCCTTACACCGAACTTCAAGAAAATTGGCACATCACCTACTTGGCATGGTTGGCACAGTATCTTGTAGAGCCTGTACTCAACAAAACAGCTCCTCCTCACACCACCATACTAATCAACGTGCCTCCCCGATCATTAAAGTCTTGGATATTCAACCAAGCACTTCCCGTATGGATATGGAGCAAGCAACCGTCCCTACCTTTAATGACCATAAGCTACTCGGAGGAACTAGCACACGGATTTAGTAGAAAGTCCCAAGAAATCATCAAGAGTAAGTGGTTTAAGCGTACCTACAGTGACGTCTTTAGCATAGACCAATCTGAAGGAGGTAGGGAGGCTGTAGGAGAGACTCAAACAAGTAAAGGAGGTATCAGGTTATCTACAGGTACAGGAGGCTCTACAGTAGGTAAAGGATTCATGGTAGGTATTATTGATGATCCGTTAAAACCCCAAGAACTAAAATCAAAAAAAGCACTTCAAGAAAACAAGGAATTTTGGGATCAGTCCTTCGATACAAGACGTAACAACGCAAAGACAGCAGTAGCATTTGTAATTATGCAAAGGTTAGCTGAGGACGATATGAGTGGTTACCTTAACGAGAAGTATGGTGCAGATGAAGATTTTCTGCACGTCAATCTCCCAGCAGTACAAGATGGTTCAGAAAAAATACCTTACCTAGACAAGTTCTTAAAAGCTTATCCACAGTACAAGAACGACATTTACAAGAGAGGCTACTTATTCGGTGACAGATTTGACGAGAGTTTCATCAGGAAAGTAAAAAAGAAGGGTGAAATATTTTGGTCTTGTCAGTACCAACAAAACCCGTTACCCCCAGATGGTTTAGTTTTCAAACGTGATTGGTTTAAAATCGTACCTTTTAAAGAATTTTATGATCTCGACAAAAAACATAACCTAAAGCGTACACACATAGTAGATACTGCCTACACATCAAATACCTTGAATGATCCATCTGGTATAATGACCTATACTATGTACGGAAACACAATCTACATTACCGATTGGATAGACGACCACATTGACGCAGCCGACCTACCACAATGGCTTGAAAAGGAAACGAGAAGAGCAGGTTACGACAATAGGAAAAGTATGATAACAATTGAGCCTAAAGGATCAGGTAAAGTGGTGGTATCCCTTCTAAAAAAATTAACTGACTTAAATGTAGTCGAATACCAATATCCAAAAGCTGCCAAAGTAAACGTAAACATTAAAAAAGAAGAAAGAGCTGAGGCAATCGTTCCAATGGTAGAAACAGGTCGTGTGGTACTGGTTGAAGGTGCATGGAATGAAAGGTTTATTACCCAAATAACCACATTTCCGACTGCAAAATTTGACGAGGCTGTAGATTGTTTAGTTATGGGGACATTAAGAGCACATTATGTAGATTCAAGGTACAAAAAGTTTGCATTAAAAAGGAGTACAAGCTAATGTACTCCTTTTTAAATTACCTATACTCCTCCAGCTCATCCTCTAAATTATCAATCTCTTCCATCTTTAACTCCAACTCATCTTTCAAATCCTCAATTGCCTCCTCCAACAGTTCTACCTCCTCACACTTAGTCAACAGCAACGAGACCAAAGCTTCATCACTACCTATCAAGTGGTAGCTATCCTCAAACAAGTCCTTAACCCTCAACATATTCTCCTTCAAAATTTTGTCTTTCATATCAATTAATATTTAAAAACCTCTATAACATTTTCCTCCTTTAACTTAATTCTGGTCAAAGTCTTATCAAAATCTAAGGACTCAAAGACCACATTTTTTTGATAATCATCACTATAGTCAATCTTATTAAGTTCAATACCTCCCTTTTCCAACTCCTCTGCTAACTCAAAAGCACTTACCATAACATCATGAAAATCTAAGTACACTCCCATCAAACACTCCTCATGGATTCCGTTATTACCTAAATCATACTTGTAGAGCATAAATACACTCTTACATTTGTACGTGTTTAACTTTACTCCCATATCGACAGTAATCCCTTTTGTATCATAGTAATAAAGACGACCCTGCTCTACACCTCCTACAGCATATCCCTTAAACATATCCTCAGAAAACAGGGCATTATAAAGCAATTCAGCCTGTTTCTTAGTTCTTGCTTCAATTATCCTGTAATCTTGGTAGGTAGTCCTAGGAGATTCCATAAAACCTCCTACAGCCCTTCCTACCAAGAACCTATTTCTACCTTTAAATTCTTCCGTTACTTTCATATCAATCAATATTTAAAAACAACCTATAAATTCTCCTTACCTCAATAAGTTTACCTGCATCAACATCAAGCTTAACCAAGTTAGTAATTTTCTCATCCAACCACTTCTCAAAATCTGGCTTTGTAACAGGCTCTTCCCCTTTATCCAACTCAAACTCGCCCAGATTAAACCACCAAAGACCTGCCCTCCCATAATGATCCTCCTCAATGTAAATTCCAAAGTCAGCCTCATTAATTTTTTTTATAACCCCCTTCTGAGGAGTTCTAATTTTAGCATATGCCCATGAAGTAATTATTACCTTGTCACCTACTTTTAATCTAAATTTGTTCATAATATTTATCTGTTTAAGTATGCCCCAAAGTAAAGCAATCAAATCGACAATTCCAAATAAACTTTAAAAAATATTTTTACGTTAGAGAAAGATAACAATCAAGCACATGAACTACAATATACCAACAACCATAACAGCTCTTGAATCTTTAGTGGGTTTCAACAGCACTACAAACTTTTCGCTCTCTCCTACCCTAACAGATGGACTTTTTAAGATGAACAGCTACCACCCACTACTTAATCTATCCGTACTCGACAACGTAAGACCCGAAGAAATGGACATTGAAGAGTGGCTAATCAGTGTCAGGGAGAATAGCATCACGTCTGTCCTAAACGACTTAATGACCAAAAAATTAGCATCCAAATCAATTAAAACAAAACTATCAGATACCCAAATTTTTGACAGTACAGCTAGATTTAGTAACATATTATCAAAGAGGGGGAGGTTCGTAGGGTGGATTTTCAGACCAATTAAATCCGAACACACCTACCACTCCATCACAAAGATAGCCCTCCAACTCACCGAACCTATCATAGACCTACCTCTTTACGTTTACCACAGTAGCCAGCAAGCACCTATAACAACCAGAAGCTTAACAGTACCAACAGCTAACAGTGTAACTTGGTCAGAATTAGAAACCCCAATAATCCTCAATTACCTAGAGTATGATGCTGGTGGGTTCTACTACATTGGCTACTACGAAGAGGATTTAGGTACTGCTTCAGCCATTTACAAGGATCACGACCTGTCAAAACTTCAATGTGGGACGTGTAATCCCTTCAATACAAAAGCCTACAGAGATTGGAGCAAGTATGTATCAATCAGTACAGCAACAGTTGAGAACAGTAACCTCGACAACACAAATATGGTATCTGTAGAGGACATCCAAATTGAGAACATAAACAACTACGGGCTAAACTTTAGATTGGAGACCTATTGCGACATAACAAATTTCCTAGTAGAGAACAAGACCATGATTGCCCCTGCCCTACAAGTAAGGTATGCAATGGATTTGTTAAGGTACATTGAAATGAGTCCATTAAGAGCAAATGCAGTAACAGATCAAATGAAAGACAACAGCTTCGTAGTAATCAACGGTCAAAAAAGTGAGAACAACTTCGTAAAGGTTAGGGGTATGATACATGACTACGAAGACTACATGAAAGGGCTAAACCTCGATATGTCCAAGCTCGACCCAATCTGTTTACCCTCAGCTTCAAAAGGAATAACTTGGAATAGATAAAAAAATTAAAGGTGAGATTAATTGTCTCACCTTTTTTATTTAATACTTCCCAACCATACAAATCTCACTATACTCATAATCACTAAGGAGACTGTTAAACCAATCAAAGTAGTACCCCTTCTCTTTCCATATCTGCTCAACTACCTCCTCCTCAAGTGCCATTATTGTAGACTCGGACAACTCGGCTGAATTAAAATCCTCCACCATTACTTCCTTAACATTTAGTCTACCTCCATAAGTATTTCCTATCAAAGTAATACCTACCTTAACACCCTGCACCTGATCTATTATTCCTAACATTGCCATATCTTTTTCCTTTAAGTTTAAATTATACCCAAATCTACACTAATAAATTGTAAAGTCAAGTACAACAACCAAAAAGTTTAAAATTATTTTTTATGTTGTACTTAGTCTTCAACAGCACCTCTCTCTCACAACCATACCTCTTCAATTTCAAACCTGTCCAGAAGTACCAATCTCCACCACATAAGAAAGCTACAACATCTACCTTACCTACATACTTAGACATATCTCCAAATTTGTAAGTACCTACAGATCGCTCATTACTCCGCATCTTAACCTGTACCTTTAACAACTTCCCACTACCACCTTTCTCCACCACTAAATCATAAGGTTGATTATGCCCAAAAGGAATAGATACAGTAAGACCTCTGCTAACAAGTTCTGCCATCAACAAAGCCTCTGCACTATCCCCTTTGGTACTTGTGTCTTGGTTGTTCATTAAAACGGTAACTCTCCTTTATCCACTTCTCTCAACACAATGTAATGATAACCACTGACAGGGCGACCACCAACACGATAACTGGTCTTTTTCCAACCTGCCATACGTCCCAACTCAATGAAGAAAATGTTTTGCTTCATATTTTTAAGACTGTGCATCTTCCCGTCCTCCTCAAGCAACTTACAAGCTAATTCAAATAACTCACTCGATTGTCCTCTTCTGTAGCCCTTCTTACCTGTATCAGTAGGACTTGCTGGAATAAAGTAACTTTGGATAACCTCTTTCTCCAACGAAGTAGCACTATAAAGCACGTTGTTATCCTCATTAATTAACAAATCCTCCTTAGATAGTTCACAATTAAAGCCCTCTCTATAAAGACGATAAGCTTGTGCCCAGATTTTGTTTACGTCAATGTTGTACTTTCCTGTAAAGATATCCCCATAAGACCTATCAATATCAGCCACGTTAAAAATCAACCACCTAACATTTTCACTATCGGTAAGAAAATCTGTCCTGTTGGTTGTCCCAAAGAAAGACGCTCTTCTAGGCATATCCTCAAAGTTCTTAGCGTAAGGAAGTCTAATGTTGATGGTTAACTTACTCAAGGTAGCCTTCAACACATTAATATCCACCCTAGACAAATTAGCTAATTCGTCTATCATAATAATAAAGTTCTTAGATAGTACCGTTTGAGAATCCTTATCACTACCAATCGCCCCCTCATAATAATACTTTTTAAGGACAGGGGGAGTAAGTGTTCGCCAATAAGAGGTCTTACCAACAGATTGCTCTGAGCTGTACAAAACTAGAGCATGCTTATTAAAGTATTTTTCATCCAAGGCACACTTTACTGTTCTAACTAATGCCTTCTTCAAATTAGACCTCCACCTCATATTCTCCTTATCAGACCCCTCCACCTTTAAGTAAGATGCAAATTGGTCTATGTAATCAAACTTATCATCAGGAGCGAGTAAATTTGAGATAGAATTATAATAGCCTACAAATGGATCATAAACAGGTACTAATCTCCTATCAGACAGCATCCTAACAATCTCCCCATCACTGAGCATACCCTTCTTTTTAGCTGTTGATCGAATCATATCGTTATGAAGTTCACTGATCTCAAGCTCTACCCACTCAATAGATTCCTCCTCCTCACCATCCAATATAACAAGTTGTGCCCTCTCATACTTTGTACTCACGGCATTGAACCTCATAAAGTAGTTCTCCCTGAAGTGTACCTCATAATCAAGAAGTGTTAAATTTGTAGATCGGTAACTTATGGAAGGTATAAGTTTTGTCTCCATATACCTATCCATTTCCTTCATTGTTGTAACTAATTGATATTCGTTGTTCATATTTTATTAATTTCCTTACGTTTAAAGCGAGCTATATCATTCCCTTTTGAACCAAGCATCCTAAAAGTACAATTCCACACATCATACTTATAGAGTAATTCTCCGTCTCTTATTACTGCAATGGCTTTATTTTCACCTAGTGCATACCTTACTTCAATTGTGTCCATATCCTCTTATAAGTTTCGTTAAATGATAGCTTCTCTTTCTGGTAAGTTGATCTCACCCCTTTAGGAGCAAGATCAGCAGGTCTTATTAATTCTTTTTTCATATTAAATTAGTTTAAGTTCCTCAAGTAATCCTTTCTCTAGTGCTTCTTCTGAGGACTCATAAAAAGCAAAAGACTCTCTCTCAATAAAATCCTCAGAAGTTAAATAAGCAATTAAGTAGATTATTCTACCAAAGTCTTGATCGTAAACAGGTCTAGCCCATACATTTACACCATGAACCTCTCTCAAATATCTTTGAAGTAGTGCTTGAGTAGTAGCTTGATAAAGAAAGTCTTTTTGATTAAGATAACTTCCTAAATCGAGCCATGTAAGGTTACTATCCCTACTATCATAATACCACCCCCAATCTACGGCATTATTAAACCCCTTCTCCTTAGCCAATTTAGCTGTCTCGAAACTTATTAATTCATTTTTCATAAATTATCCACAATTTTTTTGTAAAACTTGATTTCTTTCTCGACAAATGTAGTAGGTTTTTTCTCCCTAAGCAAGTAATCCACATAATTTAATTTGTCAGCAATCAACAAATAGACCTGTTCCTTCACTTGCTCTACGTTACTACAGCTCAAAATATCATCATAACTAAATTTTTTAGTCACTACAAAATTACCTCTCTCAGCAGAATATGCCCTGTAGCTATCTCTTACACAACGTAGTACCTCTTTCCTCCAAACTTCAGGTCTTGCACTATTATGGTAATTTGACACAAGTTGACTGCTTAACCAACTCTCACTAATATCTGCCCTACAACACCACCTCGCCAATCCCAAAATCCAATCGTGCCTTGTTCCCCTACTACCAAAATCTCCACTGTACTCAATAAATTTAGATAGCACCTCCTCAAATTTGTCACTGTCGCTCAATCTATCTGATCCAATTACGAACCTCTTTACCAGTTCTCCCTTTTCCTTAATCTCGACATCAATAGGTAGGACAAGCTCTTTCGTATAATCCTGTAAAGTTTTCTCATCAAAAGTTAAACAGTTTGGATCATAGGATACGAAGCGAAGTCTATTCAAGTTCGGCAAGTAATCAAACTTGGACACCTTATCCAGCCCAGCCTCTTCCAAATCACTATAAACAGCGTGGTAAATCATCTTGAAGTGATCGTAATCCCTGAACTCCTTAATCTTGACCAATACACAATATCCCTTATCTCCACAACTCTTAGAGACGTGATAAAGGGAAGATTCTATAGGGGCAAGATAACCCATCAAAGTGTCCAAACTTCCCTCAAATTCATCAATATCTAAGGAGAGGATATTTGAGGGAGTAACTAAATTCTTGATCTCCTTTGTTGTCCCGAATACACCTCCTACAGTATAGCACGGTAAATTATCCTTTATGCTACTGTCCTTAGTTTTCCGATACTTACTGACCTGCTCTTTCCACTGTCCTGACTTAATCCCCTCCAAGATTGCCCTTAGATCGACAATATAATTGGGGGAGGGGACTTTCATGGTTTTATAAATCCCTACCTTGTACATATTAATAAAAGATATTTTAGGTGACAACTCATTATTTTCTGGCTCGTATTATTGAGGGTAGGACTATCCCACAGCTCAATTTCATCAAATATATTTTCCATGCCACAATACTACGGAAAAGATTTTAAATAAAAAATTTGTTTGTTAATTATTTTTTGATTAGGTTTGTGGTGTAAATTTAAAAGATAAAAATTATGAAAATTTTCAGATTAAGTCAAGGAGAAAATAATGGTTGGGATACCTATGATTCCTGCGTAGTATGTGCCTTAGACGAAAAGGATGCTATCACAATACACCCAAACGGAGATGAGTTTAAAGAAAAAGATACATGGGGCGGATGGGCGTTTCATATAAATAGGATTCAGTGTGAAGAGATAGGGGAAGCTAATGAGTATCAAGAGAGGGGAGTTATTTGCAGTTCCTTTAATGCGGGGTAATAAGGTTATATCCTGACAAAGTTAGTTAATTTGTAAGGGTATGACCTGAAAAAATAAAAAATAAAATATTTACCAAAACACTTGACATTACAATTTTAATACACTATATTTGTCTCAATGATAACAATATATTACGAGGATGGGACGGTACAAGGTATCAAGCCATCGGAGCTATTTGAGTACAGTGCTCACAACGTAAAACTGCTAGTAAACGCAATAGCAGGGGCACACCAATACAAGTATTATGTAGACAGTGTAAAAGATAGGAGAGGTAACAGATGAAAGAATTAGCAATAAATTGGGCAGTAAATTTTGTACTCTACGCTATCATGGCTGGAATACTAGTAATGATCCAACCACTAGAACCTTTTGAGTACACACTAAGCTATTTAGAATTTTACTTTTTAGCTTGGGGAGTAAGATTAACAACTATAAAATATAAACACAAAAAGATAGATTAATATGAGCAACAGAAGAGAACAATTCGGAACAAGTGTACCTTCCCCTGTAGTGAGATACTATGAGTGGAAGAGCAACGAGAAAAAATTTGGTTACTACGACAAGGCTAAGGGAGAGAACGTGCTAGTATTCCCCCTTAAAGTAGCCGTACTAACCACTAGAGCTTGCGTTAGAGGATGGCATGACGCTACAGAGTCTTCAATCTACTCAAATGAGGTTAAGAATACAGCACAAGAACCTTTCAATGTTTACAGTTCTAAGCCAGACAAGAGTGGTAATACGCTAATTGCTTCAGGTATTTACAAAGAGATCAAGGTAAACTTAGGAGGAGGACACTATGAGAAATCAGTTTATGCTTACGAAGAGGGTGTTGGAGTAGTAAAGGTAAATTTCAAAGGAGCAGCTTTAATGGCATACTCTACCTTTGAGAAAGAATTTGGTAAGAAGACCTTTGATTTCATGCTTGAGGTAAGTGAGTTCTCAGAAGGTAAGAAAGGAAGCATTAAGTTCACTACTCCTACCTTTGCATTAGGTTCAGCTATTGACGCAGAACTTGATAAAAAAGTGAACGTAGCTTATGGAGAGGTTGAAGAATACTTTAACTCTAAGAACAAGAAGGACGAGCAACCAGAGGAACAAGCTCAAGATTATGGTATGCCAAGTTCAATGGGACAAGTTACAACAACGTCACAAGCCCCTGAGCCTGAGTATGCAGATGGTTTACCTTTCTAAACTTTAATTTTAACCGAAACCCCAACTACATAGGGACAGATTTTAACAGGTCTGTCCCTTTTTTATTATGGCAGCTAACAGAAAAGAGCAATTTGACGACATTAAGATGTCTATAAGTGAAGGAGTAGATTTGACACAATACACCTTCGAGGATTACAGAATTTATGAGGACAAAGAGGATGGAGATATTTATGCTTCAGTGACCACCGTTCTTGACGAGATTAAGAATGACAAGTTTCTTGAGATGTGGAAAGAAAAGAATGGCTCTGAAGCAGTTAATCAAGTTCTAAAAAGAGCAAGTGAGTCAGGAACAAAAGTCCACAATGCAATCGAGACACTATGTGAGCAAAGGATGAACGGAGAAGAGCCTACCATTGAGCTTTTAGACGAGTTTGGAAGATTGGTTTATACAGAGATTGAGTGGCAAGGTGTTATGAGGTTCGTGGACTTCTTCAATAATTACGTAGACGAGGTAATTATGAATGAGAGTAGATTAAAGAGTAAAAAGCTGATGGTGGCAGGTACAGTCGATAACGTGTATGTGCTTAAAGACGGTCGTAAAATCATTGTAGATACCAAGTTTGCTAACAACCTCTCCGATAAATACAGTGCTCAAACTTGGGCTTATCGGGAAATGTACGAGGAGATGTTTGGGGAAAGGATTGAATACAGAGCAAATCTTTGGTTGAAGGCAAAAACCAGAGGAGCAGACAAATCAGGTAAGAAAATCCAAGGAGATGGATGGCAACTGGTATTTCACGAAGAGGATGAAAGGGACAAAACAGCATTTATGTCAGCACATAGTCTCTTCTTTGACAGGTATCG
>Ga0208795_1001332_pt1 | contig 11243 bp, 25 predicted proteins | sample CB_VirMetaG_6_FD_184541 | JGI IMG/M metagenome (GOLD analysis project Ga0208795, IMG submission 184541) | Freshwater to marine saline gradient viral communities from Chesapeake Bay - CB_1508_2 Viral MetaG (SPAdes) (version 4) | ecosystem: Environmental > Aquatic > Marine > Coastal | place: USA... | reverse complement strand
ATTTATTAAACGCTATAAAAAGCGTGCAAAATCACAAAACCGACATGGAACTAGCGCTAATAAAAGAGAGGCTCAATGCACTCACGATCAAACTCAAAACGACGACTGATAAAGCTGAGCTTGCTGATATTGTGCGCCAGCTTAATAGCTTGTAAGGTTAAAGCACCAAAGGCAGAGCTTTGTGTAAGTCATTCTAGCGGTGTTCTTATTTGCAATGACAAAAGAAAGAAGCCACAAGACTATGAGAGAAAAATAAACCACGGTGATCTTGTAACAAGCCCCGAATCATTTGAAAGAGTGAAATCTTTTTGCTCAGAACTTGCAGCAAAGTTGGTAAAGTGTGAAAGAAAAAGATAAGGAAGAGCTTCACAATTTTCTACAACTTTGGGCAATCGTTATCATTATGGGACTAGCACCCATTTGTCTTATCGTTCTTTATACTGAATACTTAAATTAACAGTTTAAAAAACTGACCTTGAAAAAGTCGAGGGGGCGAGTCGAAGGATTGACAGTAGCCCTCTCTTTTCATTTGGACTACTATGGTTATTTTTAACTTTCCTACCGATCCCGTTGCCAAGGGCAGACCTCGCTTTGCAAAAGGGCGAGCATACACACCGCAAAGAACAAGAGACTTTGAAAAGCTTATTAAGGCAATGGCAAAGATTCAATATAATGGTGAACCACTAAAGGGCGCTTTGAGTGTCACGATTGTTTTTCTAATTAAGAAACCAAAGACAGTTAAGAGAGAGTACCCCACAGTGAAGCCCGATGTTGATAATCTTTGCAAGTCAACTCTCGATTCCCTAAATGGGATAGCATTTGACGATGATAGTCAAATTATTGAAATCAATGCCTCTAAAAAATACAACGCTTTCGGGGGCATATTCGTTGATATTAGGCCTTATTTACAAAGCCAATTTTAAGTTATAAAACCCTATTGATTCGGCAAAATCAAAAATAATTAAAAGAGTCCTCCCCAATTAGGGCTCTTAATATAACCCCTCAAGGTTTCTAGCCGGATCGCCTTGAGGGGCTTTTTTAAAGGGATTTCAATGAAGAAATATCGCTACGGAAAAGGCTTGTTCACTTACGCTCAAATGGAATTTCTTTTAAAAAGAAAATACGGAATTAGTAAGTATAGAGAAAAATTAGACATCATGACCAGGTTCCCCGTTGGGGATATTTACAAAAGGTCTTGCCTTAAATGCTCAAGAGAGTTCGAGACAATGGGCAAGTTTATGAGAGTATGCGGCTATTGTAAAAAGAGTGAAGAGTGGGCATGGGGGGAAGCGTGATAATTATCAGATTAAGCCCTAGAAAAAATCAAGTTATGTTCTTATCTTTTTTGATAGTGATTGCATCGACTACTTGGTTTGCTTTTCTAATGATGATTATATTTATTGAAGATTTACTAAAGGTGTTGAAATGAAAACAGATTTTATATTTTTACTAATTGGGTTTGCAGCAATCGGATTTGTTTGTCATCTAATCGAATTGCTAATGGGAGTTATGTAATGAGAGACGAGTGCAAAAAGTGCGGAGAGTTTGAGAGTGATCATAATGAGCAATGGCCTATTGAGTGCCAATGCAAATATAAGTCTTATGATATTGATTCCATACTTGGCGAAATAGAAAACAATTTCGATGCTCTTTGGGAGGCCAATAAATGAAATCTTTTAGAGATCCCTATGGGAATATGTTGCCTAATTCGTGGGATACCCAATCTGAGAACCCAACAGTTTTTAACGTAGCTTACTTTTTTATCCTAGTGATTAATACACCTAATCAGGCAGATAACTTTGAGTTCACCACTCATAAGTTAGTGACTAATAAGTATGTTAGAAACAATGAAACTTGGCGCACGATGGATTTTGATAATAACCCCTCGTGGAGTATTGACGAAAAGGTGAGCGCACTAGCTTTTCTGAATTATCGCGGGCAAGAAAATTGGATTAAAAAGATCCCAGTATTCCCTTCATTCAATAATAGTTCATGGCTTTCTTGGTATCGACCTGACGTGATGGCATACACCCTTATCATTAAATATCCCTGGATGAAAAAACTACTCTATTGGATCGTAGCTCTAAAGATCGAGCAATCAATTTATGATTTCAATAGAGATGCCAAAGGGCAATCAAGCGGTATGCAGTTAGCATTTATAATGCTTATGGGCTTAGGTCATATTGAATCGGTTGAAAGGCTTAAGGAAGATATTAGACTAGCGTTTGATATTTACTACCCCGAAGAAGAACACCCAACGAGATTAATTTGGGATAAAGAGATGGAAGGTGGGGAATGAGTAAGGAAACATTTGAAGATTATATAGAAAAATATGATGAAGACCTAGGTGCCGAATACAACATAGGTGATTTTGCAGAACTTACATGGGGGCACCAACAAAAGAAAATCGACGCTCTCGAAAAGAAGTTAGCGGAGGCGGTGAAATACTTAAAAATCGGGAAGCAAAAATTCGCACCATATACAACTAATAGCGATGTAGATTTATTTTTAAAATCCATCGAAGAAAGGGAGGCGCAATGAGAGAGACATTTGAAGAATTATTAGAAGAGGGTAGGGACTGGCTAAACGCCTTTGATATTTGCTTAAATGGTGAAGATGCACAGATGGTTAAGTTAGTGGAAGAGATATTGACACTAAGGAGGAAAATCGACGAGCTGGAAAAGAAGTTAGCAGAGGCGGTGGAGTTGATAGACTGTACTAGTGATAGATGGGGTAATTGTAAATGTAAATCATGCGCTTTCCTTGACTCCCTCGAAGAAAGGGAGGCGCAAGAATGAACTGCGAAACGTGATTATAACATTTGTTTGTTACGACCACGAAAATTTTGTTAATAAGAAGGAAGGTGCAAGGTGAGTGAAAGCAGTTTTGAGTCGGCACTAGGTGATGTGCTGAGAACTTACAAAAACGACACGCTTCAATGTTATCTCGATGGCGTAGATGAGGCGCAAAAGAAAATCGACGAGCTAAGAGAATCATTAATGGTTTGTAAGAGAGACTATAATTCAATGATAAGACTTTTGAATGGTTTGGATAATATTGCAGTTCGAGACTGCATAGAAAGAATGAAGTTAAGAAAAGTTATGTTTGAAAAATCCCTTGAAGAACAGGATGCGGAAGAATGAATAAAACCGAATTAGATCAAGAGGAACCCAGTAAGAATCAAAACCGTTTAAGTTGGAAAGATTTGGGCGAGTTGCCGAATGATAAGAAAAAGCGTTTAATTAATGAGCATGGTTGCCTATATATTTTCGATGGAAAGAACTTTGAATTATATAAGATTGAAAAGGTGGAGTTATGAGGTTATGGAATTGGATTAAGCGTTTATTTAGAAAAAAGCAAACTACGAAACCTAGACCAATAGAGCCAGTTTTGCCCGTTGGTGATTTCGTGCCAGCAAAATACATCAATATGTATAACGAGTTGTGGGACACAATGCAGATTAGAATGGATAAGCTCTCGACAATCAATTGGTACACGAAACAAATTATCAAGAATAGAGAAAGATACGAAAAGGTAGCAGGGTTAACGAATGTTCCATGGGAGTTGATAGGATGTTTACATTTAATGGAGGGTTCAGGGGACTTTAAAGCTGCTCTTCATAATGGCGATCTTGTTATAGGTAATGGGCGCAAGACTTATCGCGTCCCTGCTGGTCGCGGCCCCTTTGATTCGTGGGAAGAGTCTGCAATCGATGCACTATCAATTAAGTCTCAACCGAAGAAATGGGGGATAGTTGAGACACTATACTATGCAGAGCGTTGGAATGGTCTTGGTTATTTGCGCGACCCTAATAAGCCAAACAGTCCTTTTCTTTGGTCAATGTCAAATCATTATATAAAGGGCAAGTACACAAGGGATTCTTACTACGATCCAAACGCTGTTAGTAAGCAATGCGGGTTAGCGTTAGTATTAAGAGAGCTGGGGTATCGTTATGATAAAGAAAATTAATATTAATGGAAGAAACTTATTAATTCATAATAACGGAAAAATTGAAGTCCCAGAAGAGTGCAGACCATTTCACTCTAGGCATGGAACTGTTAGCAAGAAACTTCATAAAAGACAGTTCTTAAGTCCTCAAAAAACAGGATATAAAAGGCAATATGTTGGTTATATTATAAGAAATAATGAAACAGGAAAACAGTACAATCTTTTAGCCCATAGAGCTGTAGCGCTGGCGTTTATTCCCAACCCTAAAGACTATGATCAAGTTGATCACGTTGACGGGAACAAGGAGAATAATAATGCTGCCAATCTTAGGTGGTGCAACGGTAGACAAAATAGCAGGTGGGCTGCAGAAAAAGACTACAAAGACAATGTAAGGCTATTCAGAGGTTCTGAATATAATCTCAAGAAGAAATGGCAAGCTAGACTTTATATATGTGGAATAGGCGAAGTTTATTTAGGTTATTTTTTGAACAAAAAAGAATCTGTTAAAGCATATAGAGCTATTTATCAAGAATGGTTTGGGACAACGCCATGGGTTTCTTAACCTACTAATTCCCTCTAGTTTTAATTAGGCAAGAATTGCCATACAATTATTGTAAATCAACCTCAAGGAAGAGGGCATGAGTTTACAAGACTATTCTAAAGTAGTTGATGCAAAAGGGCGTGCCGTTGTCATCATAGCTGATTCTCATATTCCGCATGAGCATTGCGATTACCTGTCATTTATAAAAGCCGTTAAAGCAAAATACTCTTCACAACGTCCTTTAATGTTGCACATTGGAGACGAGCTCGACTTTCATGCGATAAGTTTTCACGACTCGGATCAAGAATTATTATCCGCAGGAGACGAATTAGAGTTATCAATCGAAAGATTACAAGCATGGGTTAAAGCTTTCCCTGATCTAATGCTTTTAGAGTCAAATCATGGCTCCCTGGTCTTTAGAAAGATGAAAGCTAATGGAATACCAATCCGAGTTTTAAAGCCATTACAAGAGCTTTATAATGCCCCTAATTGGTCATGGTGGCACGACATATTACTTGAAACAAATAACGGCAACGTATATTTGTGTCATGGAAAGAAGTCAGGTTATGGGGCAATGGCAAAAGAGATGGGCATTTCTGCTGTACAGGGTCATTTCCATGGAAAATTAGAAGTCACATGGCATCACAGAATCGGCCATAAGAGATTCAATATGTTTGTCGGTTGTGGAATTAACTGGCAATCGCTCGCCTTTGCCTACGGAAAGAATCACGTTCCAAAACCTATTCTTGGTTGTGGAGTAATCGACAAGAACGGTATGCCACACGTTTACAATATGCAACTAAACGAGAAAGGGCGATGGACAAAAAAAATCTAATTGCTTTCCCCACGATTCCCAAAGAGCAACGTCTTGTAGAGAGGGCCAGAATAGTATGTGAAAATTTTACTTGTGAAGTGGTTGGGTTTGTACTTATAGACTATTTACTAGTAGAAATGTACAACACAATGAATGATCCAGAAGATATTCAAGCGCAGAACTTTTGCGCCAGGATACATGAAGCTAGAGCGTTTTTAGAATTTTACAGGGGAAACAATGAAGAAAATTAACGTCCAAAGAGTTATTGAGAAAATGATTGATGGCACAGAATTAAAAATGAAATCAATTGAGACAAATTCACACCAAGAATTTTATCATCAAGGTGCAGTCGATGCGCTCAATATAGCACTAGAAATGGTTAAAGATATTAATGAAGGCGAAAATAGATTTTTGGATGGCATTGGAACTGACGATGTATAAAAACATTGGTACGCCTATTGAATATGATCCTATTGAAGAGGATATGGATTTAGATTTTGATGTCGAGGATGAAGAGGAATAGCCCTCCGAAGAGGGCCATCTAATTATAACCAATCTGGTAGTTGTTTATCTTTATCTATAAAATCATTCTTCACGCCAGTTTTACTCGGAACGGCAGACACAATAAAAACCTTATTCTTATCGCCATACTCAGCATCCTTTTCGACGCCTATTTCACACTCGACCTTCTTGCCTACTAGCCACTCGGGGCCAAGGTCATTAATAGTGTTTTCTTCGGCACCCATTGCAACAAACATACTCTTTAGCCTTTTCCTTCCGATGTTCTGGGCAACTTCATTTTGATTGTGAATATTTACAACATCAAAGAAAACCGCGCCATTTCTCTTGTCCATGTCGCAAACCTTGTACATGATATTAAGATACTTGTTTGCTTCATTCTTTTTTGATGATTTCTTTTCTACCTTTTCAACAGTGGCAATATACCTCCCCTGTGGTAGTGGCCCTCTTTCGCTAGTTTCTACGTCAACTTTAGTTAAATCAAATCCAAAACTCATGATAACCCCTCTGGTTTCTTAAGCACCTTTTCGATGATGCTGGTTAAATTTACTGGTTCATACTCTTCAATATTCTTTGACCTAGACTTTAAAAAATCTAAAACGCTGTTATCGCTAACAAGTGCCCTAGTTGTTTTGCCGTCCTTTTGAAATGCTTTCACTAGAAATGTAAAATCAAAATAAGCAGGTATTCTATTGCCTAGTGATTTTTGAGCAACATCGATAGTGTAGCCGTCGTCAGTTTCTTTTAATAGCGATGTTACAAAAATATTGTATTGGTGCAAATTCCTAAAAGACTTAATGATGCTTATCATTCTAGTGGTAAACTCATTATAAAGGTCAAATGTTTGCGACTTTTTAAACTGTGGCTTAAGTGCAGCAAAAGCCATTTCAGACAATTCAGTCAAGCTATCGATGCAAACATTTTCATATTCGGAACCATTTTTTAGCTCCTTGTATGCATCAATTAAATCCTCAACCGATTCTATTTTCCAAACGTCGATGCTCTTGTCCGATAGGGTTAATAAGCCTGGCTCTATTGCGAGAATCAAAGTCTTTTCCTCTGGCAATGTTCCAAGCGCATAAGTCTTGCCCGCACCAGATTTGCCGACAATCAAAACGAAAGGGTGTTGGTGTTCAACATCGCTAGTGTTTATTTTTTTGATTGGCAAAACTCCCCCTTCTCTTTTCTGTTTAGCATATCCTCTAGTTTAATTTTGTTACCGCTGTAGTTTCTAATTCTAAGAGCGTGTATCAATCTAGGGCTTGATGCTTCGTTTTCCCACAACCTAACGATGCTCTTACTTACACTGATAGCGTTTGCAAACTCTTCAATACTAATGTTTTTCTTTAGCATAAATTCTGCTATTGTCATTTCGTTGTCTCCTTGGCAAATTGTTAAATACTTATATTATTAAAAGGTTGAAAAGTAAAATGAAAAGAACCCAGCTAGAGGATTACGTGATTACGAACGGTTTGCATTGCGAGATAAACCTAGATATTGACGGAGCATATTGTTCACTGTTTAAAAAAGGCGATCTTTACACTAGATACTTTCAAGGCAGAACTTTAAATGAAGCCATAGAAAAGGCAATTAACGCCCACAGGGAGGGTTTTACAGATGATAAGCGTAGCAAACAAGACATTCAAAACGAAAAAAGAACTAGAATGCTTCACCAGAAATTTTCTAAAAAGCAACCTAGGAAGTGAGATTGTAATAGGCCAGTACGGAAGCAAGTTTCTGAGTGAACTTGTAAACAGACATCCCGACAGAAAAAGTAAAGTGAGGGGCAAGATAAATAGGTTTATTATACACAAGAACTTTGGCGGTCATGTTGCGCTATCATTTATAGATGAAGAAGGCGAGAAAAGCATAGGGTGGCGCAAATGTATTTCGCAGACAAGTAACACATGGCTTGCTAACTTGAGGGAAGTTTGTCGAAAAGAAGTTACCAATCAAGTCCAAGACTACAAGGACGAAAACTATTATGATGGCATGCCTTGCCCCTCATGTAACACTAAAATAGAAACAAGAAAACAAGCCCACGTTGATCATAAAACAAAATCATTCAAAGATATTTTTAGCGAATTTACTGGCAGTAATTTTGTGAATTTACCGACAGATTTTAAGAGCGCGGGCAATCATTTGAGTTACATTTTTAAAGATGAAGACTGGTTTATAAAAGATTCTTGGGTTGAGTATCACAGGGAAAATGCCGACTATCAAATACTTTGTGCATCGTGCAACATGAGAAAGGGTTGAATAAAGCATTTACATAGTAGGGTAATTTTTATACGTTTGCGCTTCACAAACTGGGAAACTCGCCACTCCCAAATGAAATTATTATCCCTAACGGGAAAACTGACCCCCAAAGCCTTTGCGAGTTTCGGCTTAGGGGGTTGGTTTTTTTAAAGGAAATTATGTCTAAAAGAGAAAACACACACAGGAAAATAACCATAATTAACCCCGAGTCTTGGGGCGTTAAATACAATAAAACAGCACAATATTACTTCCAATTTAGAACCGATTTTTTAGGAAATCCCCAAATTGCCACGCTGAGCAATGGAGCAAAATTGTTACTCTTAAGTATTTTAAGTGAAAGTTCGCGGCGCGTCTGTCGTACCGTTAGCTATTGCTTAGGGTTCTCTTGTGGGTTGCTTAAGGTATCGTTAAGTGAAGCTAAAGGGTTTCTTAAGGAACTAGAACGTAATGAAATCATAGAGTTGGATGCAAGTGTACGAGTCACTAAGCATAACATAACAGAACATAACATAACAGAACAGAACAACAATTCTCCCGCTATAGAAATAGTTAAGATCGCCATTGATTATTTAAACGAAGTTTCTGGAAGGAATTTTAAACACACGACAACAATAAACAAGTCTCTGATTGACGCGCGACTCAAAGAAGGTTTTGGAATTGATGATTTTAAACACGTAATAAATATAAAATGTAATCAATGGGCGGATGATGAAAAAATGAGCCAATACATTAGGCCCCAAACTCTCTTTGGCACAAAGTTTGAATCTTACCTCAATGAGGGCGTTAACCACACTGTAAGCGATGACTTAAAAAATAGGTTACTTTATGGGAGCGGCGATGAGTGATTTTAAAAAGGCGATATTGGAAAATAGGCTTGCAAGAAACGATCAGATGGAAATAAAAACAAGCTTATCTTTTTTGGCTAACGTTAATGGGTGGCGAAAAGGTTGTGTCCATGTTGTTCTTGGAACAACGTCATCTGGCAAGTCAACTCTAGTGAGATCAATAATACACGACATACTCGCAAACAATGACAAGGTCAATGTCAGCCTTTTTCTCTCGGAAGAAACTTCTGACGATTATAGCCTAGAGCTTTATAGAGCGTTCAGGAATTTAGACTACCAAGACAGAGTCAACTTTTACAGCGAACAAGATGTTTTAGATTTAAATAAGAGTCGCAGTCTGCTGGATCAAGCATTTAGCGATAAGTCAGAAGTCATAGTCTACGACAACTTAACTACTAGTATGGTTTATGGTGAAAAGTACGAAGGTCAAAGCGAGTGCGCCATAAGGTTAAAAACTGCAACAAAAAAATCAAACAAAGCATTTGTGGCAATAGCTCACACAAACAATGTTATAAAAAACTCTAGAGATTTAATAGACAGTGGGAGCGTAAGGGGCAGTAAGACAATATCGAATATAGCAGAGTTCTTTTTCATAAATCATCAAATATCGTGCGATGACAATTTGTTTAACTTTATTCAAATAGAAAAACATAGAAACCAAAGACCAGAGGATAAGTTTTTCAGGCTTAACTATGATGAGAGGAGGAGTATCTTTAAGAATTGCACGCCAGTTAGCTTTAACGATTTCAAGGAAATTTGGAAAATAAGGGATAAATTATAATGCAGTTCTATGCCCTACATGACTACGACAAAGAGCTGCAAAGAAAAGGTTGCTTTCCGATATCTCAAAGTGATGCTGGTGATCTAAATAAAAATGGATATGGAATATTTTTTACTCCGAATAATTTTAACGGATCAAGGCTAGAAAAAAATCTTTGCAAATTAAAAATGTGGTATGTCGATCTCGATGGCGGTAACAAAAACCACATGGAAAATATTCTTTCAGATTTTTCACTAGAGCCGACTATGTTAATAGAAACCAGAAACGGATATCACGCCTATTGGAAATGCGAGGCCAATCTTTTTGAAAATAATATGGTAGACAATTACATCGAAGTTTTAGGTGGCCTTGTAAAAAACTTTGGCGGTGATCAAAATGCCATGGGAACGAATAGGGTTTTAAGAGTCCCGAACTTTTACCATTGCAAAGACCCAAGAAATAAATTTTTAATAAAAGAAGTTTATAGTTGTAATAGCGTCTACACTGTTGACCAGATGAAAAAAGCCTTGCCCGATAGTATTTTTACGAATGAATTAATTGAGGACAAAAGGCGTGCTAAATTTTTTACTCAGGTTCCCCAAGATGATTTTTGGCAAAAGGTTTTTGACCTCGACTGTTTTCAATACCTGCCAGTGCTATCAAATACCCCCGAATGCAATGGTGAGGTTTTTAGAATTGAAAGAGTTGGGAGTAAGGGAAAAATATTTGTCGATGGCGAAATAGTATCGTCCTGCTGGATTGATACCGATGGCAAAATAGGCAGTCATGGAAAAGGGGGGCCATCTCTCGCCAATTGGCTGGCGTGGTATGGAAACGATTGGTCAACTATTGCATCGTGTCTTAAGAGGCTAATACCTGGACTTTCAGAGTCAATAAAACTAGGAAATAGTTTCGACTGGTAGCGTTACGTCCATTTAGAGGTGTCTAAACTTTAGCCGTATAATAATTACGCACTTTAGGCACTAGGAGTATTGTTTTAAGGCTCAGAATTGCCCCTCTAAGCCACTTTACACTTTGTGCATCTATGGTAAGTTGTATTTTTTCAAATAACAGGGATTAGGGGCGTGAGATTCGCAATTCAGAATATAGCAGATTGGGTACTAGAATATCTCTTTGAAAACAAGGTTGAGTCTGACCGTCAACTACATTGGGTTTGTGCTAACGATTTTTTAACCAGAGATGAAATTGTTTCATGCCAAAGTAGCCTTAACGCGTTTAGTAAAAGTTACGACAGAGCAATATTATCTACCGAGCTAGCCCACCCATAAACAATCTGATAACATTCTCTCATGGAGTTAGAGAAAATTCACGATGGTGACTTAGAACTTTACAAGAAAATCAGAGAGCGAATCCGCGAACTTGAGAAGAAGGTCGAGTTCTATGAGAGTGAAATACCGCATCGTTTAGTTAGAGAAAGACTTGAGGCGACTCGTCTCACGCTTAGAGCAAATACCGAAATGATTCACGCTCTCTTTGGAGAGGCCTGTTTAAAACAATAATTGACATTTCACGTCTTTGGTTTCAGCATTAAAGAGT
>Ga0208795_1001318_pt1 | contig 11324 bp, 16 predicted proteins | sample CB_VirMetaG_6_FD_184541 | JGI IMG/M metagenome (GOLD analysis project Ga0208795, IMG submission 184541) | Freshwater to marine saline gradient viral communities from Chesapeake Bay - CB_1508_2 Viral MetaG (SPAdes) (version 4) | ecosystem: Environmental > Aquatic > Marine > Coastal | place: USA... | reverse complement strand
AAAATCCTGAAGCCTACAGATGGGTAAGTAACTCAACAAGTAGAAAGAGTAGCGACCCTATTGTAGAAGATGTAGTCTATAAGTTTAGAGAAAGAAGTAAAATAGGAATAGAAAAGTATGGTACTACCCTTTATGATAATCCTGATGGGTTCTATAAATTCCTAAACCACTTACAGGAGGAACTAATGGATGCTATATTGTATATTGAGAAAATTAAACAACAGAAATAATGCCTTTACCTAAACCAACACCAACAGAAACCCAAAAAGAATTTACTAATAGATGTATGTTAGACAAAAATATGGTTAGAGAGTTTAAAGACCGTAACCAACGTTTTGCAGTATGCTCACAAATATACAAAGATGAAAGAAGCTGAACTTATTAAAATGAAGTACGACTTACGATTAGCACAAGAAGCTTTAGTTGTAGCCCTGCATAAAATAGATAACTTGGAAAAAAAAGTTTTCCCAAAAGTTGATGATGTTTAAAAAATGTTTATATTTGACAAAAGAACATTAAATTAAATATTATGTACGAGAATTATTATTACCAAATGATGACAACCCAAGAATTAGAAATGGTTGTTTATGACACCTCACAGTTGGATGGTTACAGAAAACGATGTGAGCAGGAATTGATTAAAAGATATCAAGAAGAACAAGAATTTACAGAATTATGATTACACTATTAAACGGAGATACTTGGAATGAAACAGAGATACTCACACAAATGTATAGTGATGAGTTTTACTATGGTCATTTAGGTAAGTACGCTTTAAGTAGTTCATCTCTTAAAATGTTACTTAAAAGTCCAAAGACGTATAGAAACGTTACACAATATGGTAGTGAAGATACTGCAGCATTGAGTGAAGGTAGATTAGCACACCTAATGATATTAGAACCACACAAGTTAGACAATATGATATTTGTGGATGCTTCTACTAAGAACACTAACATATATAAAGACGCAAAGAAAAAGCACGAACAGGTATATCTTGTAAAGGAACGTAAAGCAGCAGAGAGATTAGCTGATGCAGTTTTAAGAAACGAAGCAGCATTAAGATTAATATCTAAATCAGAGTTTGAAGTACCTGCTATACAAATGATAGAGGGATTACCATTTAGAGGAAAAGCAGATATATTAAAAGAAGATACAATTATAGATTACAAAACTTCTGCAGACCTATCTGCGTTTCGTTATTCAGCAGATAAATACTCTTACGATTTACAAGCGTGGTTATACCTTAAACTATTTAATAAAGATAAGTTTGTATTTCTTGTGGTAGATAAGGCAAGTACCGATATAGGAATCTTTGATGTAAGTGAGGAATTTTTAGCAAGAGGCGAAAACAAATTCAGACAAGCAGTAGATAACTATAAATACTTTTTTGAACAAGGAAACGATTTAGACCAATATGTAATGAGAGGAATATTATAAACAAAAAACAATTAAATACAAGAAATAATGAAAACAAATAATACAACAACAATTAGAACATTTAAAGTAAAAGATTTAAGACCTAAATTATTAATACCAAAACACCAAAGATTTGGAATAAAATCTCATATAAATGCTTTAGGGGAATCTATAAGTGAAATAGGATTCAATTCAGCATTAATACTTTTCCCATTACCTGATGGATTTTATTCTTTAGAAAATGGAGGACAAAGATGGAGAACAGTAGAAGGTAATGATGAACAAGAAGTACATTGTATAATTTGCCCTGAAGGAACTGACAGAAAAAGATTATTTACCGATACGAATCAATTAGCTGAAAAGTTAAAAGATTACGATGTTATAAGACATCACGCAAACCTTAAAACACTTGAAGCAAATGACGAGGATAATCCATATGAGTTTGTATGGAATTATGTATATAATTTTGCTCAAAATGAAGATGACATACACTCTGCAACAAGTAAGGTGTTTTCACACTCATCAATAAAAAAATTATTTTTTAGTTATAAAGATGAAAAATCTTTTGAGAGAGGTGTTGCTAAAAACAAATTAAATCAAGAATTAAGATTATCTATATATAAATTTTTTAATAAAAAATATCTAACCGAATTAAAGAAAAAGGCAGGATATGATAATGTAGATTCGTTCAATCATTTAGTAACTAAAACTGCTTTAATTGTATTAATAGAGCATATAATCAGAACAAATAAAGATTGGAATTTGATTGACATCTTTAATGACGTTGTGAACTTTGGAGTGTATATAGATTTAGAAATGGATAAAGAATTAAACACTACAAAAGACAATGTTTTAGTTTTTTATAAAAAATATGCTAAAACGAATGATTAACCTATACAACCAAGACTGTATGGAAGCAATGGCAGGGTTTGACGATAATCAGTTTGACCTTGCTATTGTAGACCCTCCTTATGGGATAGATGCTGATAAAAAACAAAATGCTGCAGCAGAAGCAAGAATAAAATCTAAAGGCAAAAGTAAAGCAGGTCGTGGTTGGAAACAATACAAGAAAACTTCTTGGGATAACGAAACTCCAAAAGACGAATATTTTATAGAATTATTTAGAATAAGTAAAATACAAATTATTTGGGGAGGCAATTATTTTCCCTTTATATGGTCTTATAGCAATAGTTTTATTGTATGGAATAAAATGCAAAGAGATTTTAGTTTAGCGGATGGGGAATTGGCTTGGTATTCTAAACCTGACAAGGCTATGAGAATTTTTGACTTTAGTAGGGGTGGGGCATTGGCTGATAACAATAATAATGGAGGAAGATTTCATCCAACTCAAAAACCTGTTAAACTCTACGAATGGCTTTTAATGAATTATGCTAAAGAGGGAGATAAGATATTAGATACGCATCTTGGAAGCGGTTCAATAGCTATTGCTTGTCATAATTTAGGATATGATTTAGAAGGATACGAATTAGATAAAGATTACTATATTGCAGCAAAGAAACGATTACAAGAACATCAATCACAATTAAGGATGTTTTAAATGAATAAAAACCAATCTATGTTCTTTATATTTGTTGGGATTCAGTCAATAACCAACAACAACAGAGTTTTTGATTGGTTCTCTGTTTAAATTATGAATAAAGATATAATAGAAGAATTTTACCATCTTGCTTTGATGGATTTAATAAATGGTAGAAATGTATCAGAACTTGAAGAAGCTATTGACCTGTATGAACAGGCGGAAGAATATGAAGCGTGTGCAGGAATATTAAAAGCAATACACGAAGCAGGATATATGACAATAAAAGAATTAATAAATAAAGTAGAAAATGACAAAAGAATTAATAAACGAAATAGTTGACCAATATTTTGAATTAAAAATAAACACACCAACAAGAAAAAGACCTTACGTTGAAGCAAGGGCAACATATTATAAACTCTGTAAAGAATTTACAAATATAACTTTACAAGGTATAGGTTGGGATTTTGGTAAGAATCACGCTACTGTTCTACACGGTATAAGACAATTAGATAATTGGATGAAGCAGGATTCAAGAATCAAAAACAACTATAAAATACTTAAAAACAAAATATTAAGTATAGAACAAGAAGAAGAAGTAGTATTAGAACTCAATGAAAGTATAATACTCAAATACGCAACACTTAAAGAACACGTAAAACATTTGCAGGAAACGAATGAACAACTTACTAAAGAACTAAACGAGATAACAGAAAAGCACAATAGAAGGGAGAAGTTCTATCAGAAATATGGATTCATTGGTTAACAAAATGTTTAATCCTTTATTGTATTAATATAGATAATTAATTAATTAATGTTTTTTAATTATGGATGGTAGGAAGAATAATGGTGGACACTCTACAAAAGGATTTGCAGGAAGAAAACCTAAAAGTGAAGAAATAAAACTTGTAGAGAGGTTAAGTCCATTAGAGGATGATGCTTTAGCTGCATTATCAGAAGGTGTTAAATCAGGAGATATTAGATGGGTAACACTATATCTTAATTACTATCTTGGGAAACCAAGAGAAACAAAAGATATATCTATTAACGAAGATTTACCTTTGTTCATTGAAGATATTGATTGATGCAGGTTAAAAGAACCAAAGCACTTAAAAAACTACAGGAACTTAATAGCAGGATACGAATAGTCAAAGGTGGTACTTCAGCTTCCAAGACAATATCAATTCTTGCTTTATTAATCAACTATGCTATTAAAAACAGAGGAAAAGAAATAAGCGTAGTATCTGAATCAATACCACACCTTCGTAGAGGTGCTTTAAAGGACTTCTTATCCATTTTAAAAGGTCTTAATAGGTATAGTGATAGTCAGTTCAATAAAAGTACCTTAAAATACACCTTTTCAAGTGGTAGTTATATAGAGTTCTTTTCAACTGACCAATCGGATAAACTACGAGGAGCAAGAAGAACCGACTTATATATTAACGAATGTAATAATGTTCCCTTTGATGCTTACACACAATTAGCAGTTAGAACAAGTGGTACAATATGGTTAGATTATAACCCTTCTAATTTGTTTTGGGTGGACAAAGAACTAATAGGTAAACCTGATACAGATTACATCACACTTACTTATAAAGATAACGATGCACTTCCTGAATCTATTGTAAAGGAAATAGAGAAAGCTAAAGAGAAAGCAAAGACCTCAACGTATTGGGCTAATTGGTGGAAAGTATATGGATTAGGTGAGATGGGTTCATTAGAAGGTGTATGTATTCCTGATTGGAAAGAAATAGATAGATTACCTGAAGATGCAAGATTATTAGGATATGGTATGGATTTTGGATATTCTGTTGACCCTACAACACTCATAGCATTATATAAGTGGAATGATGCTTATATTTACGATGAGGTTCTATATAAGAAAGGAATGTTAAACAGAGATATAAGTAGATTCTTAACTGAACAAGAAATCAAAGAAACAATAGTAGCTGATAGTGCAGAACCTAAAAGTATAGCAGAACTTCAGGGATATGGTCATTCTGTATATGGGGTAAGTAAAGGAAGGGATTCTGTAGTATATGGTATCAACTTAATAAACCAAAATGAAATATATGTTACTGCAAGAAGCAAGAATCTAAAAAAAGAACTACAAGGATATGTATGGGCAAAAGACAAAGATGGTAATACACTACAAAAACCTACAGGTGAGCATCCTGACTGTATTGATGCTGCTCGTTACATCTTAACAGACCAATTAGAGAATCCTAATAAAGGAGAATATTTTATTTACTAATTTGTTTTGTTAAAAAAAAGTTTATATATTCGTATAAACAAAGTTTAATTAAAATTACAATTATGGAAAATCAAGAGTACTTATTGTTAAACAAAATAACAAGAAAAGAAAATTTAATTAATATGTTAAAGGTAGTTGGTGCTGCTTTTACATTTATAGTATCAATATACGCATCAATATATTTCTTTGTGTATTTTATGATATGGATGGATAATATAAGCGATAAAATAGTTGGACTACTATAAAATGAAAGAAGCGTGTTGGTATGAAGATATCTACGTTGTGCAGAAACCAACAGAACGTGGAGGTTATAAAGGTTCTGATGTTACACTCTATATTGACTATAAAGGTCAACGCAGTATAGAAGGAAAAGAACTATACAAACAAAATAGTACCGAGTTAGAGAGTGCAATAGAGAAAGCATACCGATACGCATATAACAGATTTATTTTGGGTCAATAGACCGTGTTTCATTTTGTTGATTTGGATTAGGGGGTAGAAATACCTCCTTTTCTTTTTTACCTATTATACATATTCTTAAATTTGTTATTGTAATTATATACTATGAAATTAGAAATTGAAATACCTGAAAACCTAAACGAAATAACGTTAGGTCAATATCAAAGATTTGAAAAGTTAAATACTAAAGAGAATCAAGATAGTATTTTTCTTTTACAAAAGATGGTGGAGATATTTTGTGGGTTAGACCTTAAAGATGTAGCTACTATAAAGTATAAAAGTGTACAAGAGATTGTAATGCACCTAAACAAGGTATTTGATACAAAACATTCTCTTATACCTACATTTGAATTAGATGGGATAGAATTAGGATTCATTCCTGTTCTTGACGATATGACTTTAGGAGAGTATGTTGACCTTGATGAGAATTTAGGAGATTGGCAAACGATGCACAAAGCAATGAGCGTTCTTTACAGACCTGTAACATATAAGAAAGGTCATAAATATCAAATAGAAGAATACACAGGAATCAATGCAGAAGCAATGAAAAGGATGCCATTAGATGTAGTGTTTGGTGCTATGGTTTTTTTTTGGAATTTAAACAACGAGTTACTACAAACTATCCTGAACTATTTACAGAAGGAAGCGGAGAACCTGACTACTCAACAGAAGGCAGTTTTGGAAGCAAATGGGGTTGGTATCAATCAATCTATGGAATTGCTAAAGGAGATGTTACCAAGTTTGATGAAGTTACCAAACTCAACGTACACTCCTGCTTAATGTATTTAGCATTTGAAAAAGATAAAATAGAATTAGAAAAGAAACTGATTAAGAAACGATGAAAGGGTTTTACAACGTAACCAAACAAATCAAAGAAGCATTAGAAGCAGAGCCATTTGTAAATACAGTTACATTTGGTTCTATTGATGATGTAGATTTAAACAAGACAACTATATTCCCACTATCTCACGTTATAGTAAACAATACTACAGTAGGAACTAAAACACTTACATTTAATATTAGTATTCTTTCAATGGATATAGTAGATATAAGTAAAGACGAGGTTACGGATATTTTTGTAGGAAATGATAACGAACAAGACGTACTAAACACTCAACTTGCTTTACAGACAAGAGTAATCAATAAACTACAAAGAGGAGATTTATATACAGACCTTTATCAAGTAGAAGGAGATGTAAATTGCGAACCATTCGTAGATAGATTTGAAAACAAACTTGCAGGATGGGCAGCTACCTTTGATGTGATTGTACAAAACGATATGACTGTTTGCTAATGGAACTTAAAAGAACACAAGAAACTTTAGAAGCATTTAAGGACTTTGTTATACAACAAGCAAGAACAAGGTTAACTAAAGGCAATAAGAATGTTTCTAAAAGTTTATATGATAGTTTAAAAGGTTTTGTTAAAACAACTCCTAATGCTATTGAAGTTTCTTTTGAAATGGATGAATATGGATTATATCAAGATAAAGGAGTAAGTGGTAAACAAAAAAAATATAATACACCTTATTCTTTTAAAAGTAAGATGCCTCCATCAAAACCATTAGCTGAATGGGCAAAGAAACGTAATATAAGATTAAGAGATGAACAAGGTAGATTTGCTAAAGGCAATTACAATACAATAGGATTTTTAATAGCAAGAAGCATTTATAAAAAAGGTATTAAACCTTCATTGTTTTTTACTAAACCATTTGAACAAGGATTTGAAAAATTACCTGATACACTAATAGAACAATTTGGATTAGATGTAGAAGATTTTTTAGCATACACAATAAAAGCAGATAGATTGAGATGAGTACAAAGATAAACGTAAGAAGTCCGTTTTATTTAAACCTAACAGAACCATCAGCACCTACACCAATATTTACTTGTGAGGTTGCTAATATACAAAACCTTACTATAGACCAACAAGGGCAAATAAGCACTCCTAATTTAGATTATGGTACTGTCTTATCAATAACCTCAACAGACCCTGATTTTAGTAATGATAAATTTGCTACTGAATCTGTTGCAACTTCAAGAAGTATAACAGTAAGAGTTTCTATACCTGCAGGGTTTTCTAATGCTGATGTTGGTTTTTTAGATTGTACTAAAACAGTTACTCAACCTGCCTATGTATCAGGAGTAAGTTGTTCAGGAGGACCAACTACAAATGGAAGTATTTCTGCACAAACAATAGATGTAGATGGTGATAGTGTTACTATTAACCTTTCTTCTTATTTCACTGCAGGAAGCGACCCAATAGCAGGATATACAATTTATAATGCAAATACTGCTTTAGTAAGTGCAAGTATAACAGGAAGCAATATAACAATAACATCAAATGCAATAGGTGGTACTACTAACATACAAGTATCAGCATACGACAATGGAAGTAATACCTGTACTGCTACTCAATCAATAAGTGTAACGGTTAATGCACCTTCTACTGCTTTTGATTGTACTGCTGCTAATTTAACAGGTGGTTCTATAGCACAAGATGGTACAATAGTAAAACCTAATACTCACGCAACAATAACTGCAATTAAAGCAACAAGTGGAGGTGCTACTATAACAAGTTATTCAGCAAACGATACAGGAAGTGATAGAAATGTTACTTTGTATTTTGATTTAACTGCACCTGCAGGATATTCAAATGCAGGGAGTACAATAGAATGTTCTGATGTATTTATTCAACCTGCAGATGACCCTACCTTTACTTGTGAGATAGCTAATTTAAGTGGACAAAACATTTCTTCTAAAGGTGTTATTAATATTGGTACATTACAATTTGGAACTATATCTAACTTTTCTCCTAATTACTTTGCAGAGGTTAGTGTAGATACTGCAAGAACCGTAACCTTTACTATTACTATTCCAAGTGGTTATTCTAATAGTGGAACAATAAATTGTGTTAAAACACTTACACAACCTGCTGCAGTTCCTGTTTGTGGTGCTAATACTTATTTTAGGTCTGCACCTTTAAGCACACCATCAGATGCTTGTAAAGATATTTATAGTGTAGCTACTGAAATGAAATCTACTGCTTCATCAGTTACAACAGGATTAGGAGATACTGCTTGTCAAAACAATGCACCTTTTAATGGTAATAACTTTTGGTATGCTATATCTTCATCTAAAACAAATATAGGTAAAGGAACAGGAAAATTCTATTTGTGGAAAATAGATTCCGAAGGTGTTGTAATGGATGTAGTATTAGTAAACTGCCCTACCGATGGTAGTGATGGTGGAACAGGTAACGTTGGATATTTATAAAATTAAGATATGGCACTTGGAAGCGTAAGAATGAACTTGTATATTTATAATGGTCTTGTAGGAAGCTATACAGATAATCATTTAAGATATACTTTAGAAAAATCAATCATACAGGGAGAAACCAATATAGTATTAGAAATTGCAGAACTTGTAAGGGATTATATAACTTTTAATTTTAATAATGATTATACTTGTAATGCAGTATGGGCAACTGCAGTAGTTTACTATTATGATGAAAATGGTAACCTATTTAATTATAGTAACCCTCAATCGTTTAATTATTTAGCAGTAGATGGTTACGGATACTTTGAAGATGAAATAAATCCTGAACTACAAAGACACGCTTTAATTACTGCTAACAATATTTATTTACCTGAAGGTACTGCAGGAAAGCTACCAATTTTTGCAGAAGGTGTAGGTAAGGTTACAATAGATAGCGTAGATACACAAATAACAGATAACGGTAATTCAAATCAAAAAATTCAATATGTGGACATTCCTGCCGATAGCAATACTATTCAGGTTTATGATACGGATGATACTACATTGCTAAAAACAATTACAGTAACAAACGTATGTGAACCTAAATATACTCCTTATAAAGTTACATTCGTAAACAAATACGGTGTATATCAAGATTTATATTTCTTTAAGAAAACAACAGAAAGTTTTGATGTAACAAGTGAAACATACAAAACAAACATAATCAACACCTCAACAGTAAGCTATTCATTAAACAGTACACAAAGACAACTCTACAATGTAAATGCTAAAACTAAAATAAGTTTAAACACAGGATTCATTAATGAGAATATGAATAGTACTATAGAGGAATTAATGATTACAGAAAATGCTTGGATAAGATGGGAAGGTAAAACACTACCTATACTTCCATTAACTAAAAATATGCAAATTAAAACATCTCTTAATGACAAACTAATAAACTATACTTTAGAATTTGAATTTGGGTTTAATAAGATAAACAATATTAGATAGATGTTGCAAATACAGTTATATATTGAAGGACAGGAAGTAGAACTGTACAAAGACGAATCTGTTACTCTTACACAATCCATTCAGGATATTAGAGATATAGAGAAGATATTTACAGATTATACAAGAACATTTACTGTACCTGCATCTAAAAATAATAACAAAATATTTAAACACTTTTACAATTACTTTATAGAAGGGTTTGATGCAAGAAAAAAGAAGGATGCACAATTATACTTAAACTACAAGCCATTTAAAAAAGGTAAAATAAAACTTGAAGGTGTTAGTTTACAAAACAACGAAGCAAGAGATTATAGAATAACATTCTTTGGAAGTACCGTAGTATTACCTGATTTATTAGGAGAAGATAGATTAGCATCTCTTACTGAATTAAGTGCATTTGATTTCAGATACAACGATACCAACATTCAAGCATATATGACTAATGGGTTAGACAATAATATAGGTTCTACCCAAATTAATGATGCTATTATATTTCCTTTAATTACACACACCAATAGATTAATATACGATTCTGCTTTAAATCAAACATACAATTTAGAAGCTACAGGTTCAGATAACGGTGTACCATTTGGTGAACTTAAACCTGCACTCCGTATTGATGCTATTATAAGAGCAATAGAAATGCACTACGATATAGAGTTTAGTGATGATTTCTTTAATAGTACAAATACTGCTTATTATAATCTTTATATGTGGCTTCACACAAAAGCAGGAAGTTTATTTGTTGACCAAGATAAAGCACAACAATTTACAAGGTTACAACTTACAGGAACTAAATTTGATGAATTAGTAGTACGTTCTAATAACTTTAGAATTAACAATGCTGATATAAAAGTAGAGTTTCATTATAAAGTAAAAATTGTACCTGCATTATCTTCTGTTGAGTATAATTTAGTAATACAAAGAAATGGACAGGAGTTTAAACGTTTTGATGGGCTAACAGGAACGACTACAAACGGATTGACAAACTACACAACACAAGATGCTATTATAGTAGATAACGGAGAATTTTCATTCTTTATTGAAACAGAATCTGCTACGTCTTTTGATATGGATATCTTACTTGTAAGGGTTAACAATAGATTTTTAGGAGGAAATAAAGATGTAAGTTTAAGTGCTACTTTACAAACATTTACAGATACAAACATATCAATAGTTACACAACTTCCTGATATGAAGATATTGGACTTCTTAACAGGGTTATTTAAGATGTTTAACTTAACTGCCTATGTAAAAGACAACGGAACTATAGTTATACAAACATTAGATGACTTTTATGCAACTTCTGCTAAAACATATAATATTACAGAGTTTGTAGTAACTGATGAAAGTCAAGTAGATTCTCCTATACCTTATAAACAAGTTA
>Ga0208795_1001317_pt1 | contig 11327 bp, 24 predicted proteins | sample CB_VirMetaG_6_FD_184541 | JGI IMG/M metagenome (GOLD analysis project Ga0208795, IMG submission 184541) | Freshwater to marine saline gradient viral communities from Chesapeake Bay - CB_1508_2 Viral MetaG (SPAdes) (version 4) | ecosystem: Environmental > Aquatic > Marine > Coastal | place: USA... | reverse complement strand
ACTCGCTTAAAAATAACTGCGTAAACACTTCGTTAAAACTTTCAGGATAAAATCCGCTATTAATAGTTAATTTTTGTTTACCTAACTTATTAAACGTCTTATATTGTGCATTATTTATTTCGTAAGAACTGCTTTTGTATTCCTCTTTTGTAGTTGTTAAAGTCTTTTTTGAGTTTTTAAAAAACCATAAATCTTGGTATGCACCAAACCTATTTATAAAAGTTAGTTTATAAGGTTGATATTGGCATTCTTGAACATTATTTACATTAACTAATTGTACACCATCACTTGTTTCTAGGTATATTTTAACCGCATTAAAGATACTATAATCGTCTAAAAATGTTTGTAAACAACTAGACGTTTCTAAAGTTCCATCATCAGATAAAACCCTATCTGAATAGTTATCTAAACCATTAACACTATCTGAAATGTATTGTATTTGTTCGTTATTTTCATTTGAACTTGATACGCTTATAGTCGTTTGATTATCTTCAGCATCTACATAAGTAACACTTGTAACTTCTTGTGTGTCTATTGCTATATTAAACGCATTATCGTCTAGCTTATAAACATCTTTATTAGATTGTAATAATGGTATGTTTGCATTTATATTTAATTCATTGTAGTAATCCCACCCAAAGAACGCTCTTAATGTTACAACACTTCCTACTATGCTAGTTGATGTCGTTGTAGAAATTAATCTATAATTAACCCATACGACGTTATTAGTATCGTAAGTGCCATCAAAGTTATTTGTAATATAATCTTTTACAAGTTCGCTAATATCAAATGTAACAGTACCATTTATAGCAGTACCATTTAATGTATATGTAGGACTGCTAACAGAAGCATCACTTGTACCGCTATATACTTTTAAATCTAATTGCGTAAACAATAGATTAGAAGTGTTATCTGTAATTATGTAAGGACTTCTTACGTTTAATTTATTTGCCATTTTTATCTATTGTATATTGTAAAAACTGTTCGACATCTAGTCCGTATGCTTCAACTAATTCGCTTGGTAAATTCTGGAATGCTTTTTCAAATGGTTTGGTAAAAAATAAGCTAGGCTTAATTCCTTTCTTTTTAATACTATTTGCTATTATGAAACCGATACTTTTATAGTTGCCTTTAGTAAATTGTCCTTTTGCATTTCTTAATCTTATATTCCTAAACTTTGCCCATTTTGCAAATGTACCAGTAGCTGCTTCGAACCCTTTTAAATTACTGCTTTGCTTATATCTAAAGTTATCTAAACTCCTACCGCTTTCAGTACCTTTAACCCCTCTGTCTTGAAAGATACCGTACTTCTCCATAACAAAAGCAAGGCTAAAACTATTTTCGCTTACATCTAATTCACTGCCTAAACTATCGTATAAACCCTTTTTATAATTCTTATTCTTACGTGTTAAGTTTGCCCTACTTTGACTTACAACATACTTTGCAAATTTGTTTAACTCTATTTGTGTTTGCTTTAAATCCATTAACAAATTGTCATATCATTAACCACATCAACATCAAATGATAATGTCCAACCAGCTAACTTATTATCAAACCTATCTGTAAACGCTTCAATACTTGGATTGCCATTTAATTGGTATTTGTTAGCATATAAATCTCCTCTTTTTAGTTTTTCTACAAGCCTACCTATAACATTCATTTGCGTATTAAAAATATCTTGTTCGTTTGTATTGCCTTTAAAATAATCTGTTACATCTGCTTTGCTTTCATCTACAATATCCATACATAATAAACTAATACTATAAGTCCAAACAGTACCGTTATAATTAGCTGAATTGACTATAAAATGACTTAATGGGAATATTGTTTTTTTGTTCAAATCAACGTCGTAAATGTCCCCAAAAGTAACTGTATTAACAAATGGATTGTCTATTAACTCATCTTTTATAGTGTCTATTAAATTATAAAATCCTATCATCTTTTAAAACTTTGTCTAGTTAATGTTGCTTCCAATTCTACCTTTTCTTTTTCGTACGCTAAATACATTAAGCACGTATGTAATCTAGTGTCTGTAATCTCGTTAAATCTTCTAATGTCGCCTTGAGCGAGTGTATATAATTCGCTATAACTTCCCCATTTTCTACCGAAATTTGACCTTGCATCTGTCCCCTCGTTAGTTCCCCCTGTAAATAATTCGGGATAGCTTTCAGTAACTCGTTGGTTAAATTGTAAAAAAAAACCATCGCCCCAAAAACAATATCTAAAGGCATTTGCTTCATTAACTCACTATGAATGTGTGAGCCTTTGTACTGCTCTATTCTGTATTTGCTTCCTTGCTTCTGGTCTATTTGTCTAAATAAAACCGCCATAGCTTTGTGCATAGACTTCCAATCATTTATATAGCTTGTAATGTCTTTATTTTCTCCATAACTTATATCATCAAGGTTAGGAATGAAACCAAAATGTACACCGTTTAATTTAAAAGTTTGTTTGAAAGTGTCTTGTCTATTCTCAAAGCAATCCATTATCATTTTAGCAATATCGTTAACATCTTTTAACGCTATTACATCAATCTGTTCAATGGTTAAATCTAAAAAGCAAGATAGTATATCAACATTTGTAGGCTCTTCAATTAGTAGAAACTTTTGATATTGGTATAATTTTATTTCGCTTAAATCTTCTGGTATGTTTAACTTCATTAACCTATTTTTATACTAAACAAATCACTACTGTTTTTGTATAAAGCAAAAAAAAACCCTATGTTTCCATAGAGCCTTTCAAATCAAGATAAAAAAATTATAAACCTTTCGCTATTAATCTATATAATTCTAGTATTTTAATTGTTAACTTTTCATCTTGTTCATAAGTTCCTTTTCCTTCAACTTGCTTATAACCATAATCTACTAACAATTTAACCTTTGCTTTTGCTTTATTACTTCCGTTTGTTAATGGCTTGGGGTATATGGTTATACCTGCTTTAACACATTTATTGAAGTTTATAGCATCTTGTTTACTTACCAAAGAAGCCATAGGTTTAACGATAATACTAAAATTGAAGATACTATTGCAATCACAACTCTAGTTGTGTAAGGGTTCTTATTTACTTTCATTTCTTCAGCAGTATAAACCTCTATTCTATTTCCTTTTTGATTTATTGTTAATCCAGTTGATGTTTTCATATTAATTAATTTTAAGTTCGTTAAACATTTGTATTTGTGCTTTTGTTATTTCTAAATCTATTTGCGCTCTTAATATTTTAATCTTATCTTGTATTAAAATGTTATTAGTTGTGCTGAAATAATCTTCTAAAAAGTTAAGTGTATTTTCCATTTTATGCTTGTTTTTTAAAAAGTTGCGTTATCAGATGTTATCTACAAGTTTCTTCTGGCTCGTGTTTCTTTACAAACTCATAGAATTTACACAACGCTTTTTCATATCTATTTTTAGCAGTGCTATTTGCAAATGAAGTAGGTGCTAAATCAAAGAACTCAGCTATCTTGGTATTTGATAGCTGTAATTCTTTTTTTAGTTGTTTTATCTGTATCCTTTTACAATCCATTCTTTAGCTTCTTTTATTAGTTCATTTCTTTTTGTTAAGCATTTTTTACAAACACTATCATTATTAATCTTATATAGGTCGTTAAAATCTCTAAGTGAAAACTTATACATTTGTTCGTGACCACAAGACGCTAAATTTGAGTTTGATTTTCTTATATATATTCTTTTTGTTTCGTGGTTTACTACTACCTTGCTTCTGTGTAAATGTTCTTTTTGTGAATGTTTCATAATATTTAACTTTTTAATTATACACAAATATAAGTATAAACTTATTACTACACAACTAAAAAAAGAATTATTTTAAGTTTTTGCTTAATTTTAACATTTCTTTAACATTTACCATATATTATAATTCCCTTTATGTGGGTTTTCTAATTGTGACGTTATAGAATAACGTGCTGCATCTATGCAATGATTAAAAGCGTCAATAGGTTTATTTAGTTTAACACCCTCCCTGTCTTTCATCCATATATAATTCTGCAATTCGTGTATAAGATTATGACTTCTTGATGTTATATAAATTTCATTTTGGTTTATTAAGTTAATACCATAAACAATACTGTCTTTTCCTTTTTTAACAGGTAACACTAAATGGCCATAGCTTGATAATTCTGCTATTGATTTTGGTTCAGCACTATCTGCATAAATCATTTCTTTTATTTCATTGCTTTTTAATAGGTTGCTAATGTCACTATTTAGCAAACCTTTTTTATAAATAATTTCGTCAAAGATATAAGAGTTATTATACTTATATAAAGCTACTAATGTTGTTGGGTCATTTATATACCCAAAATCCATACCCAGACATAACAACCTCGCATCTTCTGGTAATGTATTTATCTCTTTCCAGTCAGGAATACAAGCACCTTCAAGACTTCCAATTTGACCAAGTCCATAAACGTTCCACCAATTGGACCAATAAGAACTACTTTCAGCTTTTACCTTTGCAGCTTCAATGTCTTTTATAATTGTATCTGGCAACGCTTCATTGTCTTTATATGTTAATGTAATGTAATCTACATCTTCTTGACCTACTAATTCTGTATGCGCCCAAAATGAATTTGTAGGATTAAAATCTATCCATATATCGCCACTCGTTCTAATAGCTAATTGATTGTAACTTTCAAAATAAACATTGTTAGCTTCATTAACATATAATACGTTACGCCTAGCACCTCTTAATTTATCTTCTTGGTCAATGCTAAAGAACTCAATGTAACTACCATTACTAAATGTATATTTTAAAGTCGACTTATTAAATTGATAATCTTTGTATCTGCCTGTCATTAACATAATCTTTAAGAAGTCTTTTAACGCACCTCTACGTAAATGCGGTATGCTTTCACTAACTACACTAATCTCTAAATTCGGTTGCCTTAACGCTTTGTCTATTAATATTGGTAATATGCCAAATGTCTTACCTGCTGACGTTCCACCTTGTATGACACGCTTACGTTTCTTTAACGCATAAAGTTTCTTAATAGCAGTTGTTACTATAAAATTACTCATTTAAATACCTATTAATTGTTACCCTATGCACACCTATCATATAAGACAAAGTATCATCTGTTATATGTGGTATTAATTTTTTAATACGTTTAGTTTTTTCTTTATTTTTTAAATAATCTAATTTACATATTTCAAATGCTCTGTACATATTTAAAGCATCTCCTTTTAAAGTATTATAAACCTTTATTTCTTTACGCTCTATTAGTTCTTTAGACCAACAAGCAATCCAATATTTTAACACGCTATAAGGTTTTGCAAAAGTATCATAATAAAATACAGTTCTTCTTGTCCATACGTTATTCATTTTATTTTCCCATACATAGTTATAACCATCATAAATAATTCTATGATTGTTTATATCGCATAATTGTTCTAATTCACTATCTGTCCAACTTGTTTTATGTTTCTTCATATATATTTTTTTAAAAATGTTACACTGATAAAAAACAAATGTAACAATAATTAACTGTAAATGATTATATTTTAATTATTTAATATTTGTTACTATATAAGTGTATATTAATTCAAGTTTTTATACGCTTTATTTGAGTGTTGTTTATACTTCTTTTTATTCTTTAATTTTTTAATATCTTGTTTTAATATATCATCATTTGATAATGGTATAAATTTTATCTTTTTCATATTGTTTTCTTAAAATGTTACACTAACTTTTTTTCATTGTAACAATAATTATAGTTAATGTTATATAAACTAATAACTTAATATTTGTTACTATATAGTAATTATTTATTAATCTAATATCTCATCTATATCAATAGTATTATTATCTTCACTATCTATTATTAAATTAAATAATGGTTGTTCATTATTAACTGTTATATCTTTTGTTTCTCTTGGTTTACCTGCATAGTAATTATAAAACATTTGTATAAACTTAAATTCGCCTTTCTCAATACCTTCTTTTAATTTCTTATATGCTAATGGTTCTAATGGTGTTAATCTTTCAATCAATTTTACTTCTTCACTTTTAGGTTTTCTACCTGCTACACCTTTAGTTCCTTTATTGAACTTTCTTTTATCTATATTAGCCATAATTAAAAATCATTATTAATTCATATACTAAACAAAAAAAGAGTAATAATGTTAAACTACTACTCTTTTATTTAAGTGTCTTAAAACGCTTTATTTACAATTTCCTTCTCTGTATGGTGAAAAGCTACTAGGCTTTATTATTTCCCAACTTCTAGTATAACCTGTGCAATCATTTATTGTATCAAAAATATACAAACTTTTGTTTGGCACAATGTTAAATGACATAACGGCTTGTATGCGGTCACATTCACAGTCTAATAATTTTTCCTCGTTTACACTATCAGCACTGCAAGATAGTAATGTAATTGCTATTAATAATGTTGTTAATCTTTTCATAATTATATTATTGTGTTATCTATTATTTCTATTAAATGTCTTAAATTTTCTTTATCAACCTTTGCTTCTATTATATTATCATTTGTTTCTAATTTAATAATATACATTTCTGTTTGGTCATCTAAACGTTTGCACGTTGTTTTAATTGTTTTCTTTCTCATCTTTAAATTATTTTATGTTTAACTTCGTTCATCTGTAATTTAGCTTTAACTATTATTTTCAATTTATTTAATATTTCTTCTCTGTCGTTTTCATTTTCAAGTTGGTTAATAATGTCATCAGCTTCAGTAGTTCTTTGTTTTAGTTTGTATTCGTATTCATTTATTAATTCTTTTACGAATTTCTTTTTTAAATACTTTTTAGAATTTATATTACCGTTTGGTATTTCTATAAATTCATCGTAGTAAATTTGGTAATCGTTACTAATAAAGTTATTCCAACTCTTTAACGAATGTAATACTGTTGCGTGGTCTTTGTTTAAATAAGTTCCAATATTTGATAATGTTAATTCTGTTTTGTCTTTAGCTAAAGCAAAGAATAGAGTTCTTAATTCTACTAATCGTCTTTTCCTGCTATTACTATTTTCTAATAAATCAACTCCAAACTTATTGTGTATAAAGTCTTTGATTTTTGCAAGTGTATTAACGTCTTTTTTAAATTTCTTTTCTATTGGTTTGTATTTTCCCATTCGTCTATTGCTTTTTTAATACCTGCACAAGCAAGGTACATTTCTAATTCTTCGTAGTGTTTTAATATGCTTTTTATATTTTCAATTGGTTCATTATTTGACAAATCAAAAATAGTCATTCTGTAAAATTCATCTTTAACATTTGTTGGCATAAACATTTTTGTAAATTTCTATTGCTTTTTTAACTTTAGCTTTGCCACTTTTAATTTCTTCACTTGTCAATTCTCTTATACTAACCTCTCCGGTAATTTTGTCTAAAATTATAAAAGAAAATCTATTACCTTCAAATATATCTAAATATAATGCACCTTGCAAATCATAACTAAAGTTGTTTATTGATTGCTCAAATCTTGAAGCATCGCTTGTGGTTTTTAAATCAATTATATGTTTTCCTTTTTTAGCATCAGCTTTCGCTCTTACAGGCAAACCGTCAATCATTTTAATTTCTGGCAATTCCAAATCACATTCATCTAAAAGTAAAAAGCTATCAAAATCTTTGGTTACATTAGAAGCTAATTCCGTACACTTCTTTAATTCCCTTTTAGTATATACCATTGCGTCGTTATATTCTATTACGGCTTCTTTAAATGCTTTAGAACCTTTAGTACTATCTATTATAATCAAGTCGTCTAATCTATGTGGTTCTAATACCGCTAAATGGATTAGCCTTCCATCTCTTAACGCTTGTTTAGGCAAGTTGTTATCTTCGCCATAAGTACCACTTAAAATATTTTTAAATTCAGAACTACTTAAAGCATTCTTACCTAAATAACCATAGTAAAATTCATCGTCATACATTTTAGGTATAATGTCTTTTTTTTTCCACTTCTTATTATCAAATGTTTCTATCATATTATTGTTTTTTTCAAAAGTACATAAAATATTAATACAAAATTAGTATTAATAAAATTTTAACACTTTTCTTTTTCTATAAACAATCTCTTTTCTTCTTCAAGATAATTTATTTCCCTTTGCAAATAGTCTAATGCTTTGCGCATATCTTTTAACTCATCATCTTTTTTTCCTGCTCTGCAAACATACTTTAAAATGTTTCCACGATTAAAATTAAGATTATAATCTTTAGCTACATCTATAAGATCATAGCTTTTATTGTTGTTGTAATGTGATGGTGTTTGTTTCATAATAATTTTATTGCATCTTTTATACATAAATAAGTAACCTCTTTTGGTATTCTGTTTCTATTGCCAAATTGTGTTGTAGCTGGGTTTAAATAATTTATTTCCCATTTCGGTTTTATAAGATATAAACTCCACAAATAAATACCTTCAGGTGTGCTATTAACATATAAAGGTATATCTAAATGCTTTTCACTTTCAGCAATTAACGCATCGTATTTCTTTTTTTCAAGTAACATAGTGTCGTAATGCTTTTTTCTACATTTCAATTCTAATCTATGCCTTGTGTCTATGTCGTAACAATCCCATCTGCTCATTGGATTTTTAGCCTTAACAAGTGTATTGTAATGGTTTTCTTTTAAGTAATTAAATAAATCTTTTTCCTTCCAATTAATCATACTTTTCAATTAAATTTTTTAATGGTCTATAAATTTCTGAAACAAAACTACAAGATAAACAGTTTGATGTTAACTTCTTATTAAACGTATTTTCAAAAATAGCTTTCATTCTTAATTGCACATCTGGTTTAATCTTACCTTTAGCTTCAAATGTTTCTTTTAAGAAATTATAATCACTTTCAGATAAACAATTAGCAACTCTATAACGTACAAATTTGTTTAGCTTTGCTTTACGCTCATCACACCCGCAATCGTCTGTAATAGTTTCAATAATCTTTTTAATACCTGTTGCTTCTGTAATCTTTTCAACTGTATCGCCTAAACCTTTTGATTGCTTATCAAAGTTAGCTTTCCATTCTTTGTAAACTCGTGTTCTTTTGTCTAATTTGTTAAATTCTTTTTCTGTCATCTTAAACTGTTTCATCTTCTTTTAATTTATCTTGGATAAGTTTTAATTCATTTTGTATCATCTTATTCATAGCAAATAATTGAAATGCTACTTTTTCAAGAGCAGCTATTCTTTCAATGCTTGTTAACTTCTTTTTTTTCATAATTCTATATTAGTTCATAATCCCCATTAATGTAATCTTCATAATCTTCTTTAAACTTTTCGTGTATTATTGCTTTGCAATTTTTAATAGTATAATGAATGCTTACCCAACTTATACCAGTTTCTTTTGCTATCTTACGCAAAGACATAGGACTATCTTTATACAACATAAACAATCTGCTATCGTACCATCGCCAAGTCATAACTTCTTTGTCTATTTTATCACAGAGTCTGTTAAATGCTAAAACCTTTTCATCTACATCTGTGTCAATTTCTCTTTTCAATTCAACTACATCTTCCTTTAAAATTATCTTTTTAACCCCTAATATTTCAAAGCAGATACTTCTAATTGTCAAGTACATATAAGATTTGTTTACACCGCCATCTTTAAAAAATAACTTTTCTTCTGAAGCGTATTTGTGCAATTTTAAATAACTTTCTTGAACTACATCACTAGCTATATCATTTCCAACAAAACTAGCAGCTATACGTAACCAATCATCTTTATAAAAATCAACTCTTTTAAGCCAATGCAAAGGCTCTTTATTAACCATATATTTATTTTAAAAATTAATATCTTTTAATATATCATAACCATCATCAGCTACTTTTGGCAAACCAATATTATCTATTTTAAAACTAAATGTTTCAAAACTAAAATTTCTACTCCTTTTGCAACTAACCGTAACTAAATCTTTGTTAACTGTGTTTAATTCTAATTGTATTTGTGTTTCTGTTTTCTTTTCTAAAAAACTACCTAGATGCCCTGTTGGTTTTGTACTTCCAAAATTGCTGTGAATAACCGTGATAATGTGACAATTCAATTCAGATGTCCATTGCATTAATTTTTGAACAACAAAATTACTTTCTTCTATATTATTAACGTCAGAACATAAATCAGCAATTCCATCTATAATAACTAAACCTATATTTTTATCTTCTTTTCCGTTTAATTTGTCATATAGATAATATTCTATGAAATCAATTCTAGTCTTATAAGCTAACTGCCTTAAGCCAAATGTATGGTAACATTCATTTTCCATTCCTGTCATATCTAACACCCTCCTAAACACTTTTGAAGCGTGAAATTTACCTTGTTCAGTGTCAAAATGAACTAAACATTTACCGTTTCTATTTCCTTTTATATCTCCAGTTCTTCCATTAACACTGCCTTTTAAATACGCAGCACTTAATAATGATACAAAAAATGTTTTTTTGCTTTTAGGCGGTGCTTGTACAAACGTGAAATTTCCATAAGTTCCTAAAGGTATTGGATATGTTTTATTTCCATTTTTTGTTTGGTATGTATGTTCACCAATAGATAATGCACATTCTGGATATTCCACATCTTCTGCTGCATTAATATAGCAATCACTTTCAAGTGTTTGCATATACATTCTACTAATTTCTTTTTCCTCGTCTGTCATTTTGTTTTTGTTTTGTTTTAAAAAAAAATAGGGTAAGTGTTAAATCTTACCCTATAATTCACTTATTTAGAAAGGTAAATCTGGGGACTCATTTTCTACTACTTCTGTTTTATCTTCTTGTCTTTCAGCAGTTTTACAACTTCCATCAGTCCAAACTACTTTTCCATTTCCAAGATAAAACTTTTCTTTTTTAGCTTCACGTTCTTCTTTTGTTTGGCTATCAAAAGCAGATACATTTTGACTGTAATTGTTTGTTTCATCGTTTACAGATAATGTAAAATTGTAATATACATTTCCATTTTTACCTGTTATAAATTTTTCTTTTGGCAATTTAGCCACATTGATACTAACATTAATTAATGCACTCATAATTTATTTATTTAATAATTGTTTAACTTCGTTTGATAATTTATATTTCTTTTCAATAGCTTCTACACTACCGCCACCTTTAATAAAATCTTTTGCTTTTTTAAATTCAACGCTATCTGGCTTTAATTCTATTTTATTAGATATTTGTTTATCGTGGTTATTTGTAGCATCAGCATCCTTAGTGTCATCTATTAAAAATAAGCCATTTAAAGCGTATTTTCTGGCATAAGAAGAGCTACTACCAAAAGACTGTGCTATATCCATTCCTTTTCTGTTAAAATCAATACCAGCTTGCGCGTAAGAACTATAACTACTTATACCATCTGCTATTGAAACACAAGC
>Ga0208795_1001315_pt1 | contig 11337 bp, 13 predicted proteins | sample CB_VirMetaG_6_FD_184541 | JGI IMG/M metagenome (GOLD analysis project Ga0208795, IMG submission 184541) | Freshwater to marine saline gradient viral communities from Chesapeake Bay - CB_1508_2 Viral MetaG (SPAdes) (version 4) | ecosystem: Environmental > Aquatic > Marine > Coastal | place: USA... | reverse complement strand
AGTTCGCAGACGCTAACAACATGGAGCTTATCCACATCCATGCCCCATTAACCGACCTGCTGGATATTAAAGGCGTCATCTCGACCAAAGAAGATAAGGCACAGTTCTTACCCTTGAGCATCTGGCCTGAAGAGACGGATGATCCCGTCGTAGTCCTGATTGACGAGTTGCCTCAATGTGTACCTGCGATCCAGAACGCATTCAGTCAACTGCTGATCGATAAGCAGATGGGCGACATTCGATTGCCCGAGAACTCTATCGTTATCGCAACCGGCAACCGCCGTGAGGACAAGGCGGCAACAAACAACATGCCCAGTCACGTTACCAACCGTGTGCTGCATATAGAGGTCGACCGCAACAGTGAGGACTTCTTCACTTACGCCACAAAGAACCGCTTTGACCCATCCATTACTGCGTTCCTTCGCTTTAAACCCGATTGTGTGTACACATTCGATGCAAAGAACACACAAGATCCATATGCAACCTACCGGTCATGGGAATTCGTGGATAAAGTATTGAAATCAGGGCCAAACGAGACCCTCTTGCCGGAGATCCTGAGAGGGTTAATCGGGGAAGCCGCCCGTGAGTTCACAGCTTACAGACGACTGTGTGCCGACTTACCGGATATCCCACATCTGTTACGTCACCCTGACCAGTTCGTTGTCCCGAGCAACCCTGGCCTACTGTACGCCATAGCCACCGCCTTAGCGGCTAACGTCAATAAAGACACAATCGCTAGCTTCTTTAAACTGATACACCAACTCCCTACCGAGTTCAGTGTACTCTCAGTCAGAGATGCCAGAACCACACTCCCAACAATCGAGAAACACAAAGAGTTTGGAATCTGGGCTAAAGCTAACCTGGATATAATCTTATAAAATACACAGGAGCACCAATGAACATTCTCGTACTTCGGGATTATTGGTGCCTCCTCGGTGAGATCATTGCTGAGGATGCAGAGACCTACACCCTAGCCGATGCGTCAGTCATCAGACGCTGGGGAACAACCGCAGGTCTTGGGCAATTGGCGTTCGATGGTATCCGTAAAGATACCATCCTCGACCGTCAGCCCCGAACGATAGTCCGTAAACACAACATCAGCTTCGTCATGGAAGTCAGCGACAACCTGACCCGTGAAGACGTTGCAACATACTTTATAAAAGGAGCGCTAGATGGACGCGATAACTAAATTAACAAAAGCCAGAACGCAGTTATTAATCAAAAACCCCTTCTTAAGCCTGGTTATCTTGAGATTAGAGCTCATCGAAAAGCCCGTATACACCATGTGTACAGACGGGTCTAGTATCATGTACGACCCAAACTTCGTAAACAAGCTCACAATGGAGCACCTTAAGGGCGTTATCGTCCATGAGGTCATGCACTGTGTCCTGTTACACCCATTCAGACGCAATAACCGTGACCCTAAGTTATGGAATATAGCGTGCGATTACGCCATTAACCTGGTCATCGTGGAAGACTTGAACATGGAGCTGCCGGAAGACGCCCTGCTCGACGCCCGCTTTAGAGGCATGTCTGCTGAGGCGATCTACAGCATGCTGAAAGCCGAAGGAGGAGAATCCCAAAACGAATCCGGTGACGGGCCCGGTAGACAATGGGGGGCTTTCGTAGACGCTCCTGGTACAGAGTCTGAAGTCAAGACCTTAGAAGCCGAGTGGCAAGCCGCCGCTGAAGAAGCTGCAACCACAGCTAAGATGGCAGGAAACCTCCCTAAAGTATTTGAAGAGCTGGTAAAGAAAGCTCAAGCCAAGATCAACTGGCGAGAGCAACTCAGCCGTATCATTGGAGGAGTTGCAAAAACAGACTACGCCTGGTATCCACCCGATATCCAGTACGTTCAGCGCAGTCTACACATCCCTACCCTCAATGCGCCCAGTATCGGACACCTGGTACTTGCCATGGATACCTCAGCAAGTGTATCCAGCAGTGAGCTCGGACAGTTCCTCGGTGAGCTTCAATACATCATCGATAACGTCCACGCAGAGAAGTTCACTGTCATCCAATGTGACGCTGATATATCCAATATTGAAGAACCAGAGTCTTTAGATGATATCAAGCCACACATCTACGCCCGAGGAGGGACTAAATTCGAGCCCGTATTTGACTGGTGCGACGGACAGCAAGTTGACGCCCTTCTGTATCTGACTGATATGGAGCCATGGAGCTGGCCTAGCCGTCCGGATTTTCCGGTCTACTGGGTTAGAACCGCTGAAAAGGACGCCCCCTACGGACAATATATAGACTTATACCGAGGAGATATTAAATGAATAGACAAGTAAGTAAGCTGCTGAAGCATTACAACAATTACGGATACGCCTCATCAACGGTAGACGGTGATGACCAGGCGACAAAAGAAATCCTCCGAGAATTTAGAGGGTCTCGTAATGCCTATGAAAACCCAATTTATCAAGGAGGAACCCCAAGAGGGATTAGAAAAGCGATTAAAAGGGGGATATACCCCCATTTCACAGGCGTGTTACCCGAAAAGCACGCCCTTAGAGTTACCGCCACAGGGATGTTCGTCATCCCTATAAAAGACCTGAGAACCGCCTACGAACGGAGTAACCCACCTGTACGAGAGAGTAAGGTCAAGTTCTACATGGTCAATCGTAGCCGTAAGATCATGATTAAGTTAGGCCAGTTCTTCCAAAAACCCAGTCTTGATTTTGAATCCGTTGAGGTAGGGAGCAAGCCCTCACTAAGGGTCAAAAAGAGTTGGTCGACAGTCGGTGTGCATATAACCATGGGCTACCGATGGCGTAAAGCCAGTGAACTGCATACCAAAGACTGGATCATCGCTGATGTGCTGGAATCAAGCCAGATAGACGACATCGAGGTTCATAAAGTCCTGGCATGGCAATCTAAATCTATACGATTACTTGAGAAATACAAAGACTGGCAAACATTCGAGCCGGTTGTCCGGTACGCCGCTAAGAAGAACGACATCATCTCTGTAGCCACTACCGCTAACCGAGCTATAGGCGGATTTACTGCCCGAGTCAAATCAACAATAGGAAACGAATTATGGGACCTGTAGTATTAACCAAAACCGACTCTACCGGGCGCACTCGCGTCTGGTCAGCTAAGGTCAAAGGTTGTGAAATTCACGTTGAACATGGTGTTGAAGGCGGTGCGCTAACCCGTACCGTCACCACATGCCAACCTAAAAACATAGGAAAAGCTAACGAACGAAGCGCTGAAGAACAAGCCATATTTGAATGCGCGGCTCTTTATAAAAAGAAACAGGATCGGGATGGATACGGAAGCAATGATACCGTCTACCCTATGCTGGCCAGAGACTACTCTAAACTTAGCCACCAAGTAAAGTCCGAAGATGTCTACATTTCGCCGAAGTTAGACGGAGTTCGCGCTATTTGGCGACCCGATAAGCAAAAGTTCCAGAGCCGAAAAGGTACGTTTTATGATGTCCCTCACCTGGAATCCGCACTGAAAGATACTCAACATTTACTAGACGGTGAGTTATACATACACAACGTCCCTTTAAATCAAATTGTATCCGCTTGTCGAGCTACCAGCCCATTAACTTCTGTGCTAGAATTTCGAGTGTTCGATATTGTAAATAGAGAAAACTTCACAGACCGTTACAGATCATACGATCAAATCGTGACCCGGCTGAACCACCCTAAGATCCAAAGCGTAGTACAAAAGCCTGTTAAGCGAGATCAGATTAAAGCCCATCACGACTATTTCGTGTCCATCGGTTATGAAGGCGTAATGATACGAACCGACGGGCCGTACAAAACAGGTGTTAGATCACCTGACCTGTTCAAGTACAAAGAATTTCAAGATGATGAATTCGAAGTCATCGATGTTGTAAAAGACAAACATGGACAAGGCGTCCTTAAGTGTAAAACCAATAAAGGCCTGACTTTCGATTGTCGATGCAGAGGCACCGATGAGTATCGATTACATCAAGCCCAAAACCCTAACGAATACATTGGGAAAAAGCTAACCGTCCGTTACTTCGCACTTACCGAATACGGATTACCGCAATTCCCTGTAGGTATAACTCTACGAGACGATATTTACCCCTAGCTCAGAGGGCGGATTTCCGATAACTGAGCCACCGTCTGCGCCGGTGTAATGCGCGGCTCCTTTAGTGTTGTTACTCCAAGCCCACATGACGTGGGCTTCTTTTTCAGGTATGACATGCAACTAAATTTTATTTATTCCGACAATAAACCCCTCGTTAAAAACCTCATTACCGGAGAAAGCTACCCCTTAGTCAGTAAAGTAACCAGCGCAAGCTTTGCAGGAGACGGCATCCAATGGATTTACACCACCCTTAAACTGGCGGCTGATATCAAAGGCGCCCTACTTACTGGCAAACTAAAACAACCCTTAGTTAACGAATCAAGAGCAGGAAAAGTCGAAGACGACCCCACACAACTGCTTGTTATCGATGTAGACAAAGCTCTTAACTTCAACTCCAGAGACGAGTTCCTGAACGCCATAGGTATCAACTGTTCCTATGTCTTCCAGCATTCCTCTCGATCTAAGAGCATAGATTCTATTGAAGGCCACTACTTCATAGAACTAGATCAACCTACACCCCGCGAACAAATCAAAAGATGGTTCAGGCACCTAAACCTGACCCAATTTGTTGACGACCTAACCTTATCCAGTAGTCGATTAGCCCTTAAATGGCCGCTCGACCCCATCGTCAACGATGCCGCAAGGATTGTTTATATTGCACCACCGATTTGTGAGCATGATCCTATCAAAGAACGAATCATTCTTATTGAAAAAGACACCGCTTCGTTCTCAGTACCCGACGTTCAACCTCCCGATACTGAAACTTTCGTTAATCAATTACGCCAGCAAACCGGCTTAAAGCCTCGCGAATTAAACGGAAAAAGCATCATCAAGGTTACACCGGAAGAGGTAAAAATCGATGAATACAAAGAAAACAACGGCTTTTATTACTTTAATATCAACGGTGGTGATAGCTGGGCTTATTACGCTCGGGCTGACGCACCTGATGTGGTTAGTAATTTCAAAGACGAGCCACGTTTTAGGCTTAAAGATGCAGACCCTGACCTCCATGCGAAACTCCAGCCGGAGCTCCCTATGAGCGGGCAACCCATCGTTCTCGGTGAAAACCAAGAACCTATTACTCTTAAGCCAATGGTATTTAGAGAGCCCCATGGAGACATCTACTTTCAGATCCTCCACCACGAGAATGAAGTCTACCAATACTACAAAACCTCAGGCAAAACCAAACTGAGAGACTTCATGATCAGTAACGGCGGCCCAGCCCCAGGAATCATCCAGGACTGGACAGTAGAATTTAACCCTTGTGACCATGAGTCCCTGCGTATCGATAAGCAGTGGATGAACCTGTTCAGGCCTACACCCTATATGACCATCAGCAATAAAACCGCAGAAATGCCGGTTCATTGCGAGCGGTTAATCCGACATTTATGTGTCGATGAAGAAACCTATAACCACTTCATCAACTGGTTAGCCTTCATATACCAAACCCGACAAAAGTCAGGAACGGCATGGCTATTCCACGGCACAACCGGGACAGGCAAAGGAACCTTATTTAATAAGATTCTACAACCCATATTTGGCCATGCTCACACGCACAGTTGTACCATTGAGCATGCCATCGAAGACAAGAACGAGCACATGGAACAATGCTTAATTATGTTCATCGACGAGTTCGATATTAGCGACTTAACAGACAGTTCCAAAGCGTTTAACAAGCTAAAGAACTACATTACCGAAGAATGGTTGACGATACGGGCTATGCGGACAAGGCAGAAGCAGGCTAAGAACTTCACCAACGTCATCATGGGCACCAACGCCGACCTGGCGATCAAGATAGACGAGTCTGACCGAAGGATCAACTTCCCTCCCAGACAAAATCAATCCTTAACCAGCCTACCGGAATGGCGCGATAAGATCGACGGAGAGCTTATCTCATTATGTGAATTCCTCAACAATGTTCAAGTAGACGAACGTGCCGCAAGAACACCATTAAAGAACAAAACACGGGAAAGCATGATTGAAGCCGGTAGAAACTCTCACGAAGAGTTCTTTCATGCCTTCAAAAACGGAGAGATCGAGTTCTTTCTCGACCATATTCAACCCCAGTTACCTTTAGATGAACTCGTTGAATATACCCGTTTCGAAGCCATTATCCAGGAATGGATCGACCAGGCGGGAAGCGATCAACTCGTTACTATTAACGAATTGATGAGCGTTTATGCCCATATCTGCAAACCTAAGCAGCTAACACTTATTAAGTTCAAGCATATGTGTGCGCATAACGGCATTGTGTTCACTCGTTCCAAACATAACAACCGGCGAATCCTCGGTTATGAGGTCGTATTCGATCCTCCTACTGACGCCCATGCTGTACCGGAACGTACCCCTCAACATAACAAGGTGGTCAACATTAAATAATGTACCTGCTCTACGAAGGGCCCTCCGAGCTAGACGGAGAGCCTATCGTTGCGTTATTAACTGGGGATGATCGCCCCAGCAGCAACAAGAAAACAGGCCCCATGTTACAAACATGGATACTTAAACAAAACGAATCACCCACAGAGGCTTATCACAACAAAACAACCCATTCGATATGTGGCGATTGCCCTCTTCAGAACGGCGTTTGCTACGTTAACCTGGTTCATGGCCCTAATAGAGCATGGCATTCGTACAAAGCAGGGAACTACAAGACCTGCAACCTTAAGACCCTCGGACGAAATCGAATCATTCGCTTAGGCGCTTATGGAGACCCAAATGCAGTACCTAAATCCATATGGGAAAACCTATTGAGTTATGCACTGGCGTGGACGGGGTATGTTCACACCCATACTGAATTAAAAGGCATCGTACAAGCCTCTTGTGAAACCGAAGAACAAGCGGTTGAACTACAAGCCGCAGGATGGAAAACCTACCGTTCTAAAATGGAACACGAACCGCTAATGCCGGGCGAAATACTCTGTCCGCATGAGAAGACGGGAATTCAATGTATCCAGTGTTTATTATGCGACGGTAAAACCAAAAACATAGCCGCTAATGTACACGGCGCACAATGGAAGATAGACCGATATGCAAACCATAGACAGACCGTGGAGCTACAGCTCGCTGACACTGTATGAAAAATGTCCGCACGCTTATAAACTCCGATACCTTGATAAATGCAAAGAGCCCCCTAATCCAGCCATGGAACGAGGAACCGCAATCCATACCGAAATTGAAGGCTACCTGCTAGGCCAAAGCAAATTATCCGATGAAACGCATAAGCTCGAAGCCTACTATACCGGGCTAAAGCACCTGCAACCCATCATCGAAGAACCATGGGGATTCGACATCAACTGGCAACCCACAAGCTGGGATAATGCTTGGTGCCGGATGAAACTAGACGCCTATGTCCCCGGCAAGTTCTTCCAGATTTGTGATCATAAAACCGGTAAATACTACCCTGTCAAAGCCATTGACCAAGGTCAACTCTACGCCGTTGGTGCCAGCATTCGTTTCCCTAACTCAGACAAATTTGAGGTAACCTTCGCGTATGTAGATTCCGGCGAGCTTAAATCGACGACTTACCCTAAAAGTAAAATCGCCAAGATTCAACAGCGATTCACTGAACGAGCTAACAAGTTGAATATAGATCGCAAATTTGAACCCAAGCCGCACAAGTTTACTTGCAAATATTGCAGTTTATTCGAATATTGCGATTATGGAGTAACCGAATGATCCTACAACCCTTCAAACACCAGGAAGTAACAACCAATTTCTTCCTGGATAACCCAAGAGCATTTTGCACATCTGACCCAGGAACAGGAAAAACCCGATCTGTACTGGATGCGATTAAACAACTACAAGGACGCACGCTGGTTATCGCTCCAAAGTCTATTCTTGAGCCCAGTTGGGGTAACGATATTAAGAAGTTCACCCCTCACCTCACTTATGGAGTGAGCGAGGCCAAAGATCGCGTTAAACCCTTCAACGACGGTGTCGATGTAGTTCTAATCAATCACGATGGGGTCAAATGGGTTGCTGATAACCCTCACCATTTAATCGGATTCAGCACTCTGATCATTGACGAAAGTACCGCGTTCAAGCACCATACTGCTCAGCGCTCTAAAGCCTGCGCAAGTATCACACCTTACTTTGAGCGGCGAATCCTGTTAACCGGGACACCTAACCCTAACTCAATCCTTGACCTCTGGCACCAACTAAAGCTGCTGGACGACGGCGAACGATTAAGTAACTCCTTCTGGAAGTTCAGAGCCTCAACTCACACCCCTATTACAATGGGAGGATTTACTAATTGGGAAGAAAAAGAAGGTATCCAGACCGCTATCTTTGGCCTGATCGAAGATATCAACATTCGATATAAGTTCGAAGACTGCCTGGAAATCCCGGAAAACTTCACCACCAATATCACCTTCGACCTTAGCCCTAAGCACCGAGCTTTTTATAAAGAGCTTAAACGAAACTCTATGCTAGAGCTAAATAACGACTACGTTACGGCTGTAAACGCCGCATCTTTAGCCACTAAGCTACTGCAGGCCGCATCAGGCATCGTTTACGACTCTAACAACAACCCAATTGAGCTTGCTTCTGATCGGCATGAGTTGATCTTGGATTTAATCGAACAGCGCGATCAATGTCTGGTCGCATTCAACTGGAAGCACCAACGTGATGCCCTAATAAAATTAGCTAAAAAACGCAAAATAAATTACGGTATAATCGATGGTTCAGTATCCACAGATCAAAGAAGTAAAGCTGTTGATGAGTTCCAGGACGGAAAGCTTAAAGTCATATTTGCCCATCCGGCATCCGCATCACACGGACTGACTCTAACCAAAGGAACGTCAACCATATGGGCTTCACCCACGCAAAACGCTGAGCATTACGAACAGTTCTGTCGCCGTATCTACCGCGCAGGTCAGGACAAACGTACTGAAACCGTACATATTACGGCGGCCGACACGCTGGAAGAACGTGCTTATAACAATCTCGTTAATAAGCGAACCAAAATGAAAGACTTACTTGAACTATTGGAACTATGAAAACCGGACAAATTATCGACCGTATGCTAGAACTCCGCGACAAAAAAGCGGAATTAAATTCTGAAATTAAAACCTTAACCGAGGAGTTCAACCAACTCGAACAAGCTTTAATCAAGAAACTACAAGACGAAGAAACTAACCAAGGGCGTAGTACTCGCGCAACCGCCTCCATAAGCTCATCCACAATAGCAAACATCGAAAATTGGGATGAATTTCAGAAGTGGATGCTAGAGAATAATGCGATTTACATGATGCAAAAACGAGTATCAAACGGCGCATATCGAGAGTTACTGCAAACCGGTGAAGAAGTTCCCGGACTTAGACCCTTTACCCAAACCACTATAAGCCTGAAACGATTATGAGCACAGCATTAGCCCAATTACAAGAGCAACTCCGACAAGAATTGCAGGCCCAAAGAGGTCAGCTCCCTGTTGAAGATATCTCAAGCACCATATCCCTTAAGAACAAACGCTTCACCTTACCTAACGGAGACTCCAACGACGGCCCGATGAGATGCATCATCCTGGATCATCGCTGGACTAACAGTTATTTTAAAGGGAAGTACAACAGCGCAGACCCTCAACCACCGGTCTGTAGCGCTAAAGGCATCGACGCCAACACCCTTGCCCCAGTCAAGAACGCAAAAGAGCCCCAGAGCGACAGTTGCAGTACCTGCTCCAAGAACGAGTTCCCCGAAAGCGGTGGCGGTAAGCCCTGTAAGAACGGATGCCAGATCGCAGTAACGGTTGAAAACCCAACCGAAAACAGCCCTATCTTCCTTATCAACATGGCCCCGACTTCACGATTAAACTACGTCACCTACGTCAGTTTAGTCCAAAGCTTAGGATTCTTGCCCTTGCAAGTCATCACCACACTGGATTTCGATGAGAAAGAGAGCTACGTTAAACTGACATTCTCTAATCCGAAACCCCACGAAGACATTGCTACAGCTATAGCCTTACGCGAAAGAGCGCAAAAGTTATTGAATAAGTAATGAACGAGTCCGGTTTCACCCGTGCTGTAAACGACAAGCTTCCTGAGAGCATCTACTCTCTGAAGCTATCCGAGCGTTTCAGCGCCGGTGTACCGGACTGCTATTACTCAGGGGCTAAAGACCTTTGGATAGAGTACAAATTCTACCCAAAAACCCTCCCTAAGCAAGTTAAACCCAAGCTCTCTGCGCTACAACGCAAATGGTTAAACGATAGATACCAGCAAGGGCGAAACGTCCACGTTGTCGTGGGATCCCCAACTGACTGCATCATCTTCAGTGACAAATCCTGGAATCACGCCAAACCAAAAAGCGATAGTGTCAGCCGAGCAGAGCTCATCAGCTGGATTATTGAACAATGCAAGTAAGATTTGTAAGCGCCACACCCCGCGGAGAAGAACTCATTGCGTACTGCGCAAGAGTTAGCTCTAAAGATCAAAATAACCCTCGAATTAAACACCTACTCAAGTACTGCATCGAGCATGGACATTGGAGCATATTTGAACAGGCTCATATGACCATCGAAATCATCGGGTCACGCAGTATTACACGACAAGTCCTTCGGCATAAAAGTTTCTGTTTTCAAGAATTTTCCCAACGATACCAAGAAGTTACGCAATTCGAACAAGTCAGAGCCCGTCGACAAGCCGAAAACAACCGGCAGTCGTCTATAGACAACCTATCAAACGATGTTAAGTCCTGGTGGGCTGAAGTCCTTATGAAACACCAGCAGGCCTCTCTTGAGCTATACAACAGCGCCTTAGAAAAAGGCATAGCGCGAGAAGTTGCAAGGGATATCTTACCTGAATCCGCTCAAACCCGAATGTATATGACCGGAAACATCAGATCATGGATCCATTACTTAAACCTAAGAGATAAAGAAGACACCCAATACGAGCATCGTATTATAGCCGAGGCAATAAAACCTATTTTAAAAGAGCATTACCCTTTAACCTACGGTGCTGTATGGCCCAGCTAAAAACAGGTCAGTACAAAGGCATATTCTTTGACAGATACGGAAACAAAATCCGCAAAACCCATCACGTCATTGCGGATAGCTATACCCAAGCAGTCAGAAAATGCCGCTTATACGCTAAATTCTGCGGATTTCATTCCTTCCGAATTGACCGCGCTATTTATAACAGCCTAGACCGAATGTCATGACACTAAGACTCCCATTAAACATGACCCCTGAGGAATATAACCAATGGCTAAAAAGAAATGCAAAAAATCACCCGGAAAATCACCAAAGCCAAACTGAAAGACGACAATCCC
>Ga0208795_1001314_pt1 | contig 11344 bp, 15 predicted proteins | sample CB_VirMetaG_6_FD_184541 | JGI IMG/M metagenome (GOLD analysis project Ga0208795, IMG submission 184541) | Freshwater to marine saline gradient viral communities from Chesapeake Bay - CB_1508_2 Viral MetaG (SPAdes) (version 4) | ecosystem: Environmental > Aquatic > Marine > Coastal | place: USA... | reverse complement strand
ATCTAAGTTTCCACCTAATTGTGGAGTGGTATCATTTACTAAATCTGTTGCTACTGTTGAATCTAACCAGTTCACAGTATTAGCTGAATAATCAAATTGTGCTAAAGATATATCATCTGTTCCATCATAAAATTTTAAAGTTGGATTAGTAGCATTTGTTGTGTCTAACCAAACAGTTCCAGCAACAGCAGAAGTAGGTCTTGATGTTCCTGAATTAGATGTATTAATAGCCTCTAAAGTAGAGTTTAAATCACTACGAAAAGAGGGAAAAGATTGGTTTTGAATTAAATAATCTCCTTGTGCCATGATGTTCTTATACTCCTTTTAAAAGCCTTTTGCAATATAATCAAAGGTACGACTTATTGCTGTACCACCTGAATTTTTGAATGTTAAGTCAAAGCCATTTATTGTTTTATTTTCAACTACAAAGAAATCTCCAGTAGCAAGGTCTTCGCCTGTAATTCCAACAGCATAATTAACAGATTTGAATGGATTTGTAAATGTTACAGTATATGTTCCAGCACCAGAAGTTATATCATTTCCACTAAATATTCTATCAGGCATATCTATTGTAACTGTTACTTGTGAAACTACAGGTGTAGATGCTAAATCTCTTGATGTTAAAAATACTCTAAATTTAAAATATCTAGCTGTATAGTTTCCTATTACAAAATTTTGAAAAGCTGTATAAGTTATATTATCATCTGAAGTTGCTATTTCTAAATGAGCATCACAGTTTGCTGGTGTATCGCCATCGAAGTTACTAGGTGCTAAGTCAAATTCCCCAGAACGATTGTCAAAAAGATCATCTGGGTTATCTGATGTTTGAGTTAATGATGCTGTAATTCTAGCAGTATGTTTAGCACCAATATCAATAACATTTGCAAATTCATAATTACCATTTGCATAAAAATCTGCATTACTAACACCAGAATCAAAAAATCTAGTTGTCTCATCATCAAATAAACCAGAACCTGAATCAAATAATTCCGAAGAATCTAATCTAATTGAATCATCTACTATTACTGCATTAGTTAAAGTTCCTAAAAAATCAGGGTGTTCAGATTGTGTTGCTATTGCATTGTGATTTACAGTATCAGTTACATTTGAAATAATTGCAGTTGCATTAGAACTAAAGTTTCCTAATTTATCTACAGCTTTGATAAGATAAGTTCCAGCCCTAGCTGGTACTGAAATTGATGTTGCTGGTCTTGATACTTTAGAAACTAAATTAACTGAGTTTTGCCAATCTGCTGTTCCATCTGTTTCTTCACTAAATCTTAATTGATAGTATGCTAAATCTAAATCAGGTATTTGCGACCATGATAAATGAGCCTCTTGTCCAACAATATTACATGAAAAGTCTTCTACATCACTTGGTGGTAAAATAGCACCTACGATTGTTCTTTGTGCTGTTACATAAGTTGATGAAACTTGGAGAGTATTGACGGCTTTAACTCTTACATCATAAGTATCTTGGTCAATTACATTTAAAACTCTATGCTTTAATCCATTACCTTGTGCGTAGATAATATAATCTGAATCTGTGCTTTTTTTGTATTCAACTTGGTAATAATCAACAAAGCTATCAGTAGATGCACCAATATTAACATCTAATGCAACAATAACTGTACCATCATTATATTCAATCAAACTATCATCTAAAGTAACACTTGTTGGTGGTTGAACAGTAAATGGATTAGGAAGTGTTGTAGTTGGAATTGTAGTTGCTTGTGTTTTTGTTGCCCAAGTATAATGACTATCTTGATGTTCAACTAAACTTAATCCAACAGTATAATCATTATTAAAAGTAATTCCTAAAACTCTAAATGGTTTTGCAGAAAATCCTAATGATGAATGTGTAATATTAACTATATCTCCAATATTTAATTCATAACCTTTAAAAGCTACATTTAAAGATAATCCTAAAGCCTCTCTTGATCTTCTTAAAATAACTTCTGCCATTTCTTCAGCTTGATATTGACTTGTTATTGTTGGAAATTGGAATCTACCCTCTAATAAAAAACCACCATCAGCAGTTTTCATTGTTGCGTGTTGATCTGCACTTGGCAAACCAGAATCGTTTATTGGTGGAAATTGAACTTCATCAACTTGATAGTTTCTATCAGGATTGATAAATGAACAAATAACTCTATTATATCTTTCATTCTTTTGTGGAATTGCCAAAGTATAACCACCTATAATATCATCTTCAGTTAATGATACTGTTGCTGTTCCTGTTGTTTCAATAATTAAACTGTATTTACCTTGTGAAAATGGAATATAACCTCTACAGCCTTTAATCATTTCTCTTAAATTATCTATAATAGTTCTTGATGTATCTACTGCTGTATTACAATCAAATATATTAATATTACTTCCACCTGAATATGGCTCTACTTGGGTTTCGCAAACTTGTGAGGCATCATAGAAACTTTGTAAATCTATTTCAGAAGTTGCTAATCCTTTTCCATATCTTGTATCTGTTAAATAATCTAAAATACACCATGCTGGATTCGTTGAATAACTTGCAGATTGTTCTACTAGACTTGCATTGTAAGTTTTAACTTTTTTACCTTTAATTCTAGCTTGTATTTTAGGAAGTCCACCAAAAGCATCTTGATTAAACTTAAATCTAATTGCAAGATAACATAAGCCAGATAATTTATGATTGCTTCCCCAACTAGATAATGTTGATAATAATGTTGATGCTGATTGACCATCTGTTCCAAAATGAGGCTCTACTCTAATTAAACTTTCGCCATCTTTGTAATAATTAGCATCTGAACTATCTACTTCAACTGCATTACCATCTGTAAAACTACTAGCAAATGTTACAGGCTTTTCATCAATTAATATTTCTTCAATAGAATTTATCTCTCCTTCTGATAATACTAAAGCGATATATAGATATTCATTATCTGTTCCTGAAGATTCTACAAATACTCTAGTACCACCAACAAGTCTTTCTCCATAAATTACAGGAATATTACTATCATTAGATTGTTTGTTTAATAATATACCTTTTTCAAATTCATCAAATGAGTTAGTTGCAAAATCAGGAGTATCAGGAACTTTTGGTCTTAATGCCCAAGATATAAATAAAGTTGCACCTAATTGAACTAAAGGATTTTGAAAAAATTTAAACGCAGGAGTTTTACTAACTGCTTGTACTGCTGTCGTTACTGCTGATACTGCACCACCCATTACTTATGAAACTCCCTTTTGTATTTACTAGATATTCTGTAAATATTATTGTTATCATCTAATCTTAACCAATTAATACATTGATTAGTTTTTAAAAAGTTTTTGAAATGATTATAAACCCATGACATAACTATTCTTGCATTTCTTAAAATAAGAATATCATGTAACCAAAGTTTATCTCCACTTTGCCATTGGTCTTTATTTATCTTTGCATTTGATTTATAATGCTGTTCGTTTTCTTCATTTAAAAAAGCCCAATTAACAAAACCAAAAATACCTTTATCATCTCTAAATACTTTGTATTGATTAGCTTGTATTGATGGCTCTATATGATGCGATAATTCAATAACATTATGATTCTTATATTTCTTAAATTGCTTATAAAAATTAACTACACTTTGCATTATGCTTTACCCCATTTAATATCTCTAATAGTTTCAGATGAAAAATCCATTCCAACATCTGTGCTAAAGAATCTTTGTTGTGATGTATTATTTGTTTTACGACCATTTCTTTTATCAAAGTCAGCCCATTGAGATACAATGGATAATACTACATTACTTGTAGTATCAGATTCTTGAACAGAAAAGTTTTCTATATTACCTTTGTATAAAATAATAGGGTCAGCAATAAGTGCGTTAGAACTATCTAATAGACCTCTATAAATAGTAACTTCATCATTAGTTACATTTTCATTGAGTACTGTTGATATAAATGTTTGATCAGCACCAGATAAAGTTAATTTAACACTTGTTTTTGATATATCGGTTTGTTCAGAAAACTCTGATAAACCCATAATAAAATCAGATGAATTATAAGTAACTGATGAGCCTGAAACTGAAGATGTTAGTGAAAAGGAACAATCAGTAATATTAACAGGAGTACTGAACCCAATAGTGATAAGATGTACTGGTCTAATATCATTTGTCGCTAATGCGTTCTTTATCGCTGTTGTTAGGCTTCTCGTCATATTCTTCGTAATTAGTTTGAGTTACACTTTCTGTACCTTTTAACATAGTATATTCAAATTTGCTATTAGGTTTCTTATACTCTTTAAGATCGTTAATTGAAGTATCTATTTCATCTTCATTAACAATAGCTTCTGCTATAAAATCTGCACTTATTCTATGTACTATCTTATATTTTTTCATTAAAGAGATTCTTCTACATCAATTTCAAATTGATATAAAGCATTACCATCTTTATCAGAACCTACAACTCCAAATTCTTGAATATCGTTAGTTAGATGTACTGTAAATGGAACATTATCGTAAGTTATATCTGAATTAGTAATTGCTGTTGTTAAAGGTGGCTCAATAGTAAGTGAGCCTGTTGAAATATCTGATTGATCTGCAACGACCATATAAACTTTATCGTGTGAAGCAAACTTTATAAAATCTCCAGCTTTTAATGTGCCTGTTCCTGTACCACCTAATGTAATTGATGTAGCACCAGCAGATGCAGTACCATTAGGAGTTCCACTAGCTGTACCTCTAGCATCTTCGACTTCTGGTGGCACTATTGTAAAGTTTTCTTTACCTGATCTTTGTTTAACAATAAATGCCATCAATTCGCCATAAACATCACTTCTTTTTGCTGTAATTACTCTAGCAGTAAATCCCCATCTTTGACCATCTATTTGTCTAGCAAGTTTTTTACCAGATACAGATTTAGAGATAATAGTATTTTGAATTGATTTAATTCCTAAAGATTCAAATTGTGCATTAGATATTGGAAATGTACCAGCCATTAGATTATACTTCCCTCTCCTCTTTCATTAACTGCATTGTTAATAATAGAAGTTATAGTTCCTCTTGATCTGACTAATAAATCTTCAAAGCCAGATGCGTCTAATGTATTGATATTGAAATTAACTGTAGTTGCTTTACTACTTGTTCCTCTTGCTGATTGTTGTATTTGTCCTGATTGATTAGGAATAAACAATTCAGCACCTCTTTCGCCAACTACGTATGGCATACCTTTTTGTACTGAACCACCACTAGCTCTACCACTAAAGAAACCTCCGATAGCACTCAAAATACTTCCACCACCAAAATGATGTTTCATTCTATTTCTTTTTTCATGCTCTTTAGTAATTAATTTTTCAATAGCAAGTTCTACACCTTTTCTAGCAACTATTTCAATTAATGCACTTAATACATTAGCTAATAAAGTTCTTGCCATATTTTTAAATGTTTCTCCAATATCTTTAGCAAACACTATTGATCTTGCTAAACCTTGTGACATTTTAGTAATTCCGTCATTAATACCTTGTGCAATTATGGTTTGAACATTAGCAAATTTATCTTGTAATTCTTTTAATCTTTCAGAATTAATTTGTCTTAATACATGCTCAAAACCCGTTAATTGTTGTTTAGAGTTTTCTATAATACCTTTTTCTCTAGCAGTTAATTCAACAACTTTTTCTTTTTCTTTTACTATACCTTGTACTATTCTAAATTCGTCTCTTAAAGCTGGAAAATTACCATTCCTTAAATTAACAGAATCTTCTAATAATTTTTTTTGTTGTTCTAATGCTTCAAGTTCCTTGTATAAAATATCAAGTCTATTATCATCTACAACACCACCTTCAACTTCTAAAAATATTCTATTATTAGTAAGTTCTTCCATTTCACGTTTAATTTGTGCCATTCGTAAATTGACATCATCAAGATTTTCAATATCAAAAATACCCATACTTGTTTTGATACCTTTGATCATAGTATTAATTTTATCAACTACGAAACTAACACCAGCAAGAGCCGCTAAACCTTTTTTACCAAATAAAAATGCACCAATAATACCACCTGTTCTTACGAACTCAGGTAAAGCCATAAAGCCATCAATAATATCTTTTAAAATATTTCCTATTGATTTTAGGGTAGGAATTAAATCTTTACCTATTTGAACAACACTTCTCATACCTTGTGCTAAATTTTTACCAACGGCTATTGCTATTCTGTCTAAATCTCTTGCGTTATTTTCTAAGAATGTATCTAAATCTCCAAATTGTTTTTTAAGTTCATCAAAGAAACCAGCTTCTAGTAATACTTTTTTAAAGTTAAAAATTTTATCCCCTATCATTGACAAAGTACCTTCAAATGTATTTGCCAATTCATCTGTTGCTTTACCAAATTGACCACCTTTTCCAAATACTCTTGCAAATGCTTTTCTAGTTTCTTCAATAGATACAGTTGCACCAGCTTTGAAGCCAAGCATATTTCTAACACCTTTTTCTCTAAATAAATCTGCCGCACCAATACCAGCACTAAATGATCTTTGTATTTGTTCAGCGGCAGTTCCAAAATCTAATCCTGTTGTTGCCGCAACATTACCTGTTATCTCTAACATCTGTTGTAAATCTTTAGCATTGTCAGTAACAGTTGCTAAGATACCAGCACCTTGTTGTATTTGTTCTAATGAAAAAGGTACTTTAGATGCAAACTTAGTCATGTTCTCAAATGCCTTTGCACCCTCGTTTGTATCTTTAAGTAAGAATTTTAATCTTGTTCTTAAATTTTCTAAATTTTTACCTGTATTGACTAAATTTCTAGCAACTAAACCTACACCCAAACCTACAAATGCACTTTGCAAACTAAATACAGAATTTTTTAATCTTGCTAAAGATTTTTGAACAGCACCTAATGCTTGTTTCGATTTATCTCGTGCTACTATGTCTATGTTTAATCTTTGTGCCATTATTTAAACTTCTTTGCTTCTGCTAATGATTGTTTTGTTTTATATTGTTCTTGCTCTTTTTTCAAGTAGGCTAACCATAAATTATAATGGCTAACAGGCATATCAAGAACTTGTTGAATTGTAAGATGTAATCGTTCTGCTATAACTAACAGCGACCTAACATCAGGGTCGCTATCTACTTTTTTTCAGCATCCTCGTAATTAGTATCTAAAAGTATTTGATTAGCAATATTTGAGATTACATTTGAATCTGCTTTTTTTCTTAATGCAAATTTATCTTCTGGGCTAAAGGCTTTAATCATATCGCCTTTTTCATTTTTAATTTGAAGTTTCATTATAAGAAGATCAACAAGAACAGTTAAGTCTTGGAAATTACTAGACTTTTTAAAAATGATATTTTTTTCTTCAAGTGTTAGAGGCTCAGAATAAAAGACACTAGGATTACCATTCTCGTCTTTCCACTCCTCAACTTCAATAGTGATAGTTTTAAGAGTTTCAAAATGAGATTTAACTCTATCAATAACTGACATAAATTAGATTATACAGTTCCTACAGTTAAAGCACCAGTTCCTTGAAATGTTACAGTTCTTGAAACGATTGCATCCATAGCATTGTTAATACTCATACCAGTAATAATACCAGTACCAGAATAACTTGCGTCTCCACTTGCATTACCCTCTGGTAATAAAACAAATGAGATAGATGAACCAGCAGTTAAAGTTTCTTGCTGAGTATCAGTTTCGTCAAAGTGCATTTCGATTGTTCCTGAGAATGAAGTTCTACCAGCTAAAAATGATTTAGTAGCATCAGTTAAAGCTGTATCTTCTACAACATCTCCGGTAGTTTCTAAAGTGAACGAAGTAACTTCGCCCATCTCTGAACCACCAACTGTTACAACTCCTTCTTTTCCGTGATGTGTTGCCATGTCTTTTTATCCTTTTTAATTTTTGGTTTGATTTCTTGTTCTTGCTTATATCCTAGTCTTAGATAATGTTCAAGATTTGTTTCATTAATAATTATCTCTGAATTATTTTTATATAGTTTAATATCTTTAGCCATATTACCTTTTACTATTTATCTTCTTCCTCGTCAATAAAGTCTTCATCTTCCTCATCTTCTTCAAACTCCTCATCATCTAAATCTTCTTCTTCCCAAGTTTGATTATCTTCTAATGAGTTTTCTTTAATTTCTTCAATTAAGTCTTTTACTTCTTCGCAAAGTATAGATTCCTTATCGTGCATTTTTTCTATTTGATCTACTTTTTTAAGTATTTTATTTAATAATTTTTCATTCATTTTTTACTCCTATGGTGTTCCAGCTTGATATTCGTACATACACCTGATTGTCATTCTTATTCCACCAACTGGAAATAAACTACCCTCGTCAGTTTCTACTTGGATAACTTCCGAATCAAGTGCGTTACCATTTCGAGTAATATCACTTTCTATTGCAGTTTCAATAGCTGTTATTAATTCATTTCTTTTAGTATCTATATTGGCTTCTGCACCTTTTACAAAGCCTAATATAACAAAATCAATAGTACCTGTTCTAGTTCTAGCACCAGAACCTAATTCAGCATCATCTCTATTTTCTTCAGATGTTTGTACAATAACTGCTGGATATTGTTGTTCAGATAATTCATCTAATATAAATGGTTGTCTTGTAGCCTTTTTAATTGCTGGGCTACTAATCGCTGAAATAGTAGACAATAATTCAGATGCTATATTTTCTCTTACACTCATATTCTAAACTTCCTTAATTCTTTTTCTACAAATCTATTAAATGTTTTCTGTATAATCTTTTCTGTTCTATTATTAAAGCCAAAAAATTCTCTTTTTGGTTCATTTAATACTTGATTAAATAATCCTCTTTGTCTCATTTCTGCATTATTGAAACTTATTGAAACTTTATGTTTGCCTGTTTTTTTAGTTCCTAAACTTCCTAACATTCTACCAGTATAAAATAAATCTACTGCTGTTTTTTTACCCTCACGATTTAATCTTCTTAAATAACCCTCAGAATATGGTGCAAAAGGTCTATCATTAAAATCAATACCTTTTTGTGTTTTAGTTCTAATAATATCTAATAATTGAAAACCACCTTGTTTAACACCTTGATCAATTATTCTTGGAAGTTTAGATTGTAGCCTTTTAAACTTTTTGCTTATCTCTTTGGAGTTAGATTTTATCTTTAAATCTACAGCCATTATCTCTGCAATCTATTATAGCCGTGTAAGTTTTCTCGTTCAGCAACAGAGATAGATTGGTTATCATCAGAGTCATATTCTACACCATCTTCTAATATCTTTTGAAACTCAACATTGTATTGGCTCATGTAATGTTCTGACATTCTTTCAAATCTATCTTTTTCTGTTTCTGGTCTAAATTTAGCTAATGCTGGACAAAGAAATTTACCTAAGAATAAATATACACCAGCCCTTTTAAACTGATCTAAATTAACTTTATCGTTTTCTAATTCTACTGTGTTTAAAATTGTTATATCTGTAAATACATTTTGCTTATAGGTTTGCCACCATCTAATTCTTAAATCTCTTAAAATATCGTTTGTTGTTTGTGCTAAAAAGAAAGTTGTTTGTGCGTCTCCTGATGCTATTCCAAAGTCAAATGCGTCAGGTTGATAATTCGTTACATCAGTTGTTGTGATTACATTTAAACCAGTAAAGTTTGTCATAATAAAATCTCCTAATTGATAGATGGGGGATTTCTCCCCCACCTAATAACTCTAATTATTAAAGAGCTGCGTCAGTTGTAACTTGGCAACCATAGTCATCTTTGATAACTCCAGTTCCGTAAGTCATAGTTCCAACGATCTCAGTTGCTCTTAAAGAAGCATCTCTTTGAGTCTCGATTGAGAAGTCAGCTTTCATAGCTAGACCTAATGATTGTGGATGGAATACACCACCTACAGCATCATCATATTGGTCAGCCGCTATGTTTGCGTTTTCAAATAAATCGATTCCAAATACTGTACCAGCATAGCCATTTCTTAATGTTTCATTTGCAACATCACTCATAGCATTTGCACCAGTTGAATAACCAGCATTTGTTAAAGATTTTTTCAAGTTGAACATAGCTTTTGGAGAGAATACACCATAGTAAGGTCTTGGTACATTCAATGCTCTTAAAGTAGCTTCAGCTTTTAAAAGTAAGTCAGCAGTTAATTCAGTTCCAGCCGCACCTAAGTCATTACCAGTTGCGAATGAAGCGAATAAAGCCGCTAAATCACTATCTACTTTTTTAGCTAATGCTTCTCCAAATAATCTTCCCACATCAGCCGCAACATCTCTTGATGCAGAGTCTCTACCTAAGTCAGTTAGAGTTGTCATTACACCAACTTCAGATGCAGTTATAGTAGCTTCTGTTGGGTTGATTGCTGTGTTTGATAAGTCAGTTGCTTCTGCTACTGCAGATGCACTAACAACTGGATATACAGGAACAGCGATTTGCTTACCTTGTCCAGTTATATTGTATGTAGTAACAAGTGGTCTCATTACAGAAGTTTCCTGAAAAGTGAAAATCGCTTCTTGGATAATCTCTGTATATAATTCCGACAATGTTGAACTAGTTGTTTCGTTTGCCATTTTATTTACCTATTAGTTAATTGTTAATTGTTAATTTAGGATTGAGTTTAAACCCACCTCTAGCTTTACGCATTTCTGCATAAACTTTTCTATCAGCAGGATTATTCAAATCCAAGTCGCCTATTGTTCTGGGTTTTTGGCTATTACCACCGATAGCACTCTGGCTTCCTGTACCAGACAGAGACCCTTGACGGAAATGTGGGTTACTATCTAAAAATTCTTTAACTCTTTCTTCAATCGTTAAAGGTTGTCCTTTTGAGTTATATCTTATGTTTCCATTATTATCAACTATTTCTGTTCTACCATCATCAGCTAATTGTATTTCTGATTTTAGTAAAGAAACAACTTGTTCTGGGTTGATAGCTTTATTAACAGATGCAACAGAAAGAATAGATTTATCAATTTTTTCTTTTTTGATTTCATCTCTAAATCTTTGTAGTTCTTGATCTTTTTCTGCTAATCGTTCTTGCATAATCTTTTCAAGTTCTTGTTTAGATTTAGCTTCTTCTAATTGCTTTTGTTTAATCAATTCAGATTTTTGTTGTTCTTCTTCCTGAATTTTCTTTTCGTATTTTCTTCTTTCAGCCATGATTCTAGACTCAATAATAGTATTAAGCTGATCTTGTGTGAAAGTTTTAGTTTCTGATTTATTTTCTGATTCTGTATTTTCTACAGCTTCAGTAGTTTCATTTTGTTTTACTTGTTCTTCGGACATTGTTTTCTCCTATAGTTATATTATTAGTTCGCCTTTACTGTCATACCAATCAGGATTGACATAAGACCATTGATGCCGACAATTATATCCACCTCGAACTAACATAGGGTCGCCAGATTTTTT
>Ga0208795_1001313_pt1 | contig 11356 bp, 21 predicted proteins | sample CB_VirMetaG_6_FD_184541 | JGI IMG/M metagenome (GOLD analysis project Ga0208795, IMG submission 184541) | Freshwater to marine saline gradient viral communities from Chesapeake Bay - CB_1508_2 Viral MetaG (SPAdes) (version 4) | ecosystem: Environmental > Aquatic > Marine > Coastal | place: USA... | reverse complement strand
TATTATTATCCTCCTAGTTTCCGAATACTGTCTCTAGGCCGTCGACTATACGCGTCAGTATTCTAATATATGTATAGTAAGATAATTTATATAGTAAATTATTAAATAGTGCAAGAAATCCCTACAGAAAAAGAGTCCTTTTCAACAATGTAAAGTCCTTAATTAACCAGCGTACAGATGAATTTCACCATCTAACGGATTATTATGGACCTCTGCCTCTTGTGTTCTAATGATAGATCTAATTACTATTTTGATCTCATCACCTAGAACAGACATTTCAGGTGTTATCTGTCCTTTATTTTCAAGAAACAACTCATTCCATCTAGACTCGAGTTTCAGTTTCTTGGCGAACAGTATCATGTTGTCCTGAGCCATTTGTAACCTCCTCATAGGTTATATAAAAATCACTTCCAGCACCATGGTACTGTAGATCATTTTTTTCCCAATCTATATCAGATTTTCCTAGAAAGTCAATGATATGAGGATGTAGCTCTTCAACGGTATTTATTTCTTTATTAACTTCAATCTCAAATTTAGTTTGAAGTAGTTTTGTAAAAATTTTTATAAGATATTTATATTTCATAGGTTTGTCTTTCTAACATAAAAAAAGGGGGCTCGAAAGCCCCCTTTTAAATTAATTATGCTTTAGAATTAAGCACCTTCAACACCGAAGATACCTCTAAAATCAGATACTCCAAATGAGTATCTTTCTCTAGCTTTGTATCTCATGTTTCCAGTGTCAAAGTCACCTTCCATCTTAGTAGAGATAGGTGCTCTTTCAAAGTACTTCATTCCATTTGGCACATCAGTAATGATGTAGAACGCATCTGTATCAGTTAAGAAATTGTTAACCACATAACCTTGTGGAATCATTCCCATATTTCTGATTGCGTTAACATCATTGTCAGCTGTTCCAACTCTGTTAGCAGACTTCATCAGTCTCTCAGCAGTAAATTGAAGCTCAGAAGGAATAATCATTTTCATTCCTTTAGCAGCAATTTTTAAACCTCTTTCGTCAGTCATTGCAGCGATGTCAATTAAAGACTGCTCCAATGAAGTTTCGTTAAGGTCTGCTTGAGTTGCTAAAGTGTTAGCTACTGTACCAGCGATTGTTGGGTGAGCAGTGTTAAATAAAGAAACATTGTCCCCTGAATCGTAACCGTCAGTAGTTGGTAATCCTTGAATTAAAGGATTAACAGCTTTAACTTGTTTTGTTTGTGCCATACTTCTAGCCAACGCTTTTGTATATCTAGACGCTAATCTATCATACAAATTATCTTCAATCGCTTCTTCAGTGATTGAAAATGCTAAAGCGATAGTTTCGTGAGTGTATCTAGCAGTAAATGTCTCTTGAGCATTGTCAAAAGTTACGCCAGAACCTTCAGCTTTAACTTGTGCTGAAGCAAAACCCGATAACATTACTTCTTCCTCAAACGCTCTGTCTGAAGTTTCTTTAGTGTATATCGCTTCGTGTTGGTTTTCGTATTGTTTATATTCCAGGCCGAATAGTGCATTCAATCCTGGCTCTAGTTCTTTAACTAGTTGTGATCGTGATATAGCCATATTTATATACTCCTATTATACGTTGCCTGTTTCAGATTTTAACGAGTGTTCATTAATCATAACAACAAAGTTAACATTAGCAGAAGCTAAGTCACTGTTGTCTGGATCTTTTGAAACACCAATTACTCTAAGTTGAGCTGATAAAGTATTATTTAAAGTACTGTCATCTAGTTCAACTTTAGATACATAGTTTGCTGAATCACCATCTGCTAAGATTACATCCGCGTTCAAGAAAACATCAGTTTGTGCAGAAGCACCTGAGTTATCTGACTGGATCTCAAATCTTTCATATGGATCATCTGCTACAAAAGCAACAATATCCGTAGCGTTAACTTGCGAATAGTGGTTTGCCCATGTAGGCTTTTGTGTGTTTGGATCTGTATAGAAGACACCGTTCAATGAACCTATAAGATTACCACCAGCTGCACCTCTATCAATTGTTCCAGCCGCAGTAGGTTTTACTGGGTCTTGGAAGTAGATAGTTGTACTGTCATTAGCAGCAATACTATATTCACTTAAACCTTGGTTATCTCTATTTTGTCCAACTTTTCCAATCGGTTTTAAACCGAAAGCGCTATCTTTGTTAGCCATAGTAGTTGTCCTCCTTAGACATTTGTTAGTTTAAGTGTATTCTTGTTGGTTAGGAATCGTTAAAAAATTAACTTTTCTTTGTACCACCAAAAGTTACACGAGTCTGCCTCTCTTGATTGATTGGCATACTTGGGTGCTGTTCCTTCATTAGATCGTTTTCAACTGCATGATCTTGCTCAATACCTTGCTTAGCATAGTATTCAGCTCTAGATTTTGCGATCTCTTCCGGTACCCTTGTCAGCACAAGGCCACCAACTCCGATCACTCCCTTATGTTTGCCGTCTTCGATCACTGGATAATCAGAATCTGGATATTGATCTGCACGAACTAATTCGTAACCTGATCTTAATCTTCCAGCGACGTTTTTAGTGTCTTGGAAGCCCATTGATTCCGCTCTTACCCATCTGTGACGAAATCCTGCCGGCGCAGGGGGTGCATCTAAAGATGACGGTGGAGTCCAGACTTTTTTTCGAGTTTCTTTTTCTCTAGTCTGACTCGCACGAGAAGCTCTTTTTTCGTTTTCATTACTCATATGCTTTTTACTCCTTCGTGATAGTTAATTGTTTCGCATATTCTTCAAGTGGCACACCTAATTTTTTAGCGATTGCTACTTGTGATGGTGTGAGTTTCACAATTTTGCGACCCGGCTTACTATTTCTAGAAGCTGAAGCTACTACTTGTGTAGGCCTCGCAGTCGTTTGTTGATCTACCTTACCAAATTTATGCGGGAATTCAAGCTTTATTCTTCTATCAATTTCAGAATAATACTCGTCCGTTTGTGGGTCATAACCTTCTTCTTCAACTAGTTTTTTATGTAAACTAAATGCAGTATATGTCATGGCCTCGTCTTGACCAAACCAGGTGTTCTTTTGAGCCCAATTTTGAGCTTTTGGATCTGGATTAATCGGCTGTTCCTGTGGTTGAATTTGAGGTTGTCTAACAACTTGTTCTTCAACTTTTGGTTTAGCTGTTTGTTTAGATTTGATTTCAGCTAATCTTGCTTCTTCATAACCTAATTTAGAGATTTCAGTTTGAGCAGCTATTTCTGCTTTCAAATCTCCATCTTCTCTAGCTTTCGCTAATTTACTAACTGCAGCTTCCATTGAAGATTTAATTCTGTTTTCCATTTCAGATACATAACCTGTATCTAATTTAGAATAACGAGTCTTAAGAAGTTCTTGCTCAGTTTGAACTTTTTTTGCGTATTCTAAAGCAGCAGCTTCTCTTCTTTCTGCCTCACGCATTTTTTTAGTTAACTTAGCAATTCTTCTTTTAACTCCTTCAGAGTAATCTTCTAATTCTTTCTTTTGTTCTTCTTTTTCTGTTCCTTGGTCCGTGGTTGTGTCTGCTTGAACAGTAGACTGCTCATCAGATTTCTCAGCTGAGTCATTGGACTCAGTATTGTTTTCAATGTCATTTGATACCTCTATTTCTGATTCAGGTTTTTTTTCTTCCGGTAATTCAATCTCGGCTCCTGGACCTGACGTATCAATGTCAACAGTTTTTTCTGCTTCTTGCATAGTATCCTCCTATGTTAAAATTGGTGAAAGATATCTTCGGGGTCTTTCACTGTAGCTAATACTTCATCATCATTTAGAAGTCTAACTTCCCCGCCATCTATTTGAATTCTACTTCCTGCATATCTTGCAAAGATTATCCAATCCCCCTTCTTGCACCAAGGACCTTCAGGAAATTTTTCCTTGTCATAACAATGTGGGCCCATGGACAATACTAAACCACAAGTAGATGCAACTTGTGATCGCTCAATAGATTCATCAGCTAAATAAATACCACCTTTGGTTTTAGGTTTAGCTTTAAAAGGTAAAACTAATAATCTCCAACCGGTCGGTTGAGGAAGTTTAGATGATTCCTTATCTTTTATTGAATTATGTTCTTCGTATTCTTTTTGATTTTGTTGATCGTATTTTTCTTCCAAAGCTAGTTTAACCTTTGGTATCTCCTTTTGAGTTTCCTCTAAGGTCGACGACGTTTTCTCCTTTAACTTCATTTTGCTCCTTCTTAGTTAGCAGGTTAGAGATTTCCTGTGATATATATTGATAGGCATGTGCCTGTCCTAGCATATACTTATATTTCTCCATATTGTCAACCCCACCCGCTATAAGTGTGTCTCCAATATTTTGATATGATACCTTCAATAGTTTTTGTATTTTAGTTATTATTATAGTTATATCTTCCATTACTTTCCTTTGTTGATTGTTATATTAACAGTTCCACTTTCTTTTTCTTTTTTTGAAGAAAAGATTCTATTGTTTTTGAGTCTCTCATATTGATTAGGTATAAAGGTATCAAAAAATTTGTCAATAGCACCAAATAGTGTGTACATAAATTTATCTATCATTTTCATTATTTCCTATAACTATACCAACCGGTAGTAATATATTTTATTTGAGTTGGAGATGTAATACCTTTATGAGTAAAAGTCCAGTCTGCTCCCCAAATTAATGTTAGTCCTTTTTCAGGTTTTACTTTTAATTTTTGATATAAAAAATGTGTTTCTCCTTTATCTGTGACATCATTTAAATATGTCATAAATACAAGATGTCTAGATGATTTATGTAAATTAGCTCTTTCACAATGCTCTTTAAAAAAACCTTCTTTAGGATTGTATTTTTGAATATTCCATGATTCTGTAATAGTCCATTCATTTTGATTTATATCACAATATATGTATTTATTTTTATATTTTTCTAATACTTTGTTTAATTGTTTATAGTAATTTTTAATTTCAATATCATTGTTATCATGATCAATACGAAGATCTGTTGATATTTTTTTATCTTTAAATACTTTAACTTCATTACCTATTCTCATTACTCCAGGTTTTTTTTCTGAGGATTTTTCAAAATAATTAATTAAATCATCACAGACTTTTTTGTCTATGTACCAACCTGCTATAAAATTATTTAATTTATTTATTTTACTGGGTTCCACCTAGCAATTCCATTTTCTAAGACTCTTATTAATTCTTGAATTTGGATCTCTTGCTGTTTTAGCTGAAGTTAATCTTTTCTTCATTCCAGTCATCCTCGCGCAAAAACTCTTTCTACGGTTTGCGGCTTTAGATCCTTTTTTTAATTTTGATGGTTTAGTTGTAACAGCAGTTTTTAATTTTGAACCTGGATTTGCTGCTCTATAAGATGCAACACCTTTTCTGTTTAATCCTCCTGATGGAGACTTACCTTCTTTTCTTTGCCATGCTGGTGTTGCCATTATTTTTTCCTCGTAAAAGTTTTAACGTTTTTAGGTTTAGGTCCAGTATTACCTGCAGCTCTTTTTCGTCTGACAGCACTCGCCTTTTGCGAACTTGTCATTCGTGTGGCTTTTGCAAGTGGGACGCATTTTGGATATGCTCTCTTGCTTCCCTTTGATCTCCCGCACGGTTGATATTTCCCATTCTTCTTTGGAGCTCCTATGTCCACCCATTTTTCCGCTACCCATTTTCTTAAACCACCTGCCATTATTTTTTCTTTTTCTTTTTTCCGCCTGGTTTTATTTTACCAGAACAAACTGCTGATCCATACATATTAGCATATGCAGATGGATACACTTTAAATTTTCTTTTAGCCGCAGCTTTTCCTTTTGCACAAAGTTTAGCCATTATTTTTTCTTCATTTTCATTTTTTTAACTCTTCCACCTTTAGCCATATAACCCATTTTGTTTCTAACAGTTTTAGGTAATTTTGCTAAACCCGGATTTTTCTTTGGATCTACTTTTTTCATATTATTTTTTTCCTCCTAAGTGTTTTAATTCAGTAGCTTTAATGCCGTATACCGCTCCAACGACAGCTACCCATAAAGAAATTATCCACCACGGCATTGTTTGTAATTTTTCAAAATATAAATCAAGTTTCTGACCTATTTCTTCATCTTCTGCAAAAACAGAATATGCAAGCAAAAACAGAGGCGATGAGAGAATTAATAAAATGAATTCGTCCTTCCAGTCACCTTTTTGATTTTGAGCAATCTGTCCACTGTACTCGATCTCTCCTCGTTTCATCTTTTCAGCATGCACGATTTGTGCCTCTGACATTATAATTTCAGATTTTTTCTTATTCTTATAAATTTCAGCACCGGTTTTAAGCGCAGTGCCTATAAGACTCCACGGAAACATAATTTAATACCAGGTTGCTTTTTGTTTTTTAATGGTTTTAGTACCTTTAACAGTTACTTTTGGATTTTCTCCGGCTTTAGGTGTAGGAATAGCCTTTCCACCTTCAGGAGCCCCAACTTCCATTTGAGATTTCATCTCTTTTTTATTTTTTTTCATAGTTATTTCCTCTTCTTAGATAGTTTAGCTTCAGATAATGCAATTGCAATAGCCTGTTTAGGATTTTTTACCACTTTTTTTGATTTTCCGCTATGTAATTTTCCTTTTTTAAACTCTCTCATTACTTTAGCGACTTTTTTCTGACTTTTTTTCATTACATTCCACCTTTATTTTTTAATTCGTGTTGTAAAACAGTTTTAGTCAACGAAGTACTGGCTCGTAACTCTGCTAAATCTTCATTTTGTTCTAATTTTTCATCTTGATTAGATTGATTCATCATTGCTTTCATCTTATCAAGATTAATTCTCTCTTCATCTTGCTCTTTTCGTCTATTATTTTCTGCAGCTCTGATGTCAAGTTCTCTTGATTTTAGTTTTGCAATAGGATCATTACCAAAATCACCATTAATTTTCTTTTCTTCTTGAATATATTCATCCATCATCTCAGCAATCAATACTGCTTTTCTAGATTCAATCTGCATATTCAATTGCATAACCATTTGTTGCATTTGTGGATTCTGCATTGCTTGTGGATTTTGTTGCATTGCTTGTAATTGCATTATCTCTTTTGCAAATTCTAATTCAACTTGTTCTAAAGCCATTAAAGAAACATGTTCAAAAATATTTTTTTGTAAAGATGCACCAATCACTGGATTATTTTTTGTAATATTAGTTGCCATAAAATGTAAATGAGCAGTGATGTGAGCTCTGTGATCTTGTCCTTTAAATGCTTGGAATGGAATACCACTTAATGCATCAATATGTTCTAATGCTGGATCTTTAGGCATTGGTTGAGGTGGTTTCTTTAAAATTAAATCTACATTCTTAACACCTAATGCTTCATACATATTTCTGTATGCTGCATATAAATTATGTAGTTGTGGATTAGATTGAGCTAATTGTAATTCAGCTTGAGCCAAACTAATTCTTTGTGTTTGAGAAAATATATTAGGATCAGCAACTGGAACAATATCGACTTTATCATCAAAGTCTTGTTGTTTAATTACTCTTTGACCACCAACAACATCATAAGGATATTCTTCAGGTAAATATAATTTAAATACTCTAGATAATAATCTAAACTCATTTTTAAGAGCTGCATATAATCTTTTGTGAATTGCAGACATGGTTCTTGAACCACGTTCAAGCAATGCAACTGTCGTTCCCACTGCAGCTTGTTGATTTCCCTCACCTACTTGCATGTCAGCTATAGATGCGAAACGCTGACCAGCCTGTACGACGACACCCATAAGTTGAAGAAGTGTTGCACTTGGCTCTTTGAATGGAAGTGTCATAAAAGCATCTCTTATGTTTCCACCAGGAGCATCTACATCCCTGAATTCACCAGGTTGTATAGATTGTGCATCATCTCTAATTCTGATTCCTCTTTGCTTAAATCCAGCAGGTAAGTTTGATAAAGTTCCAGCATCTAATAATGATCTTAATGCTGATGTTGCAGTTCTTGATAATCCACCAATCATATGGATTAAACCAAATCCATAAAATCCTAAACCAGGTAAAAATTTAAAATGTACAAAATAGGAAATTTTTTGTCTTAAAGGATCCCCTATTTCATAGTTTCTTCGAATACTTAATACTTCTCGAGAGTTTGTTTCTATCGTTACAATATAAGGAAGTTTAATTCCAGTTGGTTCCCCTTCGGGCCCTCGATCTTCAAAACCCTCAAGATCTAGATTAACATGACATTCAAGTAATGTGAAGACATCTTCATTACGACCTGTTTGTCTAGTCCCTTCTAATTCGTGTTCTTTTTTATCCAAGTCGTCTTGTTGTGCATAACCAGGAGTTAATTCTATATCTCTATAGAAACCATTAACTTGTTGTTTTCTTAAATCATTTTCAGAAATTCTAATTCGATGCATAATCGATTCCGCATCATCTAATGAGGTAGCTGTGTACGGAACGATTAAATCATCTGCAGGTACAAACTTTGATACAGCTCGTCCTAATAATTCATCATAGTAAACTTTTTTAAAAGAAGATCCTGCTAAAGGTAAATAGAATAACATTTGATCAAACTCAGCTTCATACTCTTTCATCTGATCCATGATTTGATAATTCATAAATTCTTTAACACGATTAGCTTGAGCTTCTCTTTCAGGAGTTACTGCTCCAACGATTTGAGTTCTTACAGGTCCTTGAGCCGGGAGCAATTCTTTATAAGCCAACGCTTGGAATTGAGTGACCGCTTCTGCTAGAACAGGATGTGTTGCACCAGCGGCACCTTGGAAGGGTTCGGTTCTATCTTCGTATTTGAATCCTAAAAGATCAAGACCTTTAACATAAGCTTGTTCCCAGTCTTGTCTTGAAGATTTATAGTCTGAATAATTATTAAATAATTCTGAACCAAGAGGCGCCAATATTTCCTCTGGTAGTAACTCTGCTAGATTGTCATAGTGATTTTCTGATTGAGCCTGGTTGAAGGCTCCTGGTTCAAAATTAATTTCTACTCCACCATCTGCTAATGGTGTAATTTCAGTCTCACCTACATTAGGTAAGTCTTCTTGAATTTCTATATTTTCTTCGGCCGCTACTTCAGGACCTTCTATTTCAATTTCTTTTCTAACTTCGTTTGGAAGTGATTTGTCTATTTCTGCCATTTATTTTCTCCGATTTTATAGTCTTAACAGTATTATATTCAATATTCAAGCCTTGTGGTGTAGGTCCTGATTTAGGCGGCACAGTTGTTGTAAGTCTTCTATACTTACTAGGATGTTTAAATACAAATGTCATTTACCAATAATAAGTTCGTTTTTTTCTGGGTAAGTCATTATCTTTATAGTCTTCTGGATGAATAATCAAGCCCCCTTGTCTAAATCTCATTAATGCTTGTGTTGTACTATCTACTAAGTCATCATGATCTCCATATGGAAATGAAGCGCACTCTTCAATGACTTCTTGAGCAAACTCTCTATCTTTAGGAGCCCAAATCATTCCAGACTCAAACATTGGTGCAACTGCATTAACTCTAGAATGTTTATCATTTCCTTTTGATGGAGAAAAATTTACAACTGGAATTCCCATTTGTCTAAGTTCATAAGTTAATGGAAGACCAGAAGCTTTAGCTTCAACTAAAACAGTTTCAGGTTGCCAGTAATCATACTGTTCTTTTGCAATTCTTCTAAGTTCAGGAAACTCTAATCTTTCTTTTAATGCATCAAGTAAAATTATTTGTTGTGGATCTCCTTCATTCTCTTGAAAGATTCCCCAAGTTGTAATTGCACTAAAGTCAGCAGTTTCTTTTTTCATGAACGCCGTATCATAACTTTGAATAACATGTTGTAGTGGCGGTAAATAATCTTTATCCCAATCTTGCCACCATTCTCTTTTTAATAATGCACCTTCTTCTGCAGTTGGGTTTTGCATATACTGTGCATTCCATTTTGCAATACCAGCAGAAGCTTTTACTTTTTCTAATTCTTCTAACTTCCAATATTCTGGCCATACAGGTTTTCCATTTGGAAGGATTGCAGGAAATTCTATAACTTCCCATTGATCTGCTTTTGCTTCTTTAGCTCCAGCATTAACAAGTTGTGCTGTTAAATCTTTTGTAGACCATCTAGTCATAACAATTACAATTGCTCCACCAGGTTGCATACGTTGTCTAGGTCCTGATGTATACCATTCATATGCATTATCAAATGCAGTTTGAGAATTAACATCTTGCTCTGAATGTGGATCGTCAATAATTAATAAGTCAGCACCACGACCTGTTACAGCACCTGATACACCAACTGCAAAATATTCTCCACCACCATTTGTTTCCCAACGTCCAGCTGCTTTTGAATCTTCTCTTAATCTTGTTGTAAATAAATCTTGGTATTCTTCTGAGTCAATTAATGTTTTAGCTTTTCTACCAAAACGAATTGCAAGTTCTGCTGTGTGAGTTGCTTGAATAATTTTTAAATTTGGTCTGTTACCAATCATCCAAGCTGGTAAAAAATAAGATGCAAATTCAGATTTAGTATGCCTTGGTGGCATATTAATAATTAATCTTTTACATTCACCAGTTCTAATTCTATTAAATGCATCAGCTATTTTTGTATGATGATTACCTTCAACAAATTCAGGCCAAGTGTATTTTACAAAAGATAAAAAATCAGTTCTATATTTTTGTTGTGTAGATTTTTTTATTTTAGTTAATATATCTAATTTTAATTGTCTTCTAACTTTCGGATCAGCTATTTGATTTATTTTTTCTAAACTAAGCATAATATTAATTATGGTACCTAAACAATTTTTTTACCCCTCCCCCCTATTTGAAAAAAGGTATATTTGAATTTGTCCAGATGAAAAAGTATTGTACACCATTCTCTATCTAAATCCAAGACTATAGTGTATGTTTAGGATCCCTATATTTGTTTTACCTCCCTCCCCCCTCTTTTAAAAAAACAAATTCCTAGATTGGTCTGGTACCTCTATCAAAGCGCGAAGCGCTCTGGGTGGGACCCGCCCACATGCTCTTCTCTGTCCTGCGACACTTTGTCGCACCACAATATCTAGTGGTGCGACGTTATGACATATTGACTAGCCCATGCAACCTATACAGTAGCCTTCACCTTTAAAAGATTTAGACCACTCACCAGGCTTCACGGCTTGACTACACCCACGACAAGTGTTCGTTTGTCGGCACCACTCGTGTGCCTTGGTCAAGGCTTCTTTTTTAGAGAAGCCCTGTCCAATAAACTCTTGCTTTTTTAAATCAACAGCAACACCCATTATTCAACCTCTGGAAATGGTAGTTCTAATTGACTATAGTTAAAGTTTTCATCACTCTTAACTACTTCTTTTTTATCAAGCTCTTTGTCCCATTGTTCAGTAATACGAGCTTTACTATCTTCCATATCTTTTTTAACTAACCTCAATATCTCATCTAGCGTATTCGCTATTCTGA
>Ga0208795_1001310_pt1 | contig 11360 bp, 6 predicted proteins | sample CB_VirMetaG_6_FD_184541 | JGI IMG/M metagenome (GOLD analysis project Ga0208795, IMG submission 184541) | Freshwater to marine saline gradient viral communities from Chesapeake Bay - CB_1508_2 Viral MetaG (SPAdes) (version 4) | ecosystem: Environmental > Aquatic > Marine > Coastal | place: USA... | reverse complement strand
GAGTTTGATATTAAACCAAGACTAAATGCTTTAGATGAAGTTATGGAAGAAACAAAAGAAAAGGTAATTATATTTGTACCTTATAAACATACTATACAAGTACTTCATAAACATCTATCAGCTAAGAATATAAATGCTGAAATAATTAATGGCGAGGTGCCAATGGGTAAAAGGGCAGATATTATTGCTCGGTTTCAAAACTCAGATAACCCTCGCGTTTTAGTAATTCAACCCCAAAGTGCATCGCATGGTGTGACCTTAACTGCGGCTAATATGGTGATCTTCTGGTCTCCTGTTATGAGCGTTGAGACTTACCTACAATGTATTGCGAGGATGGATAGGGTAGGCCAAGTAAATAAGATGACAGTGGTACATTTACAAGGTTCTGAAGTTGAGAAAAAAATGTATAAGATGCTACAGGGTAAGGTAGATCTGCATACAAAATTAGTTGATTTATATAATGAGGAGTTAGGAGTATGACCGATGAAGTTTATGGTGTCGAGAAACAAGAAATAAATCTCGAACAATTAGTAAATACTTATTTGACTATTAGAAATGAACGTGATATGTTAACAAAACAGTTTGAAGCAAAAGATAGGGAATTGAAAGAGGACTTAGCTAAACTTGAATCTGTAATGCTATCTAGATGTAACGAGATCAATGCTGATAGTATAAGAACACCTTCAGGCACCGTAGTTAAAACATTAAAAGAAAATTATGTTTGTGGTGACTGGGATAACTTTAAGAAATATGTAATTGAAAATGATGCTATTGAATTATTACAGCAACGTATTCATCAATCAAATTTCAAAGAGTTTTTAGCAAACCGACAAGGTGAGGGTTTGCCCCCAGGAATTAGTTCCATGAAGGAATTTAATATAGTAGTAAGAAAACCAAGTAAATAACGGAGATAATAATGAGTAACGAATTAGCAAATATTTTGCAAAACAACCCTGCGTTAGTTCAAACAGGATTAGATGCTGATACCCTTGCTGTTGCAGGTGGTGGTCAGATCGAAGCTAACAAGAGAATTTCTATTCGAGGTGGCGTGTTTAGAAAATTAGTTGGCGGTAAAGAAGTAAGTGCAATAGAAGATAGACATATGAATGTTGTTATAGTTAAGATGGCACATAATGCATCTAGAACATTCTATGCTGACGCATATAAAGAAGGTGTAAAGATTAGTCCTACTTGTTGGTCAAATGACTCTCAAACACCAGATAAAGATGTTCCTAATCCTCAAGCTAAAACTTGTGGTGAATGTCAATTCTCTGCTAAAGGAAGTGGACAAAGTGGTATTGGTTCAGCATGTAGATTATCTTGGAGACTAGCCGCTGTATTACCTAATGATCCATCAGGCGATGTTATGCAACTAGTACTCCCTGCAACATCATGTTTTGGTAAAGAAGTTTCAGGTAAATGGCCATTCAGACCTTACGTGCAAATGTTAGCAAGTAACAATGTAAGTGCAGGCGCAGTAGTAACTCGTATGCAATTTGATACAAACTCACAAGCACCTAAAGTTTTATTCTCTCCAGCTTCAGCAGTATCACAAGAAGACTATGAGATTATTAAGAAACAAGCACAATCAAAAGCCGCTGAGAATGCAGTTAAGTTGACTGTATATCAATCAGATGAGGGCGCAGAAAAAGCAGTTGAGGTATCAGCACCAGCTCCTATAGAAGTACCTCCATCATCAGATGATAACACAGGCGATGTAGCAGAAGCAGTTGAACAACCGCAAGTAAGAACTCCACAAAAGGATGTGACTAACAATGCTATCAATGACCCTAGTGATATTATCAAAAAGTGGTCAGGAAAGGCGACTAACTAATGGCAAGACCTTATAGTGAAAAACTAAAGATGCGCTTGCTACGCGAAACAGACACGGATCGTTTAGGCATACAGCTTGCACAAGTTTGTGTTAAGGCTCACTTGCCTACGACCTATGTCGCTTCCGTATTAGATGTATCTCGACAAACTGTGCATAATTGGTTTAGAGGTAAATTTATACGTGAGAAAAGATATGAGCAGGTGAAACAATTATATCAGCTAGTAAAAGAAGAGCTTGAACAAGGCGCACTCCCTGCCAAAACGGCAGAGGAAAGTCAAGCCTATTTGAGTGAAAAAATATCTAGCTATACTATGTAAAAGTAGTAAAATAAAGGTTCATCAATATAAATTTAAAAACACATGTGATGTGTATAGGGGAGTTTTGTCTCTAAAAATGGAAAGCAATATAATATGAGTAGAGAATTTTATAGTGCAGTGCTACCTTCAACAGGGATATACTGCATCAGTCACTCAGGTGAAAAGGGATGGAGAGATAAATATTTTGATACCTTAGATCAAGCTTTACAATTCATAGAACAGAAGAAAGTATATAGAAATGATTTGTATTTTGGTCTAGCATCTTACAAAGTTTACTCAAGAGAAAAACAAAATGTTAATAAGTTAAAATCTTTCTTTGTTGACTTAGATGTAGGTGAAGGTAAAGAATATGCAACTCAAGAAGAAGCCATAAAAGATTTAGATAGGTTTATTACAGAAGTAGAAATGCCACCTGCATATAGAATTAATTCAGGTAATGGTGTTCATGCATACTGGCCCCTTCAAGAAGAAGTAACATTTGAAGAGTGGGAACCTTACGCTAAAAAGTTCAAACAGCTTTGTAACCAAAAAGGCTTGATGATAGATAATAAAGTCACAGCTGATGGTTCTAGAGTTCTACGATGTCCTGATACATTTAACTTCAAGTATGGTAATAAAAAGCCAGTAGGAGCATTTGAAGGAGATGTATTATACGAATGGCCGTTCCAAGCATTCAAAGACTTTCTTGGTGAAGTTGAGGATACTTCGTTATCTCACATATTACAAATGGCATCACAACGTGGCATGACTGACGAGGAAATAGCGCGGGCAAATAACTACAAGTACAACTTCGCAGATATAAAACAAAAAAGTTTAGAGGGCACTGGGTGTAATCAGATTAAGTATATCTACGATAATGCAAAACACTTACTAGAACCTATTTGGTATGCAGGGCTAACCATAGCTGTTAACTGCGAAGATAAAGCAGAAGCTATACATGATATGTCAAAAGACTATGTGAACTATAGTCCTGAAGAAACAGAGCGCAAAGCTTCGCAAATACCAATGCATAATAAGAACCCTGCTATGAAAGCTTTTTACTCATGCGAGGCTTTCAATGATGAGAATCCTGGTGGATGCGAGGGCTGTGAACACAGAGGCAAGATAGGATCACCATTAAAACTAGGTCGTATATTTATACCTATTGCACTAAAACAAGAAAGACTAGAACAAAAAGAGCCAGAGGTTATTACACGAGGTGAATACGAAGGCGAAGAAACATACGAAGAAGAATATACAGAGAAGGTTGAGGGCATACTAATCAATCAGATGGACCCTAATAAAGTTCCTATGAAGTATCAAGTGCCTGATGAATTAAATAATTATGTGTTAGATGATACTGGAGTTTTGTACAAGATTAGACCTCCAATCGTAGATAAAAAAGGTAAGGAAACTCCACAACATCCTCTAGTATTACTGAACCACCCTCTATTAGCTACAAGAAGAATTAATAGTAGAGACCAAGGTGCTATGTTAGAATTAATGGTTTCACATCAAAGAGGTGAAGAAGAGACATTTACAATTCCAATGTCTGCCGTATATTCTATGGAAAGATTTAAGGAGATTATGGCAGAGAAACATATATTTCCAGATTTATCAAAGATAGGTGATCTTATGAGTTATGTAATTGATTTTGCAAACTTTCTTAAAAAGAGCTCTGACTTAGTTGAAATGCATATGCAAATGGGTTGGACTGACGAGAAAGAGTTTGACGATAGAAATTTTGTTATTGGTAATAGACTAATAAAAAGAGATGGCACTACAGAGATAGTTCCTGTTAGTCACGCCATAAAAGGTTTATTAGATAAGTTTAGTCCAACAGGTAATTTAGAAACTTGGAAAAAATCTGTAAATATTCTAGGTGAAGAGAGTATGGAGATGCATGCATTCACTTTTCTTACAGGTTATGGCTCTGTTCTTATGAATCTTACATCAAGCGTTGGTGCGGCTATATCATTAACTGGTGAGCGAGGAGCAGCTAAAACTTCTGCTATGTTTGCAGCTACATCCATATGGGGTAATCCTCATGAAAAGAAAACATCTAAAGATAAATCTACTGACAATGCTTTAACTACTAGATCACAAATACATAAGAACATTGTTATGGGTGTTGATGAGTTATCTAATATGCTTCCTACAAAACTATCAAGTCTTATTTATGGTTTGTCTGACGGCGATGAAAAGATGAGATTAAAAGCTTCATCAAACGAAGAACGTGAAGTAGGTAAACCAGCATCATTAATATTCTTATTTACTTCTAACCAAGCTCTTTATGAAAAACTAAAAGCACTAAAAGCAGACCCAGATGGTGAGCTAAGACGATTAATTGAGTTTGTTATTAGAACCCCTAGACTGTTAAAAGAAAGACCAGACCTAGGTCCTGGTATTGCGGAACCTCTTAAATCTCATCATGGTATTGCTGGTGAAATATTTATACGACAGTTATATAAATATACAGAAACTGAAATTAAAGCAGGAATAGCAAAGTGGGTTAATAGACTTAGAGTAGATTTTGGACATAGTACCGCAGCATCTTATTATGAAAATTTAGTTGGCGTTACTTTCTATGGAGGAGAGATAGCACACGAAGCTGGATTAATGGATTGGCACCCTGAAAAAATATATGGCGAAGTATTGAAATATATGATTTCTATTAAGAATAACGTAGCAGTTGAAAATGATTTTGACTATGTAGGATTTGTTAACAAATATCTATCTGATAACTATAATAGTATGCTTATCATTAATAAAGATAAAACATTACATCTTGAACCTAGATCAGGCCAGATAAAAATTAAAGTTGAGAATCATCTAAACAGAGTTCTACTAGAGAAGAGTGCATTTGATACATATGTACAAGAAGCTCAAAAGCCTATGAAAAATATTATCTTATCTTTAAAAGATGCTGGCATTGAACTTACTAAAACTAAAAGCAGATTATTTTCTCATTGGCAATCGGGCGTAGATAAGGTTTTACATAATGTTTATGTATTACCATTAGATGCTTATGATAAATTATTGAAAGATGCAGAAAATGGAGCAGAGCAAGCGGCATAATGAGCCAGTGTGGCTATTTCCTTTTGAAGGTATGGAGATAGGAGAGAGCTTTTTTATACCAACTTTAAAAATATCAGAAATGATATATACGGTAGAAACTCAAGCAAAAAAGTTTGGGATTCTAGTAAGGGCTTATGCTTCATCAAAAGATGACTATATGGGAATTCGAGTATGGAGAGTTCGCTAGTCACCAAGGACTTCTCTCTCCAAGAAGGGTCTTAACTTTTTCTCTATGTAGATACCATCAGTAGATTCTTTTATTCTTCTATCTTTACCCTTAAATGATTTTTTGATAGTACTAGGTGTTATCATTACACCTTGTACTGGGTATGCTGCATTAAACTTAGATATCTTTCTCATGATTGCATCATATCCATCAGGGTCATTTTGAGTTCTTGCTAAATATAATGTATCTAATAATGATCTTCTTCTGTCTAATATTCTTCGCTCTGCTTTTTTCAAAGCATTATTACGTTGATATTTTTCAGACAATTCTGTATCAGTAAAACCAAGGATCTGCATAAATGATTCTAAACCATTAAAGTCTTCTTTAAGAGGTATGCCATCTTTATTTAAAGCTCCCTCAGTTGCAAAGCGTAAACCTTTACTGACGTTTCTCATCCATAATGGAAACATATTCTCCATACCTCTTTGTATCTCACCTCTTTCAAAATTAGTCATAGCTCTTTCAATATTAACACCTATTTGAAATGCTGGACCAAATAATCTTTCTGTAGCATAAGACATCATGCCTACTTCTTGTAGTCGACGAGGGTCTTCTCTCCATATCATTCCATTAAATCCAGTTCTAGAAGCTATATCAAAACCTGTAAGATAATTTATACCCCCTCTTGTTACTAAAGTACCTAAACTTTGTTGTGTTACATCTTCAAAATCAAACAATTCATCATCATCACTTAACATAGCATGAAGAGCTGTAACCACTAAGTTTACAGCACCATAAGCTGGTAATCCTACAACTCCTGCTGTAGCCCAAGTCATAGCCATAATACCTGCTAATTGTCTCATAGCTATTCTACGAGTTTCTGGATCAGCATTTTGTAGAGCCAATCTAGATAAGTTAGCTATGTTATAAATTTGAGCTTGTGCAAAACGTTTAAATGTGAAAAATACTTTACCCCAACTATCTTGGAATAATCTTGGCCCTGCTTCTGGAAGTGCATGAGAATGTGCTCTAATCGTTAAATCAATTGCTTTATTTATTGATTCTTCTACGCTAAGACCTTTGCCTCTAGCTAATTTAAATGCAGCTATTAATGTAATCTCACGGTTATATCGTTCTGAGTTTTGGAATATCCAGCTAAGGGCAGTTGATACTTTAGAACGTAATCCAGTAAATTCTTCTGCTGATCTACGTCGCATCTCAGTTAATTCATAACCAACACCACGTCTTATCGCTGATGATTTTAATGCGGCATCATAAAGTTGTTTAAGTTCTCCAGTAGCATTAACTCCATATGAATAGTCAGGCCAGAAAGATCTATTTCTATCAAGACCTCCTTTGTTATATTCACGTTGAGCATCCATCATTGCTTTAGTAGCTTTATCAAACCCATATTCACCACCTAACATCGGATATACAGTCATAGGAAGCTGAGTAATGTTAACTAGGGCAGACGAAACGTTACCACCGATATACCAGAAATAACTTATTTGAGATAAAAAATTAGCTATATTATTGGCTACAGGATTATCAACAAAGCTTTTTTGATCGAGCATATCACGCACAGTAGGAGCTAAATCTTGAGGTGAACCTTGTTGTTCATATTGCTGCATAAGTTCTGAATATGCCTCATCCACTCGTGGTCTATAATCTAAATTAGATAGCTGTCTAGCCATACGAGAACCTACTTCTGCAAATGCCTGAACTACATCTTCTGTATAACCTTTAATACCTGTACCCTCATCGCCTTTTCTTCCTTTGAATTGTTGACGCAAGGACTGTGTTGGGAATAAAGATAAATAGAGTTGATATGCTTGATCTTGTACAGAATCAGCAATACCTTCTTTTTGCATTAACTTAATTATGTCTCCCATAAATCCTGCAGGAGGAGCTTGACGTACATTTAAGTCTGTAATCTTTGTAGCGGTTCTAATGGTGCTAGGATCTATACCACTTTGTATTGCAAATTGTTTTTCTTGTTCTAATTCACGTGCACTATTTCTAGATATGGCTACAGTCTCACCATTCTTATCTAAGTAGTATAACCAATAGTCACCTTGTCTACGTAAAGGGTGATAAAAAGCTACTCTATTTTGTTCAAATTTTAATCTTAGTTGCGCCCCTACTGCTGGTGCTAAAGAACTTAATATATCAAACATTCTATTACCATATTCTTCATACTTCTCTGTATATTCTATGGCTAGTTTTTGAAGGTCTTGTGGTAAAGATTTAAACTGTCTTACAAGAGGCATATTTGCATTAGCTGCTTTTCTAGGGTCAATGTTTAATCTTGATAATTCTAAGGTTGTTCTATTAAATTTATCTCTAATATTTTTATCATATTTTTTAATTAATTTTATACCCTTGTTTGCAAGTAAATCTACTTCACTAAATAAGCCATCGTGCATTGCTTCTCTACTTTGAATTAAATCTAATATCTTTTGTAGAGCCGGAAGTCTTTGACCATATAACTCTACTTTGTTAGGTAAAGACATTAATCCTTGTATAAATGTTTTTATTTTAGGAGATAACGCACTAGTAGCATTTAATACTCTTTCTAAATAAGCTTTATCAGCTACGGGTTTCTTTTTAATAGCATCACTTACTGCATTTATAATTCGTTGGTTAGCTCCAGGTTTAGCGCTCTCTGTATCGAAAGATGTAATACCTTCTACATTATTAGTTGAATTTTCTAATGCATCATTAACTATAGCTTGTGCAGAGTTAGGCCCTGCCTTAGGTTCTGGAGTCTGTCGTGTAATACTATCAAGAGTGATAGAAGGTTTATTATTTACTGGCTGAACTTCTGATGGTTGTACTGGGCCCACCATACTATTCATATTGGCTATAAGTTGTTGAGTTAATTCCTGAACTGTTTGAGGTTCAGTTATAGCTTGCTGTTGTGCTTGTCTAATTGTTTGTCTAGGTAATTCTTGGATTCTTTGAGCAGCTTGTTTTTGTATAGGAAATAAATCTCCTTGAACTTCTTCTGTAGGAGTTAATGTATTGTCGCTACGTCTCGCTCCGCTTGTATCCTGAACAACATCTCTTGTAGTGTCAGCCACTCTAGCTCGCTGAGTTCCTCCAATTCCTTGGGTATCGTCAAAGCTTGGTCTTGATTCTCCAGTAGGGTCCACGCCTTCAGAATTTGATCTGGTGATAGTTTCATTTTGTTGCTCCTGTTGATATATTTCTTCAAGTTTAGACTCTAATGCATCCCCTTCTGCTTGATCAGCTTTTACAACTCCTTTTCTAATTAAATTAGCATATTTTCTTGCTTGTATCTCTTCAAGTTTATTTACTGCTGCTAGCTGTCTTTCATAATTTCTAGATTCTATTCCTTCTGATAGTTCTATAGCTTTTAATTTTTCTTGTTGTTTTCTAAGACCATTATATCCAGATATAATAGGTTTCGGAATAGTTATCTGTTCATTTGATGTAGGCGATGTAAATGATGTATCTACTTCAGGTTTAACAACTCTAGCTTTAGGTGTAGCTGTTTCAGATAAAGTTAGTTGAACACCCTTAACATTAAGTATTTTTTCAGCTGCATTTACAACACGCTCTTGAGCAGTGCCTGCAAAACTAGCTCCTCCAGAGTCAACAATATCCTGTAACTTTTCTCTTACAGCGGGGTTACCTAAACTCTTATCTTTAATACTATTGATTAAATCTCTTTCAGATTTTGTTTTTGCTTCTTGTATAGATAGTCCAAAGTCTTCTTTTAATTTTTGAGAGGTTAGTATATCAGGTGATGTAGGCTCAACGTCAGCAAATACTTCTTCATATTCTCTTTGTACATTATCTTTTAACCCTGCACCTTTATATTTACCAGTACCAGATTTATATCTTTTTAAATCTTCTCTAATTGTGTTTTGTTGAGCTTTAGAATAATCACCAAAATATTTATCCATATTAGCTATGATGTCATCTACACCTTCAACTGTTTTTAATTTTTGATTTAATTCATCTTTTAATTTTTGTTGCTCTATTACAGTTTCTTGATTAGCTACAGTTTCATTGATTTCATCAATCTTATCTAAGTATTCTTTATTAAATGTTTGAGATAATTCTTCGGCTCTTTTTTGTCTTTCTAAAGGATCAGTTTCTTCAAGGTTAAGATTTAAAATATCTCGTTCAAATTTTCTATTCGCTCTTTCAGCTTCATTTTCTTTTTTTATTTCTTGTTGAGCTAAAAACTCTTCCGTACCTTCTTTTACAGCTCTTTTTTCACTTATGCCTTGAGGTATCCCTGTAACACCTTTAAAGAATGAACCTGAAACAGCACCACGAACCATAGATTCCATAATTCTATCAAAGTCTTTTGATTCAAATATTTGAGGATTTTCAGCTACGAATTTCTCTGCTGATATACTTATAGCTTCTTGAGCTCCTTCAGTAAGACCTTCTGCCCCTGCGCCTACCATTAAATTAGCTGCAGTTTTTCTAGCAATCCCTGCATCCATTCCAGATTTTCTAAGTATGGCTTCTACAATACCTATCTTTTGAGGTCCTGTTATAGATTTTAAAATAGACGCTGGTAATATAGAATCAAGAGCAGCTGAGCCAATACTAAATAAACCTGCTACAGCAGGCTCTAACTTTCCTGTTTCTTCATATATATTTTGAAATACTTCTGGAGCGTTGAGAGAATAAGAACCTAAAAATAACCCAACATTTTGACCCGTTGCTTTACCTGATTTAGCAGCTATATCTGCAAATCTTTCTGCAGCTTCTGCTTTTGCACCTTTATCTAATGCATATTTTCTAGCTGCTGCTTTAGTAAGAACTCCACCTGCAACTCTACCACCTAAACCAGGACCAATAATAGATAATAAATTAGATACTTGTTCACCTACAGTTTCGCCTAAAAACCCTACTGCAGTGCCTACATCTTCTACTTGTTTAAATGATTCAAACTCTGGAGGGTTAGCTCTTTGAATATCTTCTTCAGTTTGTCTAGCTTCTTCCATTTGGCGTTTAGCATATTCATCTGCACCAACAGCGCTACCTACCATAGCTGGTAGTACATCACCAAATGTTGAACCTAATCTTTGAAATCCACGAGAGACACCTCGTGTGAAACCTTCTATTGGACCATAGTCCGGACGTAATTCTTTTTCAAAATCATATTTTTTTGCGAGTGCAGCAACCTGAGACCTAAACTCTTCATCAGAGAGATCATCTCTAAACTTAACATTCCCAAGTTTAGGTAAGTTAATAATCATAAGATTCTCTTATTAAATGCCTAGTAAATCGTCAGCTGATCTAGCTTCTGTTGTATTACTAGTGTCGTCGTCAAACCCCATAGGCATGAACATGTTTAAATATGTTGTATATAACGCTTCTGCTTCTCTTTTGTAGCTAGCATCATTAGTTCTACCGCCATATTTTTGTAGAAGTTTGGTGCGGTCGTTTCTATAATCTTCGCTTTCCATGACTGATAACTGAGCTTTTCTATAAGTCTCTAACATTCTAGCTTTAGCAGCGCCTGTTAATGAATTATAATATTTTTCTTTTGCTGCGAGTTCTTTTTCAGCAATCTTAGTTTGAATACCAAATTTGTATTCCTCAATTTTTGCTTTATCTTTTTCAAGACGATTTTTCTCATTTGTTGCTCGTCTTCTTTCTTCGCTCTCTAAACCAAATTTAGTTGCAGCTGTTTCTTCTGCTCTCTTAACTTTGTTTATATCTATACTTAACTGATCTGATGCATCTTTTAGTTTATTAATTTCACGTTTACCCTCAGTATATCTATTAATACCTTCTTCTAAACCCGCACCTAACCCTACTGAGAAGAATGGATCTTTACTCTGTAACATTTTAGCGCCCGCAGCAAATATACTTTCACCTGTTAAGGCGCCTTCACGTTCTTTAATTCTTTCTTCACGTTTAGCTAATCTTTCCCTTGCTTCTTTTGTTACTTCATCTTCGCCTAGCATTGCTTTAAATCTTTCAGCTTCACTTT
>Ga0208795_1001309_pt1 | contig 11364 bp, 28 predicted proteins | sample CB_VirMetaG_6_FD_184541 | JGI IMG/M metagenome (GOLD analysis project Ga0208795, IMG submission 184541) | Freshwater to marine saline gradient viral communities from Chesapeake Bay - CB_1508_2 Viral MetaG (SPAdes) (version 4) | ecosystem: Environmental > Aquatic > Marine > Coastal | place: USA... | reverse complement strand
TAAACAACCCACACAGTTACACCATCATCCATAAGACTTCTTCATCCGCGTCTTGGCAGCCTTGCGAAAAGCAGCGTCACTAGGAGCGCCCTTGCTACCTGGCTTCCGCATCTTCTCGCCGCTACCAGCAGCAATACGCTTCTTCTTAGCATGGATGTTCGCATATAATCCTGGTTTCTTGTTAGGCATGGGAGCCTCCTTTCATGGTTTTTTGGAAAATAGTTTCGTGGGGGACTGTACAACAGGCGCGAGGGGGCGGGGGGCAAGGGGTGCTGTTCCAAATGTGGCATGATTGTGGCGCTCTTGTGCCTCGATGCCCGTCAACCACAACATCTTGTGTCTGCAATTTAACATAATGTGGATTATGACTCTTAATACAGCCTGACTCGCTGTGCGCCCGAACCATTGCCGGTTGTCTCGTTTGGCTACCCATACCTATGCCGCCTCTGTTTCGTTGCTGTGCGGCTCTGTGAGGAGCTCTACGGCCTGATTGGCCAGCATTATGGCCGCTGACTGCACGACATCCGGCTTGATCCTCCATCCAGCACCGATTGCCCTCGTGAAATAGTCTGTCGTGAGATACTGAAATTCAGCCCTTAACCTAGATAAGTCCAGTTCAACCTCGCAGTTAGTGCCAGATTTATCTATTTGCTCTTGAAGCTGTGCGTTTGTTTCTGCTTCACTTAGTTCCATTTGCTGTTTGGCTGTTAGCCTGGAGCGCAGTGTGTCCTCGTATTTGACGTGAGGATCGAAGACGATGCGGTTGCTTGTGGATCTCTGGCCTTTGTAGAATGGTCTACAATAAACCATGTAGCCGTAGTCTCTAAGCTTCCTGACATGGTATCCTACTGCTGTTCGCTTGCTGCCGATGTCTTGGCCTATGCGTTCATTGCTGACGAAGGTGCGTCCGATGCTGTCGCAGTAGCTACAGAAGGCAATGAGAACCCGGAGGGTTTTGGGCGTGATCCGTGGGTCTTTGATCGCTCTGATGGGAACGATTGCAAAGGCTCTTAGATCTTTGGCTCTGAGTTGTTTGGGGCGCATTAGAATGGATAGTCCTCTATTGGGTCGGCTGGCTGCTCTCTTCTGGCATATGCTTCTATGCGGTTTTCTTCCAGGCTTTGCCGGTACATTTGAATGACGTTCATCGTCACGAGGTTTTTTTCTAGCAGTCTGTCTGCTCCTGATCCGGTGATGTATGTCTCTGCGACTGGATCTCCCCGGTTCATTCGTCTGGCTTCGATGGCGTCACTGTCCCAGGCGATTGACTTTGCCGGTCCTAGAATTGGTGGCTTGTATGCGTCTGAGCATTTCTGTGCTGCTTTGACCATGTTGTAGATTGTTGGCCATGATCGGGTGCGATTGTTCTTGCGGATGTCCTTGCCCATGTTTCTTAGGATGTTGGTTAGCCCTTCCTCGTTTATGGAGCTGACGATCTCGCTGTTGATGTCTTCGACCATTGCGGTCATTTCGGTTGCTGCTCTTTCGGGCGTGTGGTTTGCCGGTACGTCATACGACTGCAATTCCTTTTGCAGCCATGCGCCGATCGCTTTTGTTCTCTGCTCGTAATTCATTGGATCATCTTTCTGTCGGTCGGGATCGATCCCAGGATTGCCTGCATCTGCTGGTCTGAGGTCATATCCTGGAGAGATGGTTGCTGTATTTCATCATCCCAGCGCTCACCGTTAAGCCATGTTGCCAGGTGCGGCATGAATTTCTTATCTTGCTGTCCCCATGATCTTACGAAGAGCGAGAGCGAATGCTGGATCTGATCGATGGGAGCTTTCTTCATTGCTGTCGCCAGTGCTTTACGAGCTGTACCCTTGCCGACTTTCTTCGGATAGATCTTCCAAAGATCATCGAAAATGGACATATCTTTAGAGGTTATATTTCCAAGGTTATTATTTCCAAGGTTAAGGGCTGGCAGATTCTGCCATGGGGGGGTAGCAGATTCTGCTAGGGGGGGTGGCAGATTCTGCCATGGTTGTTTTGTTAGGTTTAATGCGTATCCGTTGCTCGTTTGGCTGCCATTGCTGCGCTTGCGTTGTAGTCTCCTGACTACTCCTGCACACACAAGAGCATCTATGTGTCCCTGCACGGCGCGTTTTGACATTTCACATTCATCAGCAAGAGTTGAAAGGCTAGGGAAGCAAGCGCCGGTCTCGCTGTTGTGGTGGTCAGCGATCCAATAAAGAACAATCTTCGTGGCCGGTTTGAGGCCCTTCTGCTGCATTGCAAGTGCTGTCATATAGTGAGACATCTATTCACCCCATGTAACAGTTGTTATTAGGCACGGCTCATTTCCGTACCGCTTGAATACTTTGAGGTCATAGACCTGGGCATCATCTTCGAAGACTACGCCGTTGAACGAATCTAACACGATTTTAGCGATATTATCAATATCAGGTTTGCCAGGATAGATCTCGTCAGCCTCTGCTGCGGCCTTCTTTGCCTTCGTCCAGCTCTTTGGGATCTGGAATTGTGCTTTGATAACCATTTGGCATGGCATTGTTGTCGGTTCGAGCTGGTGCAACATCATGTAATTCGATGCAGTACCGGCCAGCCGATGCTCATACCGGCGCGTTTTCTCTGGAGTGTAGACCCTGCCGGTCCTGGTGAACCTGGGCCGACCCTTGCCGATCGGTTGACCAGGGAGCCAAATGTAAGTGCTGGTCATATCCGCTTCAGCCAGTCTGTGACGTCCGACTTGTCATCGTCTTCGATCACTACGCCGACATCATCAAGGATCGCTTCCAGGCTTACAGATTGATTCAACCCTTCCGATATCAATTCACTTGCCAAACGGCTTTGTGATATCCCCTGGGATTGGGAAGCGCTATCCAATCGGGCTTTGACACCGGCAGGCAATCGGACCACCAGAGCTTTCTTTTCTTCCATCTTGGTTTGATATTTCAACTTTCTTTCCTTTTCTTTCAGCAGGTTATCAAATACTTCAAAAAAAGTTTGATTTACCCCTTGACCTTTATTGTGATATCACCTTATCTATTAAGAGTAAGTTAATCAAGAGAGGAATCAGAAATGGCTAGGATTCAGAAAGACGCCGCGATGTTCGACTTGTTCGACAATGGCGACAACAGCCAGCCCGGTGAGCGTCAGACTGACATCGAGGATATCATCTTCGAGAAAAGCTTGTTGGCCTTGGTTCAGTCTGGTGACGAGGCTGGGCAGCAAGCCTGGAGCGATGCGGCGAAAGCCGGTCAAGTAATGCGGATTTGTTAGGAGTTATGACAATGGCTAACGTCAAGAAATTTGGTCCTGGAAAGTATGGATACGGTCAGTGGATCATCGAGTATTTCCCAGAGGAAAAGATCTGGTTGATGTTTCCTCCCGGTCAAAGTGGCGCGACCGATGCGGCTCAGACCTTGCGGGATGCCAAAGCAATGATCGACCAGTGGGAGTTTACTGGTTGGTTTCCCGCCAGTGCGACCCACATCAAAGTCGGCCCAAGTCAGATATACAAAGTATAAAAGGAGAAAATGATGTATAAGATTGGTTCAAAAGTTGCTGCCTGGTGGGGTGCTATGATGCCCTACAGCTACGGTAAAATCATTGAGTGGAACCCCGAAGATTCTATGAAGTTCGTTGTCGAGTGGAGTGACGGAAGCAAGTTCCACGGCAAAATGAGCGACATACATTACGGCGAGATCCAGAGCGCCGGTATCGGGGTTTACTTTGCCGATGATTACGACTGGCCCAATGAATGGTTTGAAAAAGAGGAGGCTGCATAATGGAAAAACAGATACAAGAATTGATCGACTTTATTAAAGCTGATTACGCAGGCTGGGGTATGTGGACTGACGATAGCATTAAGGAAAAAATGATCGACAGCTTCAACAGCGGCTTAGGTTACAAGGAGGGCAAGAAATACATCAAGATCATGAAGAGCAACGGCGGCACTCCAATGGCTAGTGTTTGGGGCTTCATCGTTAATGTTGATGATGATCCCAAGTTTAAAAAAGGCGACATCCTTTACCCTGCTAGTTGGGCATCGCCAACACGGAACCGGGCGCGTGGCAACATCATCGAGGGCAACCTCAAGGGAGTTACATGGACCGGCCCAGCCTACTTGATTTAACAGTGCGCCTTCGGGCGCATCATTAAGTCAAAAGGAGAGCAAAAATGTCAGTTAATTATACCAACATGGTCGAGCGGATGTCTGATGCACCCAAGCATTTAGATGCCTACTTTGAAAAAATGTTTAATAAGCACGGTGAGCCATACTATCGCGCGGAGTTTAAAAACGGAGACGATTTAGAACAATTCTTTATCGATAAGTTGATGAACGTCACCGGCTTCAGCAGCAAAGTGATCGGCAATGTTTTGTTGGTCTTTAATAAAAATCATAATTGAGGAGTAAAATCATGAACGATTGGAAAGAGTGGCTAAAAGATACCATCGGAGTGTTGAGCCTGTTTCTCACCTTCTATCTTCTGTTTTTCTTTGCGGGGATTTTGTGATGGGCAGAGTGAAAGACATATTTCAAGACCAGCGCGAAAGGGCTTCTAAGGTATGCCCGGACTGCGATGGTGATGGCAAGGTTGTTGAGGTCACTTACCGGCGACAGAGCTTCAGCCGGGATATCGGTGAGCCTTACGAAGATCCGGTTGAATGCGAAACGTGCAACGGAGAGGGCGCAATATTCGAGGAGCAAGACGATGAAGATTTATGAAGTGAACATAAAAAAGATGCACCACCGCGAGGCTGGGGACACAGAGATCGCGGCGGCGCATCAGGCGGCCGCAAAGGTCACAGGCAGGCGGTTGGACACCCTGCGAGCGCTTTCGACCCTGGGAGGAGGGTCAGGGGAGCAGATAAGCGCCTCTCTGCGGCTACCTATCACTAGCATAAGACCACGACTAACGGAACTGCAAGAGATGGAACTAATCGAGGACACCGGGCGGCGTCACAAAAACCAGTACGGCAACGGCGAGATCATTTGGGCCGTCACAAAACAAGGGGAACAATATGTTTTTTAAACTAATGGAAATCCGCGAAATGGCCGATCGCATCAGGCTATTGACCGGAGACGATCAGGACACATTCTTGGACACGCTGGACGGTGAGACCGATGCGATGGACATTTTAGGCAGGCTTATTCAAGAGCGCTTTGAATGCTCAATCGACGAAGGGGCATTGAAAGAGTTAGCTGCGACCTACATGGCCAGAGCAAAACGGATGTCAGCAAAACAGGAAGCTCTCTCGATCACGATCGGCCACTTGCTCGATGCAATGGGTCAGACTAAGATCCAACACGCTTTAGGAACAGTTAGCCGGACCAAGCCACGCAAAAAAGTTGTGGTAGTAGATCCGCACGAAATTCCCAGCCAGCTAACAACAGTCACAGTCAAGCCAGACATGGCAGCAATCAAGAAGCAGATGGATGCAGGGGAGCTTGTACCCGGTTGCGAATATCAAATGGGCAGCGCGTCTGTCACAGTGAGGATCAAATAATGAGCGAACTACAAAAAGCAATGGCCGAGGTAAACGATCTCAATCGCACCCATGGCGTCACGCAGCGCGGCGGCAAGAAATACACAGAGGTATTTGTGCGTGTTGAAGCCTTCCGCAAAGCATTCGGAACCGATCACGGGATTAACACCGAGATCCTTACAGACGATGGCAAGCGAGTTGTGGTCAAGGCATCAATCACCAACAGCGCCGGGATGGTTGTCGGCTCTGGCATGGCTGAAGAAATCAGGGGCCAGGGTAACGTCAACAAGACAAGCGCCCTGGAGAACGCAGAAACCAGCGCCATAGGCCGCGCTCTGGCATCCATTGGCTTGCATGGTGGCACATATGCCAGCCTCAATGAGATCGATGCTGTACCGCGCAAGGCAGCAGCACAAAGCCAGCAGGCTCAATCTACGCAGCCGCCACCAGCACCACCAGCCGGGGATCTGCTTACGTTGAAAAATCACATTGGCCAGGAGAAAGGATCGGGAAACGCTCAAGAGTTTACCGCCAATCTCATCAAGCTAATTGCAGCCTATACCAAACTGGAAGCCACCAAAGAGGGGACCATTATCCCGCCACGGGAACGCATGACAATGCTGCGTGAATTGATCGAGCAGAACCAACAGTCAATCGATACGCTTTCCGATGGGTTCAAGGAAGAGATCGACAAGCGATACAAGAATTGCCTCAAGGTATTGGGCGCACAGTTAGGAAAAGAATGATGGAGACCTGGAAACAAATGAAGGCGCGTCAAAAGCGGGAGCTGATTGGCGTGGTTGAAGATCTTGCTGGACAAGTGACGCAAGTAAAAGCAGCGGAAAGCCTAGAGATGTCGCAGGCTTTACTCAGCGCGTTCTGCCGCAAGTACAATATCACCTGGGAGCTAGACGGAAGGAAAAAGAAATGAACGGTAAAGACATTATCAGGTGCATCAAGGCAGCAGAAATGAAGCTGACAAAGAAAGAAACATCTGCTCTTATGTCGATACCGTATAAAACTGTTGTTGAGATCGCAAAAAAATACGGGATAAAATTTATCGATGGAAGGCAGAAAAGCGATGAACCAAGAAGGCAAGCAGGCATTGGCCCGAAGCCAACGTCAATTATCAATCATGATCGAGACTGCAAAAAAACAGAACCGGCACAACCTCAAGCAGCAGCTCGAGAGCCTGTTCGCATTAGGCGAGATACTTCAAAGGGCCATTACAAAAGAAAGCTAAAAAATCGGTTTCGGGACATACTTCAGAGCGATCTGGATGATTCCGTAAAGCATGAGCTAATCTACGCAGCCAAATGGCAGGATCATCAGCGCAACATAAAGAAAAAAACTAAGGTAGGTGGAACGCTATGAGCGAAGAGGAGATTGATAAGAAGATTGAGATCGCTGGCGCTATCGGCGCTGTCGTAGGCTTCATATGTGGTGCAGGTCTGATGACCCTTGTAGGTATCATATTTTGAGGTGGTCGTGTGGGTGGCCGTTGAAAGGAATGCTGGCACATTTGGTAGCAACGTCATCCTAGGATAAACAACCGCCGTCGCACTACTTACGGCAAGTCGATTTTACTTGTGATGATAGCCACCCACTCGAATCTTATACAACTAACTCAAAGTGAGGTCCATCAATAAATGGGGATTTTCCTTGGCTGCGGCGCAAGTCAACGTAGGCATTGTACGCTTCTTCCATTGTTCCATCCCACTCTCGGATGTCGTTGATATGCCAAGAAGCACCCCAACACACCTTAACACCTACGTCAATAGCAGCTTGTTTAACCGCATCAGCAATGTCAAAATACAACTTTATTTCCCACGATGCCCGAGAACCTACATAAGCCATGAGGTCGAGAGCGTTGCCGTCAATGTGCTTAGACTTCATAGTTTTTGACGCACCTTTGTTATAAAGCTCACGCTGTTCTTCAATGGTTCTAAGCCCACAGATCACACCAAAGTCGGTTTTTGTATGGCCTATGGCTGCTTTAGCAACGGCAACTAAACGCTCGTCTACGCCTTCCATTCGGTCAAGGCTACGTTGTGATAGTTTGTATGTCATTTCATTTCCTCTTAAACAAAGCCTGCGCACCGCGCACACCAAAGCTTGCGCTGATTGCGATACCTAAGCTGTAAAAATACCAGTCGGGTGCTTTGGAAAGCTGCTCAAACCCACGGTCAACCCAGCCTTCTGCGCCAGGGATAAACGCCAGGATCAATGGTATCGACAAGACAATAACAAACCACTCGTCTTTCCAGCTTGATTTTGCGCCCTCTGCCATGATGCGCTCCCAATCGGCAACGCTCGTATGCTCAGAGAGCATGATCTTTGCCTTGGCTTCCGCCTCAGTTAGTTTGAGCTTGGCTTCAGCAGCCTGCTTCGTAGTCTTTGCATCCAGCCACCCTCCGGCTAAGTTAGCTAATGGGCCGATCAGAGCCTGTATCATTTGTCCACCTCATACTCTACCTTCGACGATGAAGCTGTGTTTGTAACTGTAGTCTTGGACTCTTTGCCCATCCAGATACCAAAGCACCCTGTGAGAGCGCCCATACAGACGCTCACAAGCCCTGACTGGGCAACGCTAGGGTCAGGTAGCCCCATGAACCAATGCACCGCCTGATACGTCAGCACAGTGACCGCCAGCATCATCAAGCGTGGCAGAACTTTCCAATTATCAAGTACTGTGTGTGCCATTACCATTTCCCTTGTTGTTTACCGATAAAATACAGAGCAACCGCAAGCCCAACGATACCAGACATTACGATAAGGCTGCCAACTACCCACATTATAAGTGCTTCTTTGATTTCAGCTTTACGATACGCGGTCTTCTTTCGCTGTTCTCTAATCTTACGGAGCGTGTCTTTATATTCTTCCAAACCCCTTGGGCCGTGCTGAAACATTATGATTGTTTCAATCTCTTTCTTCATAGCTTGAAGGCGTTTTTGCGCAGAGAAGGCATCTATCGCAGCCTGTTCAGCAGACCCAGTGAGTGATGCGAAAATGCTTGGGTTCTTCGCTTTCTCGGCCGCGTAGTTTACGTCACTCACAGCACCAGCAAACTTACTCAGTGCGCCTGACGCATCGCGACCAGCAGCCAGCAAAGTCTTTGCGCTTGATACAGCAGAGGCCGCGATTGAAAGAGCTGAGATAGGATCAATCATGTTTCAACAAACTTCGCTGGGCAGACAAACAAATAGCTGACACGATAAACTCTATCATACCATAAACCATTTGTTGCAGTGCCGCAGTTATAGAAACAGTATTGAAACAACTGGTTCCCGCCTTGTGTCCAAGCGTGGTTGAATGAAACAAAGGCGAGAACACAGATCATCACCCCATCTTCGTCAGGACTGCGAGTAAGAGAGCAATGATTGAGCCTGTAGTTGCAAGCATAATGCTTTCCATTCGTTTGACGCGACCAAACAAATCTTTGAATTGGATCTTCATTTCAGTTTGAATTGCAATTACTTGCTTCTCCATGTTGTCGATCCGTTCATGTGCTGCTGCTGCTGTTCTTTTATCCATCTTCTTCTTCCGGTTGTTTCAGTGCTGCCTTCAGCCGCGCTACAAAGAACTCACGGCCACCTTGAAGCTGCGTCAGGTTAAACTGTGCTGAACCAATCTTCTGATCTAATGAGCCAATGTGATTGATGCAGAGCTTTGCCTCGTCTGACAGTTGATCTTCAGTGTACTCGATGTCGTCAATCGTAATGACCTTTTTGTCTTCAGTCATAGTGATCTCCTTTTAAGTTAAGTTAAGCAGCCCAGGGCGTTCCCGAGGCTTCGGTTGGGTTAATTAATGCGTCAATCTTTGCAGCGATAGCAGCTTCCGTATCAGCCTGTGATACGCTGGCCCAGACCCAGCCCTGCGCCTGTGCTTCAGTCACGTCTGCGTAGGCAACAAAGTCAGCGGCAGATGGGTCAGGTGTTAAGCCCACTGTGCCATAGGATGACGCAGAGTGATCTCCGTCTACGCCTGTGCAGCGCCAGTGTACTACGTTAATTCCACCTGTTGCGATGTCGTGTTCGCAGGTGGGGATAGTCCAAGTGTAAGTTACGGCCATAGGTTAAACCTCCTGTGCGGCTAGATGGGCGGCGTAAGCATCCTTAACCGCTTGTGTGTGTACGGTTGCACAGATGGCTTGAACCTCTGCGCTTTCGCCTGTGATATCTGCATCCGGTGCAACGACATGGCGTGAGAATGATCGGCTGATCTCTACACCGTCACGTTCAATCACGGTTGCTGTGCGTACTTGGATAAACTTATGAGCCGAAACGATCTCAATCTTATCCTGTTCTGTGCGTTCTGTTAGCATTTTTATCTCCTATGCTATGTGGACTGACTACCCTGTGATCCAACAGGGGTGTTATGCGGTGTAGTAATGCCCTATAATATTTAACCTGTTTGCATTTGTGCCAGTTGCTAATTTGTTTGATGGAAATACACCTGCTGTATTACTGTCTCCATCCCAAAGGCTCAGATTGCCTCCAGACGTAATCGTCCATTTCATGTTATTTTCATTAGCCGCAAAACTATAAGCAAGACCTATTGAACCAGAAGGTAAAACACCAGATGCAGGAGTAAAAGGTAAACCAGTGATACTTAATTGAACAGCGCCCGTCCCAGACACAGCATCAGTTCCAACTAGAATGTAAAAAGTTACAAGATTGCCGACTTTTGTATATTCGCCAGTCGTAATGTCATGAGTAACTGTCAAGCCAGTAGCAGAATAGTTTGCAGTAAACGTCCCCTCCTCATAGTCATCCAGATGATTAGCCGACCCAGTGCCGCCAAGGTAGACACCGCCAGAGAGGTAGAGGTCTTTGAAGCGCCTTGAGCCAGCACCAAGAGAAATAGCATCTGATCTGGAGACAGGTGTGCTTGTGTTATATGGGTCAATGCTGTCATTACCCGCATTAAAATACAAACCAGTGTCACCTGTGCCAATATATGTCTGAGTTGAATGCGCCCCAATACCCCCCACAGTGGAGCCGTCTTTGCGGAGCTGAATGATATCCCCATCCGCCCCAGTGTTATTGACTAGGAATGCAGGGTCAGCCGCATTTGCGCTTTCATATGCAACCTCAGTAAATCCAATGGGAGAAACATGAAAGCCGCCGCCGCTTGTATTATTATACAGGCTAGTATCAGTAGTCGCCACCAGAAAGTTACCGCTGCTGTCGATGCGCATGGCTTCTGATGGAGTGCCAGCCCCTGCCGCAGCAGTATTAAACGTAATTACGCCATCAGAGCTACGACCTAAACTTATAGATGCTGAACCTTTAGTTGCATCACTAACCTGAGAAGTCCCTGAAAAATAATTGTTATATCTAAGGAAAGCCTGAGTAGTTGCGGAGGCAAGACTAAAACCAGCAGTGGTTGTTGTGGCACCCACTGTAAGATTTTCTACTGGATCAGTCGTCGCAATGCCAACATTACCGCTGCTGTCGATGCGCATACGTTCTGTGTTGTTTGTGCGGAACGTAACGGGATGATTTGAACGTGAGCCAACATATGAATAACCGTCTCCGTCAAAAACACCAAATGTTGCTTTAACAGAGTTTGCCCCACTAGCTTGAGACACGTCGATAAAAGACTGTCCGCTACTTGCGCCATGTAAATCCAAACCCGCACTAGGCGTTGTAGTCCCAATGCCAACCAGACCGCTGCTGTTGATGGTCATACGCTGGACGCTGTTCGTCCAGAATGCCATAAAGTTCGAGTTATCGGAGTATTGGACACGGCCCCTTGTCGGCGTTGTTGTGCCACCGAAATAGATGTCAGACTGTCCTGTATCGTCAGAGGTAATATACATATCAGGATTGGTGGCTCGCAGTTGGAGTATGCCACTAGGCGAACTCGTCCCAATGCCCAACGACTCAGCACTCGCATCCCAGAAGAAC
>Ga0208795_1001307_pt1 | contig 11377 bp, 23 predicted proteins | sample CB_VirMetaG_6_FD_184541 | JGI IMG/M metagenome (GOLD analysis project Ga0208795, IMG submission 184541) | Freshwater to marine saline gradient viral communities from Chesapeake Bay - CB_1508_2 Viral MetaG (SPAdes) (version 4) | ecosystem: Environmental > Aquatic > Marine > Coastal | place: USA... | reverse complement strand
CCACTTACGTCTCCAACAATAACGCTGTTCAGTCATGTTACGTGTGGTGTCGTCTACGTCCCAACCCATCTCAAATGGGTCAACCCACTCTAAGCAAATCTTACCTTCTTCACGAGTGGAGTTAAGCCAACCAATTCCGCCTTTAACGCCGTCTAACACAATGTCGGCAGTGGTGTATGAGATATCATTAGTTTCCTGTATCTGTAACGCATAAGCTGACCATCCTTCGGCCAGCTGTTTGTCATAATCAGAAAATGTACGCGGTTTATACGCAATACGTGTGCGAGACGTTTGCTCTAAGCTTGCTAGTGCGTCTACACGAGAGGCAATCTCGTTAATCACAATAACTGGTTGGCCTCTGTCCATAAGAGCTTGTGTTTCCTCAGAAGTCCACTGCTTACCATCATAGAAGTCATAGCTCTCTGTAGCTTTAGACACCCAAGTGTCGTATTGGTCAGAGTTTTTAGTGTGATTGTATTTCTTCTGGAGAGTGTTAAGAATGTCTTTTTTTGCCATTATACAGTTAGCCAACTTGTTGTTCTTGCTTTACGCTTAGTTTTCTCCCACCAATTGTTGTTGTGGTTTGATATCGGTTTTGCCACTAACAACCCACTCATAACTAAATATCTAATCGCATCTAGTAGGTGGTCATTACGCTTGATGACTTTCCCCTTGTCATCTCTAGCGTAGGTGTTTAATTCGTGTAATATTGGGGTCATGTGTGAGAAGATTTTTAATCTACCTGTTCGGAGTCTGTTGTGCACTTCCATAATACCAGCACTAACACTGTTATCCGCTTTCTGGAGGCTTAGGTGGTTAGGAGATTTCCTATATGCTTCCATAACGCTCTCTCCGTCCTTCTGAGAGCTTCCTCCTCCTGCTGGGTCACACACCCCATGGAGCTTGTCAATACCTTTAGATTTTAGGTTAGCGGTGTGCTGAATAGGGTCAAGGCCAATACCTTTGTTGTGCTCAGACCCGTCCTTGTAACAATCGTACAAATACCATGTGTCTGTGTTCTCATCATAAGCCCCGAACACAACGGCTGTGTTTCTCCAACCAAAGTCCATTCCGAAAGCTCTTTTCCAATACTCTGGAATCTGGAATGGGTCACAAACAATATCATCTTGTCTGAATGGGTAGATTTTACCTACACCAACCGTAGGAATACCAAGCTTACGTGCTTCTACCTCATGTGGAGGGTACTTGGCAGCCATACGCTCTTTGTCTTCTTCTGTTAGGTGTGGAGCGTCATCCCACCCAGCATTGATGTGCCAAAGGTCTGGGCGAGTATCATCTAGGAAGGCTTCACAAACGTCTGTCATACCAGATAGAGGTGTCATTGTAATAATGATGTGGCCTTTCACGGTCATGGTACGTGTAGCACACTCTGTAAATACATCCATAGGAGGTTCTTCATCTAAATGAATGAAGTGTCTGGAAGTACCCATGAACTTAGCGCTTCCTTGGTCGAAAGACTTAAATGTTATTTCTGAAACACCTCCAGAGACATGCCTAACCTTAACTGTATCCAAAGCATTAGCAACTCCCTGTCTTCTTGAAAAACCAATAATACACTCTTTTGGTATTGTTCCTGTTCCAAAACTATCTTCGGAAGTTCCTCCCATATACTCGGCTTGTAGAATGTCTCTAGTGCTCTCTGTGGTGTTTGATGCAGCCCAAACCATCGTAGGTGTCGAGAACCTCTTGCCTACCCACCACTTCGGGTAAAGACCTGTTAGGTGGTAGGAAGCTTCACGAGCCCCTGAATATGTTTTACCACAACGGTTTCCAGCTAACACCATTCTTGTGTTGTGCTCAGCTCCAGCAGCAAAGAACTTTTTTTGGTATGGGTAGGGAGTGAATGTAGAGAGTTTATTGGTCTTCGCTTTGTGGAGTGCTGTCCTCATGCTCTCCACTAATTGAGGATTCTTCAATAAGAGTTCCTTCAATTGGCTTTCCGAGTAAGCCTGCACTTCTGATTTCTTTGATGAGCTCATCTAAAGAGCTGTCCTCCTGAATGTGAATATTAGTTTTCTCTTGCTTGTCAGGAAGCACCTTATCTGAGAACTCTTTAATTTGCTTAATAGCAGAAAGCTTATCACGCTTAGATGTTTTCTCGTCTTGTAAGATGCTTGCCAACTCGACCTCAGCAAGAGGTAGCAGATTAACAATGCCTATAACTGACTGTTGAGACTTTGCTAGAAGGCCGTCCTTGATTTCTGTTGACCACCTATCTGCCAGATTCCTTCCCTCCCTCGCAGCTTGGGCTTTATCTTTTTTCTTGCCTCCAGCTACCCAATAGCATTCTTCTGAGCTCTTACCTTCTAATACGGCCTGAACGAATGCTTCCCTATCTAATTTATTAGTCGACATAATAGTCCTGTAGAGTTTTTGTTCCGTCTAAATAGTCTTTGTAAATGCAGATAGTTTTACCTGAGTATTTGTTGCGTAAATCTAGCAACGGAACAACTGTCTGGTTAATATGCGCCTTCTCTGTAGGGAGGAGGGTAAATCCTTGTACACTTGAATTTTCTCTGACAATAGCTTTAGCTGTAGGAGCGAAAGATAGCACTTCTTCTTTGGTTAAGGTGTTCATGTTAGCAACGTAACGTCTTACCCAACGCCCATCCTGTTCTTCCTTAACCACCGTCTTATGCTCCTGTAATAGATTTGTGGCTTCTTCTATGGCTGTCGTACGCTTCTTAGTTTTCCAGCGAATCTTCTCTAACCACTTCATCTTGTTTATCCACTTCTCTATGTCTTTGATTGTCTGTTTTGATGGTGAAGAGGTTTTCGCTCTGTGATAACGAACACATAAAACATCCTTATCCCAACTGTCTCTTTTTCTTGGCCTTCCAACTGGGTTAGACATGTTCTCTCCTTCAATCCGTATATTATACACTATTTTGTACACCATGTCAAGAAAAAAATAAACTTTTTTGATTTTTCTTGAAAATGACGTGTAAGTTATTGAAATGTCGTTTTTATGAAAAAATAACTTGACAAATAAAAAAATTGTGGTATAATTGAAATACTTCGCCCAAAGGTGAAGATATATACTTATACTATATATAAGGTTAATGTATATACACCCCCGAACTATATAGGGGGTGTATGTTTATTAAGAGAGAGGTGTAACACCACAGGAGTGGTGCTGTGAACTAAACTCTAACCCCTCTCTTAGAGGGAGTACACCTCTCTATGTTTTAATGTTAATGTTGTTAAGGGTGAGTTTAGGGCGAAGCCCTGAACGAACCCTCTATAAAGAGCAATAAAGAGAATAAATAACTTGACATCACACATAAAGTGTGTTAGATTATTTAATCTAGTAAAAGGAGAATAAATTATATGAAACACGTTGTTTGTTATTCAGGTGGCCACTCCAGTGCTTTAGTGGCTATAGAGGTTGTCAGGAAGTTTGGTAAAGATAATGTGGTGTTGTTAAACCACGACATAGCAAAACACACAGAGCATAGTGATATTAAGAGGTTCAAGAATGAGGTTGCTGATTACTTGGGAATAAATATAACATATGCAAACCACAAAGATTTACAAACTAAACAAGTAGACCAATTTGACGTATGTATAAAAGAGAGGGCTTTTAAGTATCACAGCGGTAAAGAACTGTGTACAAAACTATTGAAAACAGACCCTTTCATGGAGTGGTTAGAAACCAACACGGAGCCAGAGAACACTATAATTTACTACGGATTTGACAAAGGAGAGAAGTTGCGTATTCAGAGACGCTCAAGTGCTTTAGCTGTGCATGGATATAAAACTGATTACCCATTAGCCTTATGGGATGATTCTGACAGGACTATTCAGAAGACACATGATATAGGAATCCCACCACCATTAACATACGGTGCTTTTAAGCACGCAAACTGTATCGGCTGTCTAAAGGCAGGTAAACAACATTGGTATATAACATATCTTACTAGGTATGATATTTTCTGTAAAGCAAAACAAGCAGAGGATATTATTGGGTATTCAATAATAAAAGGCATATACATGGATGAGCTTGAATTATTATTTGATAGATTTAAAGCACTTGGTATAACAACTACGGAAGAAGAGGATGGCCGTACTTTCATGGCTAGAGCAAAAAAACTACTAAAATCAGGTGAAAAACAGGAATGGTATGACGATTTGTCTTTCATTGTAGACATTTTCTTAGAAGGCCTTGAAAATGAAAAGCCTTGCGAGTGTACTATATAAAAACCTTGACAACACACATAAAGTGTGTTAATATGTTTAGTCTAATAAGGAGAATGAATAATGGAAATTTTATTTGGTGTAATTATTGTAGTGTTGCTATTCTGTATAGCAATTAAGGAGCCAGAAGTTAAAGTTAAATATGAAACAAGATATGTAGATGTTCCGTCAGTCAGCAACACACGAAGAGAGATTGAGAGTTCAAGACGTATTTATGAACTTGAGCACACAAACTACAGACTGTGTGAACAGATTAGATATAAAGATGATATTATTGCTCGTTTGAGTAAGCAGGACACAAATAAAGATAGAAGAAAAGGTGATAGGAGAAAGTAAATGAAGAGTGTTACAAAACCAATGTCGTATGTCAGCCCTAAGCTAGACGCAGAAATCAAAGAAACATTCCCTTCTCTTTCAGAGTTGGAAGTGGTGTTTCCTACAGATGATGAAGAAGACGAGACAAACGCCATGTTACGAGATATGCTTGTATTCGCTCCTTGTGTTCTAATTCAGGAGAAGGCTAAAGATGGTGTGGCTATTACAATCAATTGTGAGAATGCCTTTGAGCTCGATGAAGAGGGCAACATCACAGGATTGCGCCCTCATAAGGCTAAGAGACGTTTCAGCCAACCAGCTATTCGGAATAAAATCATTGCTGGGATTACAGCGGGTTTAGACGAGAGTGTTGTTACACCAAATGAAGAGTAAGACGAATAAAGAAGAGGACTATGATGAGGCTAGCTAAACCAAATCGTGATAAAAAGCGTGAGCCTAAAGGCGGTAAAGATTGGTGTCATAAGTGTGACGCATCGCAAGTTGGTGATGGGGAGAAGTGCAAAAATTGTGGTAACATGAATGGTATTCGTAAAAATAAAAAACCATACCCAATAACAGAGGTGGTTGAGGATGACGAATAATGTCATATACCTTTCAGGGCTCACAACCAACAGAGTTGATGTAGAGAGGGTTGTTGAGTTAGGTAAGGAGGAGTGTGGTGAAAGTGCTATTGTTGTAGGTTTGGACAAGAATGGTGAGTTTTACCTAGCTCTTAGTAATCCTGATGCTATAGAGGCTGTGTACCTGTTGGAAAGAGCTAAACACATGATATTATCACAAGGAGAAGAATAATGCTAATTGCTGGAAAAGAACTATACAACATTGTAGACGATAACGTCCTAGAGGGCAGTGATTATTCCTTAGTTAATGCTGCTAGCATTGATGTACGTCTAGGGGAAGACATTCTTGTGGAATGTGCCCCTACATTTAACAAGAGAGACATCAACCTATCAGAAAAACAAACCCCTGCAATGAACCCTGTGGACATCACAGAAGGATATTCTGTACAACCAAACATGTTCTTCTTAGCTCATACAATTGAGAAGTTTAACCTTCCTGATAACATCTCTTGTCAATTCATGCTAAAGAGCTCCATAGCTAGAGCAGGGCTGGAGCATATGATGGCTGGTTGGTGCGACAGTGGCTTCCACAACAGCCATTTAACGCTTGAATTTAAAAACATGTTGTCCTATCACACGCTACAGCTTAAAGCTGGAATGAAAATAGGACAAATGATATTCTATAAACACGCCGATGTTGGAGACCTATCATACGCCAAGAAAGGGCGTTACAACAACTCAGAAGGTGTTGTAGAGAGTAAGGGAGTATAGCTATGGAATACACACCAGATAATTGGCTAATCTATCACATTAAAGACGACCTATACAAGGTTGTTGGAGGGTGGTCAGGTGGCTACCTAGACTCAGACTATTGGAGAGTTAACTCTGGAATAACAGAAATAGAAGAAACAGACGACAGCTATATTGTTTCTGGTAGTAGTGGGAGTGTATATATCCTTAGAAAGAATTTAGAGAGCTATAGACACAACATCGCACAACCAACAGCAGTGCTGGATGCGAATGGATGTCAACTTCTTAACATGAAAGACATTCTTCCAATATTTCTTAAAAAAGATGTTGACAAATAATATTGTTTATGTTATATTATAAATAATAGAGGGGCGGTGCTGAAAGTAGAAGCACATGTACGAAGCGAGTACGGGCAGAGTGGGTGGTTCAATTCCACAGTAATCAAAGGTGCTTCGGGTGAATACTGTGCCCACATAGCAAGAGTAACGACTTGCCCCCTCTATTAAGTTAATACGCAACAACGCCTCTAACGTGCAAGCAATTAAGCGTACCAGTGTTGCCTAGAGCTGAGACGAAGCCCCTAACCCTGTAAGGCTTCGTATGTGTACACCTCAGTGACCTGAATGTAAACAGCAGGAAATTACAGAATGTACAGAATGTGGAGCCCTTTCTTTGGGCTCCTTTTTTCATGTCTATAAATCAATTTACACCTGTTTTATGACTTATATAACCACTTTCTATACATCACACAAAGAGCCTTAAAAGCTCTTTTTTAGTATGCAAAGTTTGTTTATTTTTATGCTCAAAAGCAAACTATTAGTTTACTTCTGGAGTTCTTTTTAATTTACTGTGAAGAGCTGAATGATTGCCCTGAAACATGGGTGAGAAGGGGCTACGTCCTACAAGCTTTATTTTCAGATAAAGTGCAGTAGGGCGAGCTGTCTGCTTTATCAAGCAATAAGACATTTCAGCGAGCCCCGCCGACCCCCTCTTAGAATAAGAATATGGGGGGTCTTTTAAAGGTGTTGTACTCAGGCTCTCTTTGTTTGAGACTGTGCTACACACACCCTCTCACACTCACACAGCCCCGTGGCAAAGCCACGTATGGGGGGGGGGAAGGCTACAATCTATGATTGTTCTGCCTTGCCCTTGTGTGTTGTGAACAACAAAGACAAGAAAGCGTGCAATATTCTCTTTTATCTTTGAGAATTTGTGCGCATGCATACAACAATAAATAAAGTGTATGCCATGCTTTCAATTTATCTATATATATTTAGCAAGCTAAAATAATGAAAAGCTTGCTAAATATGAATAATACAACATCCTGAAAAGCTATGGCCACTTACGTTGCTTTTCTATTGGTCTGATTGGGAGTTGCGCCTGCAACATAGGATGTTGTTTATTTCCTTGTTTTGATGGCAAAGCACACAACACAAAATAAATGCAAAATAATGCAAAAAAGATGTATTTTTTCCTTGAAAAGGGTTTCAATAAACCATATAATAAATACATAAGATAAAGAAGGGTAAACACTATGACAAAAACAGAACAAAAAGAATTGGCAAGAAAAGCAATATTATATAGTATACATAGCAGTATGTATAGCATCGACGAAAGTACAGAATATGACCATCTAACAGATGAAGAACGCAATGAACTAGCTGAAGTATGCAGTAAAGAGTGGGAACGCATCGAAAAGTTATTTGGCTATAAAGCAAACTCATGGGGCCGCTGGTAACAGCACCACTACAACAAAGGTAAGTATTATTATGAAAAACTTAAGATATTACAATTATGAATTAGTATTTGATAAAGTTAATAAAAAACATGTTAACGTGTGTATCTACCGTATGAATATACGTGACGCCGTACCAGTTAAAACATTATACGGCTTTATAAGTAAAAAGGAAGCGGTACAGTATGCAAAAGCCTACATGCTTAAAAATAACATGATAGTTAAGCATGGCCTATTTGGTTTTGTTCACTTAAAAACTATTTAATATAGTGCAATAAAACACAAGGAACTTAAGAAAATGACACACGGCATATATGACAAATATCACTATTGGCAGTATAACGGCTTTATGGTAAGTGATGAACATAAGAAAAAGCTAAACCAATTTAAGGATATTGACGAGGCGATAAACCACTATTTTTTAAATGGTGATAAAGAATTTGCAAGGTACTTAAACACGATCAGAGTAATACAAAACATATAAACAAAAGGGTAAAACAATGCTACAAACAAAAGATTTTATATATAAAAAAGACAATGGTATATATCATATAACTGTAAATTGGCTAAACAAAACGGGCTTGATAGTTAAACATAACGGCGTTAAGAAGTGGAACGATTGCCCCCACTACCTGTTTAATTTAAGTGAATATTCGGATTTTGATGGAAATATATTTGATTTTGCAGAATATAACTATAAAAAGGGGTTAATTGTATGATACAACCAATTAAACATAAGGACGGCACAACGGATAATCGCTACACTGTAAACTTAGAATTTTGCGGATATCCTACTGCCCGTCATGTTGCAAGGTTTTGTACTGACTTTATCAGCAGCCATGTAACACAAAAAGAAGCTATACAGGCACTAGAAAAACATAAAAACAGTTATTCAGATTCATTTTATTGTGTTGATTGCGGTGAGGGTTTAACCGGTGATGATGCAAAATATAAAGAGTGCCACAAATGCGGATCAACTATTAGTAATTAAACAAAGGAATTTAAGAAAATGATAAAAACAGAACTTAAACAAGGCGTATATGGTAAAATTAGGATTATTGAAAACTATCCCGCGCAAGGCGTACGTTCTTATGTACATAAAACTAACCTTAAAACATACGTTGTAAGCAGTGATGTACGTTTAACACTTGATAGCATGCTTGAAGTAGATAAAAATTATCACTTCTCAACGCTTAAAGAATTACACACTGCATTAAATGCTTAACCAACAAGAATAAAGGATAATAAAATGAAAGTAAACACAAGAAACATGTTTTTCATCATAAATAAAGAAACTAACACAATTTTAGCTGTAACACAAAATAAAACACAAGCTGAGGTAATCAAGGCTACTTTGAGTGTAAACTACGAGGTATATTCCTATAGACAAAAAATTATAACCAGCATTAAATAATAAGGATAATAAAAACATGAAAACACTAATTTTAACTTCTGTTGCTTTTGGCATATTAGTTGGCGGCTATGCAATGGCAACACAACCAAGTTGTAATCAATTCACTAGACACAATGGCATGGATAGTTTTTGCGAGCAAGCTATAAATAAGCACGGGGAACGTGATGGTATTGCAATGCTGATAAAATACAATAAAGAAGGTGCAAGCCCCAGCGGTGATGTATCACAAGGGGTATTTCAGTATTTAACACTTGATAGTGCTGTAAAGACAATAAAAACAATTAAAGGGGTTTTGTAATGTATAAAATGGCAATTGCTAATATATTTATGCTAGTATTACTTGTGTTATGTGCGAACGCATGGTATGATGAAACATTAGAAAATAAAACAATGGAAAACATTGTTTTAAAAGATAAAATAGAAACACAAGGCGAATATATAAAAACCTTGATTAAATCATGTAAATAAGGAGTATAACTATGAAAGACTTAAAAGGAAAAACCACCAAAACAACCGAGCAAACAATATATACTATGATGACCGAAAACACTGGTAAAGCCTTATGTGATAGCGGTGACGCTTATGGCAGGAATTGGCAGAAAAACCAAAACAAAACTATTGATGATTTTAATAGGCAACCTGAAGTTTCAATTGATGCTGATGAGTACGGCGTATGTTTTACCGTGAATATATGGCACTTGCTAAACAATCAACTAGAATTAGATGATTTATGCCATGAATTTAATTCTATTGAGTGCGATGTATGGAACGGCGAGTATTACGGAACTAACACAGATATGTGTTTATTTTTAGATGATAATGGTTTTATAGCTAAAGGTGACGCTATTAATACTTATAATTATGATAATAACCTATCGCAAATATTACAGTTTCAATATTTTGAGCGCGATGACGAACAGTATGTATTGTTACAAGTACATGGCGGCTGTGATGCACGTGGTGGTTATACTGACGCTAAATTATTTAAATTGGCTATTGATAACATGTATTTTCTGATGCATGACGTTTATGGTGACGTCAAACGTGGTGATATACACATAAATGTATCCAGTATGTATGACGGCGTATCACTATCAATAGATGATGACGATTGCAGCGGTGAGCCTTATGAGTGGCAAAAAGGTGATATTATAAACCTTGAGCTTTCTGAAATATGTTAATAAACTATAAATAAATAAATAGAAAGGTAAAATAATGATATATAAAACTATTGATACGGCTAGTGAACTAGCACAAGAATTTAAAGCTTGTAATCGTGATTACTACACTTATGAGGCTTACGAGGCTTTATTGGAAATGTTAGAAGGTGCGGGCGAAGATTTTGAATTGGATGTAGTGGCTATATGCTGCGATTATACAGAAAGTGACGCTAAAACAATTGCGCAAGATTATAACATTGATATTTCTGACGTTGATGAAGATGAGGTTTTGGATTTTGTTTTAGATTATTTAAATGATGAAACTTATGCTATTGCGACGGTTGACGATAAAATTTTATACCAAGCTTTTTAAACAATAAAAACAAAATAAGGATGTAATAAATGTACATAATAGGAAACAAAAGTTTTAAAACCATAAAAGAGGTTGAACACTTTTTAAAAAGGCATTGTGATGATGAGAACGCCGACGACACAATAAAAAATGTATTATCAGCACTTAAGGAAAATACGGCTTTCTATGGTATATCTTTAGATTTGTATGAATATACATTAAATGCCTTTAAAATTTGTCCTTTAAAGGTTGGGGGAAAATATAAGCAATTAGATTCAATTTGTACGAAAACTGACTATACAATATGGGAAGTTTTACATATACATGATGGTGTTGCATTTGCTGTTAGTGTTGGGGGGTATAGCAAAAACTACAAAGTGCGCACGGGTGATAAATGCTTATTTGACGCAACCACTGGAGAAAAATATCAAGATATAAGACTTATATATAGACTAAAAGAAGAACTGGAGTAGATAAAATGACATACAATTTTTTAGATGATGATGACAAGATGAAAGATATTTTAATTCTGTCAAAAGAAGAGTTTTTGTCTAGTTATAGCTACCTAACTGAACAAGAATACGACGAAACACTAAGGCTTTTAAAAGAACAAGAAAACAAATAAAAGGATTATACTATGAATAATAACAATAACTTAACTGAATGGTTAAACGGTGCAGGGTTAGAAAACTATAAACAAGCGTATAAAGAAGGGCGATTTTATTCAATGCGCGCCTTTCCTATAAACCCTATTTTTGGGGAAGATTATCTACCAACGGAAAAGCACAAGCAATGCGCACCTAAAAACCTCATGACGCTTGAACAGTGCCAAGATTACGCTGCAACACTTAA
>Ga0208795_1001306_pt1 | contig 11383 bp, 24 predicted proteins | sample CB_VirMetaG_6_FD_184541 | JGI IMG/M metagenome (GOLD analysis project Ga0208795, IMG submission 184541) | Freshwater to marine saline gradient viral communities from Chesapeake Bay - CB_1508_2 Viral MetaG (SPAdes) (version 4) | ecosystem: Environmental > Aquatic > Marine > Coastal | place: USA... | reverse complement strand
CCCAATCCAAACCCGCGTTTTCGGCAGACATACCGACCTGATCCATCTGATCATCTGTCAACTTGCTGCAATCAAAGCCCAAAGTTGCAAGCCAGTCTTTCATGTCGTCGTATGCTGAGGCCATCTTTTTTTTCTCCGCTCCGTTGTTGGTGGGGCCGAAGCCCCGTTTTATTTATGCTCTGGTTACGACGCACTCGCTGATCAGTTCTACTGAGACAATTGCAGTGTCGCTTTCCAGCATCTTGACTGCGCTGTAAAGAGATTTGACAAAATCGCCGCTACCACCAAGACCAAATATTTCACCTTCCATAACGTGGAACAATGCGCCGTCTACTTTGTATGATTGGATGTTGTTCATTTTTCTCTTCCCTTTCCGTTGCTGTTGAATACCATCTTACTGATACACCCAGCATCGTCAACTCTTTTGTTAACTATTATCATCTTTTTCGATAACTATTTTCTTGTTCCACAATTGACGGCCAATCGACAGCCTCGGAACGTGGTTTTCGGCAAACTCTCGCTCTCGCGTTTTCTCCATCGAGGACAAAGTTTTGTTATGCTCGGCTCTTAACTGTCGCTGCTCTGCCTTGCTTGCTATGATCTTTTTTAATCGTTCTTTGTCCATTGTTGCTCCAATAATTTCACTCTCTGAATTGCTAGGCGGTATCGTTTTGAGTCATTAAAAGTGACCCGGTTGCCCTTCTCTTTTTCGCTTTCGTATAGCGCAATAAAATAGGTATCTTCTTCTGCCAGACCTATAGTCTTTCGCGGAATAACTGGCCTGTCAAGCGGCTTAAGGAAAAGAACTGAAACCGGCAGGCCGAGAGCATCAACAACTTGCAAGCCGTTCGCGCCGCATCCGAAGCAATGAATTAAAACCATCCCGTCTTCTTCCCTCAACGTCAGCGATGGCGTTTTGTCCTTATGAACTGGGCAACATGCCCACAATCTGTCGCCGCGCTGCTTTACTTTGTCAAGACTTGGCAAAATATCATTTAGCACTTTTCGCCCTCCTTATCTGCATGTGAATGATGTGAGATTTGACATCCGCTGAGATCTCTCTGCTCTGAGCCGCCTCGATTTTGTTCGGCCAGACTCCGAATTTTCCCTTGTATGCCCATGCTGACCAGCCTTGCTTGTAGCCCTTTGTTTTGGCGTATAGCTGGAAATCCCCGAGCCAGCGTGATTTGTCCTCAGTTGAGACTTCTCTGTTGGTCTTCTTCAGCTCTTTGAGTATCTGCCCATCGCTCTCCAAGACCTTTTTCGACGGTCTTTGGTATCCACAAACGCACCTGACCATGTAATGCTGATAGCATTGCGGGCATACTGACAACTCGCCCTCGACCTTTTCCTTGGTTAATCGTTTCTCTGAATAGTCTTTTTCGCCACAATGTAAACTTTCTGGAACAATACTTTCAGGCCAGCCATGCCATTGCACATTGCCAGAGTGGTCCAGATAGATCGCTTCTTCTTTGCTGGCATGTTTCCGCATGATGCGCCCGGCTCGCTGTACGAACGTGATCTTCGACTTGGTGCTGAAACAATCAATCAGCGTCTGAACTTGCGGAGCATCATAGCCGGTGTTAAGTAACCGCGAGCAAGATAGAATTTGAAAGTCGCCGTTGTCGTGGCCTTCAAATAGTTCCTGTCGCTCTTCTGGGTCCATGTAACCGTCAATGTGTTCTGCGCTAAAGCCTTCGTCCCTGAACATCTCAACGAGCTTCTGAGAGTGCTTGATTGACGGACTGAACGCTATCGTCTGACCTTTGCCGAATCGCTTGAAGTTCTCGATAATAGCGCCGACCAGACTCGGATCTTTTTCGACTGCATCTGATAATGATTTTGGATCGTAATCCACCGCGCCGGTTGATATCCTTTTCGTCTTGACGCCGTTCAGGTTGGCGTGAATGCCGCCGTAATACTTAACCGGGCATAAATAGCCTTGATCAAGCAGCTCCTGCGTGGTTATCGGTACAATCAAATCTGAGTAAAAGTTGCCAAGTCCTTTTGAATACGGCGTGGCGCTGAGTCCCACAAAGAGAGAGTTTCTTGATGATTCCATCAGCTCCGTGGTGGCTTTGTAATGCGTGTGGCATTCGTCAATAATCGCGAGATGAAAGAGCGGCTTGTAGCGCCGTCTGGCTATCGTCTGAATCGATGCTATTTGGATCGGTGCGTTTGGGTCACTGCGCCAGTGATCGGCCTGCAACACACCCACCCTGACGCCTGCGCGGTCAAACTCAGCCAATGCCTGATCGACCAATTTGATCCGGTCACAGATAAAGATGCCCAGTTTGCCGTTCTCTGCCACCGCCTTCAGGATCTCAACCGCGACTCTGGTTTTACCGAAAGAGCACGGTGCTGCCAGGATGCAATTCTTATTTCCTTGCCTCATTGACTGCCGCAGCATTTCGGTGGCTTTTTCTTGGTGAGGTCGCAACATTCAGGTTATGCCGCTTTTTCTGATAACAGAATATCAAGCAATTCGCAAAGCCTGACAGTTTGGTCATCCGTTATTTCGCGACCTTCAAACCGCGCCGAGTTTATTGTTTCAGCAATGAAACGTGCTTCGATTAATAATGTGGTCATGTTTATCCCCTTTAAGATTATTGGGGCCGAAGCCCCTGTTGGTTAGGATTCTTCCCAGTATTCGCATTCGCCCCATTCCCTGACGCCTTCGCAGTCATCGCTGTCGCAAGGCACGGCGGTCGTCAACTCGCGAATGTCGGTAATCACCTCGGCCCAGTATTCGGACTTCGGATAGCCGCCCTTAAACCATGTAGCCACAGCCTTGCAGTGTACTGACCCCGACCAATGGTGCCCCTCGGGTGCTTCAAGCATCACCGAATAGTCGCTATCCAACTCGATCTCGATTAGCATGGCCGCTGGGCAGTGTGCCGCAAGGGCTTTGATTGCTTGTTGTTTGGTGGCCATATCTCTCTCCCGTTACCTTATTTGATTCTGACCACTGGGCTTTGGCGCTTGCCATGCTGCTTCTGAATCTTGCTGGCGATGGCGTGTGCCGCCATGTTGCCATTGGCTTGGAAGGTAACTTGGCCGGTGGTGGCGAAAGTTGCTTGGTAGTTAAGCATAAGTCGTTCCTCGTTTCGTTAGTGGGGCCGTAGCCCCGGTTGGTTTATTTAGTCGGTAGTTTGACATTCTTTTTTGCGACGTAAATCACTCCTGCCCTCATGGGGCAATCAACCTTGTACCTTTTTGGTGTTTCTGCAATAAATGTCCCATCGACCCACATTTCATCGTCTACCCAAGGAAGTGCTACCCAAATTTTCTGCCCTTTTGTAAATTCCATCTCGTATCCCCTTGCTGGTTATTGGGGCCGAAGCCCCGTTTGTTTATGCGTTATTAAAAACGACACATTCCATCAAATCAAAAGCGTCTTTGTAGACGATAACCATTTTTTCTGGAGCTTCATAAGACGAATCACTGGACTCCTCAATTTGACGAATCAACTCTTTTTTTGTTTTCGCTCGAAGCGCGTCGGCCATGTAGCCGCCATCCATTTCCGCTTTCCAGTATGTCAAAGTAGCCATCTTGTTCCCCTTTCCGTTGTTGTTGAATATCAGTATACGGATAATATTGGGATAGTAAACACTTTTGTTAACTATATTCAAATATCTTTGATTTTTATCAATCGGAAGTGGTTTCGCGGGATCACGATGCAAGGCTGAACCTCGAATTCATCGCGGTGGTTCGAGGATCGTCCAAATGGAACGAGGTTTTTTGAAATGTTGTCCTGTGGGCCGATTTCTATCGCAACATAAGCATCGTCGAATTCCACGATGAAATAGCTACATCGCAACTGAAAGTCTTCGGCGTACTTCCGCAGCTTCAAGTATTTCATCGCGCAGAGTCTGATATCGGGATAGGCGTCTTTGTCGTTGTAACGGCGTTTAAACTCGGCGAAGTGGCTCACCTTGTCATCTGTGTAGATTACCCAATCAACCCCCCAGAGCATGTCGGATAACTTGTCGATGCGCCTCCCGGTCTTGTCGATAATGGTCTGTCGTGCGGCGTGTTCTAGCTCGAGCATCTCTGTCGTTTCAAAACGTTGCCTTGCCATTTTGGCTCCTTGATTTATTTCTGGCGCAGTTCAGCTTTTTCCCTTTGCAAGCCACAACCGTGCAGATCGTAAATCTGGTTAGGTATTGCGTGGCTACATCCGAAGATGCGGTACTCATGTGCTTTCGCTTTCCTGTCTGAACGCTACTCAGACAACCCACTCGGGCCTTTGCGTATAGGTCGTGATCTTACCCGAGAAGCTGACACTCGGACGCGCTGCTTTGGGGAAATGTGGGCACGGCGAGAACCCAACTGTCCTTTGCGACAACCATTCACGTTAGTTGTATTTGAAGTTGAGAGGTGAGACAATTAGCGGATCGGTTTGGCCCGGTATTTTCCCCATCTCCCCTTTCTACCGGCCTTCAGGGGTTCGCATCCCCGCCGATATCCACACTTTACTCTACTCAGTCACGGCTATCAAGCGTTCAAGATACCATTTAGCTTTTAACAAATCTTGCTTTGGCGAGTGCTTGTATTTGTGCCTGTGGATGTACTTAATACAGTTCCCGAGAAGATAACCTTGGTACTCATCTCCAAGCTGCTGCTGGATGTAGTCGATACACTCGACACCTGAAGCGTTGTAATGTGCTGGCCGGTTCACGGCGTCCCATTCGTTTGGTGTTGCGTCATTCAGTGATATTTTCATTTCTCGCCCTTATAATTGTTCGCCTGATTGATGATCTTGCCAAATTGATTTTGTATTTTATTTTTAAAACATCCGAAATAACGGAAAGAGATATTCCCGCGCTTTTCATTTGGACCATTTCTTTCACGATTTTTTGTTGGGTTTCGCTTTTTAGCAGCTTGCCGCTGACTATTTCGTAACCAAATGGCGCTCTGCCACAAACATGAAAACCAGCATCTTTTGCTTTTTTCATCCCGGCTTTTGTCAACTCAGAAGTCTTCAACAAATGATCGCCGTGAATTTTAGCGTGACATATCGCGCAAAGCGATACGGTCTTGGTGCCGCCGAGAACTTTCGGAACAACGTGGTGGGCGTGGTTCGCTTTAGCCTCGCATTCAAAGCACACCAATGCGCTTTTTCTCTACTTTTATTCTTGAATTATAATCCGCGATCATTTCACGATAATCCTTGGCGTATATCTTGACCACATTGCTTTGAGTCGCCAGCATGTGAGCAACCTTTTCTTCGCCAAACTTCCTGATCATGAAAATGGTATAGACCTGCGCCGCTGATCCGTGCTTCATCCCGTAGAGGTTACACGCCGGGCATTGAGGAAAAACGTTGTCGGGCGAATGCGCCCAGAATGATGATTTGCCTTTCGGTAGGAAATGACCGCCGTGAACGGTCGTGTAATGCCTGTATTCCCCGCAGGTTACGCACTCGCAGAATCCATCGTCGTCGGCTTCCTCAAGCCTTCTGAGAAGCTGGAAGAGCCTTAGTGATTTAGCCCGTGGGGTTTCTGGCACGATAAAACTCCGATTCCTTTGGATTCGTAAGTGTAACACCGTGATCAAGACCCCAGCAAAAAACTTGCTCCATAAAATCGTGCATTTCACCTTTCAAAAGTTTTGTGGTGGATCTCAGTTGCGCCGGGATCACCGTGTTTCCAATGACAACATCCTCAACGCCGAGAAAGTTATTTTTCAAAATAGCTTTCATGTCTTCCGCGCTAACCGGGACTTTCTTCGAGAAGTGTAGTGACATCTCGGCGCACCATAGGTGAAATAGTGAGTTTTGACTGACCGATCTTCGATCTGCAAACGATGCCAGGCTCCACGCCACCGGCTTTTCGTAATTCCAGTCTTCAAGATGTTTGCGGAAATACTTTAAAACGGAATCGATTTCCTCGCGTTGACGAACTAACCAAAATTCGCCGTTCATTTCTTCAGATCATCAATCAAGTCGTCAACAATCATTTGGATTTCTAGCCAAACTCGCTTCAATGCTTCAATCATCAGATAGCTCCAAAAAGTGAATCGGCGAAATGTTTAATTGTTCAGATACCTTTTCAACAAGAGACAGTTTTGCGTCTTGACGATAGCGCCACTGGGATACCTGCTGCTTGGTAATATCAAGGCGAGAAGCGAGTTCCGTAGAACTCACCCCCGCTTTGATCTGAGCCAATCTCAGCGATTTTCCGAAATTAAAACGGCAGATCATCGCTTAAATCCCTTGCTTCGGTTGGCGCACTTTTTCCGTTGTAAACGTCAGAAACTTTGCCTTTTAAAACCGGCTGATTACCGCTTGATTCTTGCTTCCACAAAGAAATGTCGATTGTCTCGCCTTCCTTGATGTCCCGGTGAGCGCATATTTTACCAGATAGCACTGGCGCACGTTCGCCGCCTTCGTTCTTCCAAAGGCTTACTTGTCCACGATTATCATAAGTCATATTTTTCCCCTATCAATTCAAAGTTAGTGTTCAATTCTTCCAGAAGTTTTTCGATTGCCGCTGAAAGTCCAGCAATATACTTTTCGTCTCGTTCAACTTTCATGATCAGGTTCGGTAGATCTGGGTGATAGCTTTGGAACCAGTAATCAGAAAAATCCATCAGCCACATCGTCCCTTGGACCTGTGCATAATACTCTGACGGCATTGCACCGCTTTTAGCATACTCTCTAAGATAGGCAGTATGGACCCCCGGAGACGGACATTTGATCTCCAGCCCGGTTACCATACCATCACCAACAATTCTATCGGGAGAGCACCCGACAGTCATGCTGTCGTTGGTTACAAAGCCGATTTCTCGGCAATGCAAATCTTCTTGAAGCCAAAAAACGCCTGCCGCTTCTGGTTCCAAATCGTTGCCACGTTGCATCCAATGGCTTTTGAACGTCTCGAATCGTTTGCCGCTTAATCGTTCTGCCAGCAACTCATTCAGATACTTCTCGGAACTTGCTGAAGGCTTCCCAGTAGGCGTCAGAAGGTCTTTAAACCTCGAAGCCGATGGAATGCCCAACCTTAAGTTAAACCATTCCTCGGAGCCTTGTTCGACGTTGTGAATCTTCACTTGACCTGCTTCGCTTTTTTCTGCTGAAGCTGCTTGAGAGCTTTGGAATAAGAATCTTCCGAAAGCTCTTTTATATCCTTAACTTTGTACAGTTGAAGGAATGCGGTTTTGTTCGAGTTGGTCGATACTATCAAGGCATCGATGTGCGCGGCCTTGCGTTCATCAATACCCCCGGTGGTTATTTCCTGCGCGTCTGTGTCGTCATCTCCCGAGATTGCCCACATGCTCTGCGCTTGATATCTCTTCAAATAGGTAGACATTGAGCCAACATCTTGCATCAAATTCTTACCACCATTTTGAACGATTGTTTTTGCCGTTTGTCTGATCCATTGTCCCGACGAATGGCTTATCTGAGAAGATACCGATACACTATCGCCAAGCATTTCGACGGACTGAACAAAAGCCAAGCCATTTACCGCAGCAACTGCGCGGATAGAGTTCAAACAAGATCCGAGGTCAGCATAACGGTTTTTTAAAAAAGGATTGGTGGCGTTTTTTGCGGGGTTCTTGATTTCCAACTGAGCCTTTGCAAGCGAAGCTGACAATTCATTAATTGATTCGGACTGTTCCATTTTTGTTTCTCCCTTTTGAAATACAAGGTTAACACTTTAAGCGAAAGAATCAACTAACAAGGACAAATTATGACATATCTAGACCCGTACAAAAGCCACAACCATCTTTACGATGTCGCCAGAGGCATCTTCCCGCACGAATCAGCCCTAAGCATTTTCGGATTTAATCGAGCCGTAGAAACTGCTTTCGAGACTGTTTGGAACGATGGCGCGACGTATGCTTTTCCGTCCGCAGCGGTGATAATGTCGGTGGTGTCGACATCTGCGTCTGATGTGATGCCCATTTTAATTTCTGGGCTAGATAGCGATTATGAACCCATATCTGAAACCGTAACCCTTGCGGGAACCTCCCCGGTTACAACCACCCTGCCATTTTTCAGGATTAACTCAGCCGTGATTCTTGCCGGGAGCAATGTCGGAAATATAACAATAACAAACGGCGGAGTGACGTATGCTTTCGTCGAGGCAACGCTTGGCGTTATGCAAGCCTGTATATATACCGTCCCCGCAGGTTATTCGATGTATATTTTCAGAATTGACGTTAATTCCGCGACGGTGAACCCTAACAAATTCATTGTTTTCAGAAACGTAATTACCACGAACGGTCGAACGCTCCGAGTCGCCGAGGCAACGTTTGCGACATCGCAAGTTTCCTACGACAGACAGGTTCCGTTCAAGATTGCAGAAAAAACAGATTTTCAGTTTGAGGCCAAGTCATCAGCAGGAACAAACGAGGTTGCGATTTTCGTAGAGGCGACGCTAATTAGAGACCCGGTTTAGCCTTTGCGGATCATCTCGCAGATCTCGATAGCTCGGTTTCCGACCTGCTTCGCCCAGCGTGAATCATAAAACTCATCTGCGGCAGTCTCGAAGTCTGATTTCGACATTGCCGTGATGGCGTTTTTGAAGCCTTTGAATCGAGTGATGCCGAGATTAAACACCATGTCGACTATGGCGTTCTGTCTTGCTTCACTTAAATCAGGAAACCACACGAAGCCACTCAGCTCGCCGATACAGCGGTTGATGTCATTATTCAGCAAGTAATCGATTTCGGCCTCTGATAGCCCTATACCACCGTTTGGATCGATGTTGCGCCCAACGCCAATGGTAGTCTTGTTCTGGCTGCATTTGTAAGCGTGAGTTTCAACACCTTCATGTCGCTTGATCATTTCTCGGAGCTTTTTCATTTGCGAATCAGCTCGTTGATAGCCTTCCAAGCCTCAATCATTTTCGATTCTAAAACCTCAAGCCGGTTCAAAATTCGGCCAATAGTCAAAACGAGCAAGAATATGCCAGCAGCAACCGGCCAAAGCGAAACAATTACGTCTACTGTTTCCATTATTCATCCCGATTAAAAAACTGTCTGACCGTCTCTGTCTCCCATATCCTGATCAGAGTCCACACGATAGAAAGACCCGCCGCGACGGCTGGAAGCCAACCGATCAGCGCGGAAACCGTAGCCGTGACTGATGCCACGTCAAGTGCTGCTTTTGCTTCCTCGGTAATCATTTTTCGCGGCTGACTCCTTTTACTTTTTCATAGCTTCTCAAAGCTCCAAGGCCGAGCATTCCGGTCATGGTTGGCATCAAAATGCTTGAATCAATAACTGGCATTTCAAACCAAATATTTAGCAACGGTGACAAAAGCACCGAGTATAACAGACCCAGACCGCAGCACCAGCCGATAAATGGTCGCCACCCGGCCACGAAAAGACTTTTGTGAGCGGCTTCGGCTTTGTTCACGTCCAACTGCAAGGCTGCATTTTTGTGCGCTTCTTTCTGCGCCAATGTTGCAATTTCATGCGCCAAAGCGTTTTTCTGGTCTTTGTCCTCGACCCACTTTCCCAGCAACCCGGTTATTGGCCCAATCAATTGCTCGAGCATTATTCAGCCTGTTCTTCTTCGCTTTCTTCTTTCACGGACTGACTGATTGCGTTGGCATAGGCTGAAATCAGCACTTTCAGCTCGTTTTCTTGCTGAGTCAATTGCGCCAATTGCTGCCTGAGCTGGTTGATGCGCTCAACGTGCGCTTTAGCCACATCACTCAGATCCGATTCTTCGTACAATACGTCATCGATTGTTATCATTATTATCCCCTATAGTTGAATTTGTATGTTATCACAACTACCACGGCAACCCAGAAGCATTCACAGGATTTTTCTGCAACTCAATATTGGCATCAAAGCTCGCTTCAAGAGCTTCAACGTCCATCGTCGCCTGAACCCAACCCAATACTACTTCTTCGGTCAGGTCTTCAAACGCCACAAAGTCTTCGGCAGATTCATCAGGCGTGAACGAGCAAGTGCCGTATGAGCTGGCAGAGTATTCGCCGTCAGTCTTTGAAACTCTCCAGTGAGCAATGGTCACGCCGCCGTCAGCGACAGTTCGTTCGAGCTGTGCAATATTCCAAATCATTTTTGTTTCGCCTTGTTGTTAAGAAATGCAAAGGTTTCCATCAGCTTGTAAGCCTTCGCCACCCAAGCATCATCCCGTGGAGTGTCAGTGTAGTTCGCGACTATACTGGCGATTGTGACCAGCGATGTGGCTACTATGTATGCGTTGATAACGTACTCCATTATTCAATCGCCTGTGATGCTTCATAAGCCGCTACAATTTCAGCAGTATGCACGGCTGCACAAATCGCCTGAACTTCTGCTGACTCGCCGCTGTAGTCTTGACCAGCAGTGATGACGTGACGATGGTAGCCTGATGAAAGCTCTACGCCGTCTTCTAAGACTTTGGTGCAGGTTCTGACTTGTACAGCCTTGTAGTCGCCTACGATTTCAATCTTGTCTTCTGTTACTACTTTTTCTAACATTGTGGTGCTCCTGTCTGTGCCTACCGTCCGATAGGCGTATGGTTGTTATTAGTCTGTTTCATATGTTCCTGATATCATTGCGTACACGGGGTTCCCTATGACTGTCGTAGCTGTAGTTACAGCGTTAACATTTACTAAATATCCCGTAGTTGAGCCTGAACTGAAATAACCTCCACCACCGCTATTCTGGCACCAAGTACCGTGTGAGTAAGTAAGTGCCGAATGTGAATTACGAACAACAAAGGGAAGTCCACCAATAGTGGCGCCAATTACTGAAGTTACATTTATTCCTCCACTATAAACTCTGACACTGACCAGCCTGCCTACTTTTGTATAAAACCCAAGGCCAGTCGTCGTACTTCCAGCAAATGAACATGTCCAAGTCCCCTCCTCATAATCATCCAGCTTATTAGCAGCACCTGTGCCGCCTAAGTAGACACCGCCTGATAGGTATAGGTCTTTGAAGGCCGTGCCTGAATTGCCTAAATCAACTTGAGCGTTCGAATAAGTACCGTTCTTAGCAGGTAGCACTTCACTTGTAGCAAAAACTAATCCACCTTTATTTGCCGCAGAACCTGTGATTCCAAAGTTAGACGATGAAAAACTACCAATCGACCCCACGGGTGCGCCATCAATGCGGAAGTCTACGATAGCGCCGTCATTTGTTTGACGATTCAGGCTCATTACAGTTTGCTCAGAACGAGCATGAACTACGTATCCGTTCTCAAAGAAATTGTGTCCTTTGACTGATGAAGAAGTATTTATTCCTGTAGAAGTTGTACCCACCAACAAATTGCCGCTGGCGTCGAGGCGCATACGTTCAGTTTGCAAACCTGCTGCTACATCACCCGTATACCAAAAATGACCGCCACTATTGACTGTCCCTTGAGCATGATAGCCCAGTCCACCAGCGCCCTCAGTGTTGGTAGCGCCATTCCATC
>Ga0208795_1001304_pt1 | contig 11389 bp, 20 predicted proteins | sample CB_VirMetaG_6_FD_184541 | JGI IMG/M metagenome (GOLD analysis project Ga0208795, IMG submission 184541) | Freshwater to marine saline gradient viral communities from Chesapeake Bay - CB_1508_2 Viral MetaG (SPAdes) (version 4) | ecosystem: Environmental > Aquatic > Marine > Coastal | place: USA... | reverse complement strand
CGGGCATGCGATCGTTTGAAAAATCAAAAAAAATAGCGAGGACGTGATGGCTTATTTTCCAGCGTTTAGACGTTTGGATTAAATCGGAACAAAAATAATGCCTTTTTACTCACTCAAGTCGCGTTTAGAAGAGATTGAAAAAAAGCTCAGCGACCGCGAGACGCAAGAAGTTAAAAATAACGTCATAACCCAACGGCTTTTTGACAAGCTCGATGCACTTGACGGGCATTTAAAAGAACACACACAGCGCGAATCGGAAGAAAGCAAGATTCACGCGGCAAAGTTGAACGATTTAGCAGACAGTATCGAAAGTATCAAGCGCGATTTAGTGACGATACCTAAAGACACCGAGATAAAGATCAACCAGGCACAAAGTTCACTAAGAGAGCACGTGTCAGAAAACTATGCAACGCAAAATGATTTAAACGAGAGCCTGGGCAGCTTGCGCAATCAAGCTAAGATGATTTGGTCAACGCTGGTTGCTGTTGAAGCAGCACTCGGCTGGTTTTTTGACAAATATTGAGATAAACAATGGCAACAAGCAAAAACGGCAAATTGAGCGGCAAAGGCCGCGTTATTCCTAAAGGAAACTAAAATGGCATTAGTACACGAAACAACAATCAGAAATGGCTTGGCAGATTTTGTAGTTGACGCGATTGACGCAGGCGTCGGCGCAAACGGCCGGCTCGAATTTCAAACCTCCGCAGATGTTGAGGTTGCAACGCTGGCTTTTGACGCGACCGCCTTTGGCAATGCGGTAAACGGCACAGCTACTGCAAACCCGATTATCACAGACACCAACGCGACCGGCGGTGTGGTTGCCAAGTTTGTTATCTACGACGAGCCGACCACAGCGGGTAATGTAATTTTATCAGGCACAGTAACCGCGATCGGCGGCGGCGGTGATATTGAATTAACCAGCACGTTGATTGCACCCGGCGATAGTGTCGCTATTGACGCCTTAACTTATACCGCATCAGCTTAAATATGCCGGGTGATACCAGCTTTGAAGATGTCAGCTTGCTGCTGCACATGAACGGTGCAAACGGCAGCACGTCGTTTCCCGATTCGAGCATCTATAATCAAACCATCACACCGTCGGGTAATGTCGCGATAAACACGGCTCAAAGTAAATTTGGCGGAGCCAGTGCTTATTTTTTCCCGACCTCGGTTGATTATTTAACAACCCCGCTGGTTTTAGACTATACCCAGAACTTAACGATTGAGCTGTTTTGTAATACAGTTTCCTTTCAAAACAATCGGACGCTCGTTGCTACCCGTTATCAAAACAGTCACGGTTTCAGCATGCGGATACAAACCAATGGACGGATTAGATTCTGGGGTTATGACGGAACAGGCAGCACAGTGGTTGATTTAACAACAACGACTGCAATGACGACGGGCAATTGGCATCATGTTGCTGTGGTTAAAGGTGGCACTGCGTGGGGGTTGTATTTAAATGGGGTGCTTGAAGTCACCAGCAATCAAACGGCCAATATCGTAGATTACCCGGGAACCAAGCTGGCAATTGGTACGTATTTCGCCCCTGCTCCGACAGAAATACATTATGGTTATATTGACGAGCTACGCATCACAAAAGGCGTGCGCTACTTAGGAAACTTTACCCCGCCGACAACAGAGTTTTTAAATTATGCGGGAACAGTATCCGGATCACTGACTGAATCGCTAACAGCCAGCAACTTTAAAACGCACGCTCATAAAGTCAGCGACGGCACTTATGTTGGCAGCACGATCGCCAGCGGCACATCGTATAGTTTAGATACAACGACTTTAGAGCCTGTTATGGTGACTATGTACCCTGATTTCGGTGCAAAATGGGCAGCGACGACGTTCTATCCGCTGAACAGCAGAATTTACCCAACAGATAATGCTGCAAATCCCTATTATTATATTTGCACATCATCAGGCACATCTGGAGGCAGCGAACCTGCTTGGCCTAGCGTTGGAACGGTCAGCGATGGATCAGTAACCTGGACTTATGTTGAATCGATGGTTCAGCCCATTATTCACGGCCCAATTACACCAATTTAGCCATGTCGTATATATCGACTTCTGATTTTATTTTTGCCCCGGACGGCTATATCCGCACCAATGATTTTGACTTCAGTTTGTCGAAAACATCGACCGGCTCAGGCACGCTAAACGCGAATGATGCTGACTTTGTGCCGAACGTGCGCATTATCCGCAAGGTCAGCGGCGAGCTAGGAATTACAAAGCCGTTTATCCAAGATCAGATTGGCGATCAGCTTATCGATGAAAGCGGTAATTTGCTCATCGGGTATGAATACCCACAGGCACAGGTTGCTGCCCGCGTACAATGGGGCAGCAACATACTCGGTTCAATGGATGCTGGCCCTGCGACGGTCGCAGCGGTTACAAATATCATTCGGATTGCATCAGGTGATTTAAACGCGAATGATGCTGACGTTGCGAGTGATACTCAAATCATTCGCAAAATATCGGCTGATCTGAACGCCGGATCAGCACTGCTTGTCAGCAACGACACGATTACCCGACGCATATCAGTCGATTTAAACGCAGCGAAGGCAGAACTAAACGCTAGCGTATCGATTAATGATGCCACTATAGGCAAATTAAAAGGCAATCCTTGCCAGGGTACGGCTGCTGTTGCGATCACACGCAAAGCCCACGGGACGCTTGCAGCAAACACAGCGGCTATAGCAGCAAGCACATCAGATGGAATCATCCACAGCTCAGGCGATTTGCAAGCCGCTACTGCAACTTTGAGCAGTAGTGACACGATAACGCGCAAAACATCAGTCGATTTAAACGCTAATGCAGCAGAAATAAACGCCAGCGTAGCAATTAATAACGAACTGAGTTATCCACTACAGGCCAATGATACGCAAATTATTGGCAGCGTCGCGCTAATCCGCAAAGCAAATGGATCACTGATTGCTTTGCCTGCCCAGGTAACAGCAAGCACATCAGATGGCATTACCCACGCGTCAGGTGACTTAAAATCCCGTGCGGCGAGCATGAGCAGTAGTGACACGATAACGCGCAATCGTGAGTATGATTTAAACGCTAATGCAGCAGAAGTAAACGCCAGCGTAGCAATTAATAACGAACTGAGTTATCCGCTACAGGCCAATGACACGCAAATTATTGGCAGCGTCGCGCTAATCCGCAAAGCAAATGGATCACTGATTGCCAGCGCGGCAGATGTATCAGCAAGCACATCAGACGGACTGATACACGCTTTTGGTGACCTGTTAGCTGATAATGCTTATATCACTAGCCTAAGCGACCGGCCGCTTTATTTATCAGATATACCGAAAATTGTGGACGCGGTCTGGTCAGATAGACGAGCGTTAACTGTTGCAAAATACTTAGGACTCAAGTAATGGCAAACAAAACCATCAACGATTTTACAACCGCACCACTGAGCGATCCGTCGCACAAGCTATTGGTGCAAAAAGCCGACAACACAACCGAAAATTTGTTACTCAGAAGGGCAGGTTATCGTGACCTGAAGCCCACCGGCGGTTATACACCCTCAGGCGCTGCTAGCCCAGACGTTGGGATTTTTAAAGACCCGCATCGCGAGTTAGGATTCGACGGGACTGGAACAGATAATATGGCCACCTATCGATTTCATTTTCCGCATGATTTTGTAGAAGGCTCTGATTTTTTCTTTCACATCCATTGGGCAGTTAATGCCGCCGCCCCGACAGGCTTTGTCAAATGGGTTATTACTTGGGATTACGCGCAAGGTTATGAGCATGATGCTTTTGACACTCAATACGTAACAACCCTTCCCGATGCTACTGTCAATGGGCAATATGTGCATCACATTACCGAAAGCGTTGCGATTACACCGGCGAGCATGCCGGGCAAAACCGTCAGAACAGACGGCATGATTTTAGCGACGCTAGAACGGGACACGGTGGACACTAACAACGATATTGCGTTTGTGCTTGAATTTGATATTCATTATTTATCTGACAGCACGCCAACGGTGGATAAAGACGATTTAACAGGTGCAGGATTTGTAAAGGTATAACATGGCAACAAAGATAAAATCAGCGACCGCGTATATCGATTACGAAGAATTTGAAGGCGACACACTGGAGATGGTATTCACTTGGAAAGATAGCGCAGGCGATGTCGTACCCTTAACCGGCTATACCGCTAAAATGGACATCAGATCCAGTGTGACAGATGAAACCGCTTTGCTCAGTTTAAACCACATGAACGGGATAACCTTAGACGATATATCACCGAATTTAAGCGTGTTGGTTACCGATCAACAAACCGCGACGCTAGGCAAAGGTAAATATGTCTATGATATCGAACTCACTGAACCGAGCGGCAAAGTGAATACGCTAGTGTCCGGCACGATTGTTCTGGTGCAGTCAGTTACGCAGTAATGACAACACTGGTTGTTAATAACACCGGACAGATCGTTGAGTTTTCAGAAACGACGGTCGAGGTCATCACCGCCGGATTAGTAGGGCCGCAGGGGCCGCAAGGCATACCCGGTCCTGCCGGTGGTGCTGCGCTGGCAATCACAGCGGGTCAAGACTTAGGCGGACATCGGGCGGTGATCACAACAAACGGCCTCGCGTATTATGCGGATAACACAGACGCAACGCACGTTAACCGTGTGATCGGCATCACATCAGGTGCCGTTAGCGCAGGCGGTTCAGCTTCGGTGATAACACTAGGTGACATTACTGGGCTATCGGGACTTACACCCGACGAGGCAATTTATTTAAGCGCAGCTGGCGTATTGACTCAAACCGTACCCGCAAGCGGATTTATTCAACAACTAGGCACCGCCATTGCGATAGATCGCATGGCGGTTAATATTAAAATCGCAATTCAGCAGGTATAACTATGGCAGTCAGAAAGTATTTAAAAAACAACGCGGGCGTAATTACTGAAGAAACCTCGATTAATACATCAGCCGGTGCAGGTGATGAGGGTAAGATTCCGGCGTTAAATGCGAGCGGTGTGCTGGATTCAACCATCGTTAACAGTACAACAAGTTCAGCAGGCGCAGGCGATAGCGGCAAACTCGCGGCTTTAGATGCGGCCGGGCGTTTAGATGAAACCATGATGCCAGTAGGTATTGGTGCAGATACAGCGTCTATCGTCACATCAGAAAACTTAGCCGCTGGTGATTTAGTCAACATCTGGAACGATGGTGGTACAGCCAAAGCGCGTAAAGCAGACGCAACCACATCGGGCAAAGAAGCACACGGTTTTGTTTTAGACGCGGTAACGTCTCCGGCAGCAGCAACGGTTTACTTTGAAGGGCCGAACACATCGGTTACAGGTTTAACGCCGGGCTTGCAATATTTAACCACGACAGCCGGAACGGTATCGACTACCGCACCGAGCGGATCGGGTAACATCGTGCAACGGGTCGGGTTTGCAACCAGCGCGACTAATCTTAACTTTCAATCGAATCAACCGATTGTCTTGGTGTAAGCAATGGCTGAAAAGCGTCCGCTTTGTCAATATTCAGGAACAATTGAAGAACTCCGTGTGGGCGATACTGTCCCCGGTAGTTCAGGCGGTTCGTTTTTAACGCCTGAATCTTCTGCAACGTCGATTACGATTACAGCGGGTTATCAGTTGATTGTATATCAATCGTTTGAAGTGGTTAACGATTTAGTGATCGAAGGAACGCTGGTGCTTATATGAGCAAAATTGTATTAACCGAAGAAGATGTGACAAATGTCCCGTCAACAGGTAAAAGTAATCTGTATATCAAAACCGATGGTAGTTTAGCTACTCGCGATGATGCCGGAACGGAAACTATAGCTTTAACATCAGGCGCAATCGGTACAACGATACAGGCTTATGATGCAGGGCTGGCTTATCTTGACGGTTTAAATTTTACTAATGAAAGCACGTTCAAGCAGGGTGTTAATTTAGAGATCGGGGTGGATGTACAGGCTTATGATGCAGACACGGCAAAGCTCGATGTTGTACAAACATGGACAGCCGAACAGACTTTTGCAGAAATCAAAGAAACCGTCTATAACCTGACGGGTACTGTAATTGATCCGGCAAACGGCACGATTCAATATAAAACATTATCCGGCAATACCACGCTGACAGAATCTTTAGCCGATGGTCAGAGTGTGACGTTGATGATAAACGATGGCACTGCATACACCGTTACCTGGCCGACGACTACATGGGTTGGTGGTAGCGCACCGACGTTACCGACTTCTGGCTACGCGGTTATTGTGTTGTGGCAGGTGAGCGGTACGCTGTACGGCAATCATGTCGGGGATGCGTGATGATACTAGCAAATCGATTGAAAACTGCGGCAGCTACGACAGGAAGTAGTGTTGAGTTTGTAGACTCATTTGCAGATGTTTCGGTAAGCGGGTCAAAAGATTTTACGGGAATAAATATAGGGACAGCCGCATCAGATAGAAACATCATTATCGTGTTAGGTTTGGCTAATTTATCCACTATCACAAATTTAACGGATGTGAGTGTTGGCGGCACTCATTTAACGCTGTACTACGGAACAGACGGTGGTGCAAATCCTATTCAAACAATTATCGCTGCGGGTCTGGTGACAGCGGGTAACACCGCAACTGTAACAGTTACAGCGTCTTTCTGTAGCGTCTTTGCCGCCGTATATAAATACAACGCTCCAAGTACAACATTAACTTTAGTTGATAATGTCAGCAACAGTGAAGCATCTAATAGCAATGCGGCCTTATCCGACGTTGAAATTCAATCGGGCGGGGTTGTTTTTTATGGATGTTCAGATCGAGCATCAAACACAACGTCAACAGTATCGTGGACAGGGGCCGATTCACCGGTTGAAGGGTCTGTCATTGTTGGTACAAGAAACCTGCATCACGGCTACATCATTTGCACAGAATCAACGACTACAGATGATCTAACCATCAGCATTGGCGGTACAGATAAGGTGGCGAGGCAAGCGGTTAGTTTTATTTAGAGGGTTTATGTTTTACACGAATAGTACAGTAATTGAGTCAATTCACACCATCAGGCGATTGTTTCCTGATGTCAGTATGCGCGAAGGCAGCGATTTGTCAGAGTTGGGTTGGTATCCGCTGAAAGAAACAGATCAGCCTGTTTATGACGAGTCAACGCATAAACTTACATCGGAACCTGTATTTGTTAATAACGAATGGGTTCGACAATGGAACGTGGTAGCGTTATCCGAAGAAGAACTGGCAGCAAGAGTGCCGTCGGTTGTTGAAATGGCTCAGGCTAGACTGGCGTTATTAAATGAGGGTTCACTCGATACTGTGGAGTCTAATATAGCAAGCATGGGGCAAGCGGCACAGATTGAATGGGAATATCGCACGACTGTCAGACGTGATAATGCGCTTGTTGCTGCGATGAAAGCACAACTCGGCTGGACAGATGAACAGCTCGACAATTTATTTATAGCAGCTGCACAGTTATGACCCAAAGCACAGTCGTCATCAACAACACCGAAACCACCATTACCGAGGTCGCTAATACCAGCACGGTAACGGTACACGATAAATGCGAAAGAACGCTTGAAATCAATACCCGCAGCTCGGTAGAAATTGTTAACGACACAGCCTTTGATATTTTAGAAATCGGCCAACAAGGCCCGCCAGGCCCGCCCGGTACACCGGAGGATGAGATTATGTACAGCAAACGTGTGGATTTTATAGATGATAGCACTTTGTATCGCGGTGAAGCCGTACCCGGTTCCGCTGAATCCGCAGCGGTCTGGCGTATTCGAAAAATCACAATAGCGGTTGATAACGACGTATCAGAAACATGGGCCGACGGGAATGATAATTTTGATAAAGCCTGGCTGGATCGGGAGAGTTTGATTTATGTCTAATGTATTGACATTTAACAGCATCGAGCGCACAACAACGCTTGCAACTAATGTTTTAATTACCGGCGATTCAGCACCGCTGATTGTGACGATAAATGCCGCTATCGATGAAGCTGCAACGGTTAGCGCATCGGTGGTCACAAGGCAAATGGATGAAGTTTTAATCTCATCGACCGTCTGCGATAATTCGGCAACAGATGCGGATTGGCCGAATGGCGTCATTGCGGTTGAATTTACCACTCGCCAAACCGACATCGATGAAACCGGTGCAGCGGTGTTGATGATTAAAGTCGTGCAAGATGGCATCACGACAACCTATTTAGGCCATCTGTTTATTATTGAAGGCACGGTATGAATTTCACTGACGACTTTCCTGACGCGCTATTAATGCAAACGCTGGGCGACAATGTTACTTATACTTGCGCCAGTGGTAGTTTTGCGATTAAAGCGGTCATCGAGTATGACGTGTCGGTTGTCGGTGGTGATGGCTATACGTTTGAACGTCGCACGGAAGCCGAATTTTTAAGCGCAGCTATTCCGTTTTATCCTGAAACCGGCGATTTAATCACTACATCGTCGGGCGTTTATGTTGTCGATGCGGTTGTTGCAGACGATGGCAAATACATCAAACTGGCATTAAAACATGGCTGAAATTCAAATCAATCAAAACGATTTAGCCCAAGTCACATTAATGCTGGGCGGTATTGAAAAAGAAGCGCGTGTTGCTTTGCGCCGGGCGTTAAATCGCACATTAACCGGCTCAAAAACGATTGTATCTAAAGAAATGCGTTTGGTTTGTACGTTAAAAGCCGCGACAATTAAAAAAAATCTGCAAGAGAAAAAAGCGACTAATGAAACATTAAGCGCATCGATTAAAATATTAGGTAAAGCGATTCCGTCAGTGAATTACAAGCACTCAGTACTGAAAAATAGAGGCGTGCGATTGCAATATTTTGTTCTGGGCGCAAAAGAAACGGTCAGCAATGGGTTTAAAGCAACCATGCCCAATGGCCATGTCGGGCTGTACATTCGCGATCCGCGCGGCACTCGCAATCACAGAAAACCGTATCCGCGACGTGAACAACGGAACAATGCGTGGGGCAGTACCGAATTGCCGATTATTGAATTATTCGGCCCGCCATTGACATCGATTTATGAAAAAACGCCTAATTTGTCAGAGACAATTGAGCGCACATCGGCAGAACGCTTAGAACGTGAAACCGAATCCGAAGTGAATTATATTTTGAATAAATATGCCTGATACTGTACGCGAACAAATCATCCAAGCCGTTGTGACAAAATGTGCGGATTTAACCACAAATACCGTTGACCGAGTGCATCGTTATCATCACGTTAACAACGCGCCAAACGTCAGCATCTGGGATGCCGAAGATACGCCCGAACCCAGCGCTTACGGTACACATAACGGTTATTTTCCGGTGACGATTTACTTGCAATGGCAAATCACTAATAACGCCAGCGTAGAAGCAAACGAGATGCTGGGCAACGTGTTAACTTTGTTTTACGGAGCCGGATCGGATACCACGTTAGGTGGTTTAGCCCGTCGTGTAGCGTATGCCGGAGCCGTGCCAACGTATCCTGATGACGGCAGCAACTTAGTCGCATTAGAAGTGACTTTTAATATTTATTACGCCACAGTGTTTGGCGATCCGTTTACATTACCGACATGAGCAAATCGACAAAATTATTGCATGAATCTTTGCTTCGCTTAGCAAAGGGCATGATTAAAGCCTGGGAAACCTGGCTGAACGAACAAAAAACAAACTGATTTTTTTTAACCACCAGCTCGCCCGTCAGCCTCGCACCGCCTCGCTGACTGCCAAGCCACCTGGAACAATCAAAGGTGGCTATTATGGCAACAGCAGAGAACGCAAAATTACAATACGAAGCAGGGCAAAACGCCTATCCAATGAGCGCATTAACTGATTCAGGCGATGCAACAACGTTTACATCATCAGCGACTTTATTTTCAAATCGCTCCGGTTATGCGCCAGATGTGCGCCCAGACGGTTTAATTACCGGTGGAGCCGTCACCGCAGCCGCGTCTGGTTCAGATGACGTGGTTGATGTCGCGGCGTTAACCTGTTATCTGGCCGGTATTAAAACCACCGTTGCAGTCGATACGGACGTAACTTGCGCAAGAGCGGCAACCGATGTGTCAAAGATTACATCGATTACCATTAACGCAAGCGGTGCAGTAGCGGCGGTTTCAGGTACGGACGGAACGGATGCGACATTCACCGAAACTCGTGGTGCAGCCGGTGGCCCTCCGTTTATTCCGGTTGGCAGTATCGAAATCGCCCAGGTGCGCTATACCGGCAACACTGCAGCAGCAGTAACCGCGTCTGAAATCTTTGCAGTGCCGGGCGTGCATTTAGAACGCTATGATTATCCGGTTTACACGATTGACTATGAAAATGCTGAGATTGATTTTGTATCCGCATTGCCATTGATTCACACGGGTGATGTCGCCAAAGGCGTGTATGCCAGCTATTCCGATCCGATCTTTGCTGATGTGCAATTAGCGTCAGATTTTGCACCGGCTGAAACGTCACATAGCGTCAGTTCAACGCAAATTTACGGTACAACACTGGGCAGTAACTCAAGCTCATTAGGCCAAGCGTCATTTACTGCATATTTGAATGATGGTATCGGGGATTCTTTAGTGACGCTGAAAAATCAGGATTTGTGGTTTAAGTTTTATCCGGATCGCTACAAAACCCCGTACATGCTGACACTCGGCAAACTGGGCATTACCCGTACATTCCCAGCCGGTGACAACATTCAAGCGGCTTGTACCATTTCATCCAGCTCTGAATCTATCGAGGTTAACGCTTAATGTTTAAAGCCAAAGATTTCGCTAAAGCTCAGTTTCAGCCCAGAACGGCTGAACTCTCCTTGCCTGCTTTGGCTGATTATTTTGAAAACGATCCGGTTTGGACCGTACGCGGGGCAACGGCTTCTGAAGTTGCAAAGATGTTAGAAGCCGGCACCCGGCAAAACAACATTGATACGATTATCAAAGCCATTGCCGCCAACTCGGATAAAGTCAACGAAATCCGGCAGGCGGTTGGCATCACGAACGACACGCCTGCCGACATCGTTAAACGTCTGGAACAGCTGGTGATGTGTTCGGTTGATCCGGTAATTGATCTGCCCATCGCGGTAAAACTGGCTGATGCGTTTCCGGTTGAGTTTTACATGCTAACCAACAAAATCACGGAATTAACCGGGCAGGGCATGGATGTAAAAAAGTCAAAACCCTCTGGCAAGACCAAACCGTCAGAGGCTTGATGATATTGTTAGATATGCGCGGCGGGTTTTTGTATGAACATAAACCCAGCTTGTTTCCTGAAGGCGAGTTCACAGAAAACGAACTCGCGCTTTGGGAGTTGTTTTATCACGATAAAAAACAGAAATTGAATAGCTGACATTCGGAGCAAAAAATTGGCGACGCTGGAAAAATCAATTGAAATAATTTTTGGTGCGACTGATCGCAAT
>Ga0208795_1001303_pt1 | contig 11394 bp, 30 predicted proteins | sample CB_VirMetaG_6_FD_184541 | JGI IMG/M metagenome (GOLD analysis project Ga0208795, IMG submission 184541) | Freshwater to marine saline gradient viral communities from Chesapeake Bay - CB_1508_2 Viral MetaG (SPAdes) (version 4) | ecosystem: Environmental > Aquatic > Marine > Coastal | place: USA... | reverse complement strand
TTGACAACAGAAAGCAAGCGATTCTTTTCTGCATTGGTAGCAGCATCGAATCCACTAGCAGCAGCAAGCACAGACTCTGCATTACCACCGCGAGGATTACGGTACCAGTCAAGGCGTTCGGTTAGTGAGTTGTAAGCACCCCACGCAGTTTTAGCAATACCAACATTTGTTGGGCCATTCCAAATATCAAACAGAGTATCAACTTTGTTTGTCCACTTAGTAGCAGAACCTTTTACATCTGCATCTGGCTCAGGGTATGCAGCCTTAACAATCTCAAAGAACTTGTTAGCGTCAATCTCACGCGCAAACAAGTCCTGCGCTTGCTTATCGAATTCGTCCATGTACTTATTAGCAAGACCAAGTGCCTCACGCGCAGCCATGATTTTACCCTCAACAGTTTGGGTGTGACGAATGCGGAATGATTGCTTTGCAGACTTACCACGCGCACCAACAGCCATGTTCAATGTATTCTGGCAGACAACGCGCACAGGTGTGATGCTTGCTTGAATAGCAAGTGATCCATCATGTGATGTGTGAACCAAAAGATATGAATTAACTTTATCGCTTACACCATTGGGGTCAATGATAGATTCGCGCTCAAGTGCGAGGGAACCAAAAACAACTTTTCCATCTTTGATAGAGCCAGCAGTTTCCCAACGCGCACCGTCAAGAATGTTATCGCCAAATGCAAACAATTCCTCATTCTGCAAAGTGCGGTAGCGTTCTCCCACAACACCTAGCACATCATTCTCACCATCGAAAGGATTAGTGCGAACGGTAGCAAAGTAGTTGGTGGTAGAACGACCTGGAAGCGCAATTTCTTCGCAACGCACATTCCAATTATCAAGATGTGCAGCCTTTAGCATTTCTGATGTGGTAACCTCTTCCTCAAGGACGGTTCCCAAACCGTGCCATGCAGGTTGGCGCAGGGAAGCAAAAGAAGCCATATCGCCGTATTGTTCTAACATGTGAGCCATGTGATTTCCTATCTATAGTGTGTTTATTTGATAGTCAAACTATATACTATGTGACTGACATTTGTCAATAGTTATTTATAAAAACTCCCAGATTTCTAGTGTGTCCTTAATCACATCATAAAAGCTTGACAAATCAGAGCTCGCGTGCCGGGATTTTCCCTACAAAAAGAGTCCCCCCAGGGAGCAAGGTGGGTGGGTATGCTCAACCTAGGGGGACAGCGATTCTGATGGGATTCGAACCCACGACCTCCACCGTGACAGGGTGGCGAGCACTCCGCTGCTCTACAGAACCAAGAGTGTGAAGGTATCTAGGCTTAACCCTTCACGATTAACTTGTAGCGAGACAAAACATTTTTTGTCATATCTCTATGATGTTGGTACACTAGACTACAAGTGGGGAAGCGAGTCGATGTAGAATTAACTACGGGTCGCATATCCCAAGCCACTATTGAATTGTGTGTTTGATTATATCAGATTACGAAACGGTAGTCCAACGACCATCTTCAAAACGTACCCGCATTGAACCAGTTACATTCTCTACAATTTCAGCAATGACACCCTTGTGTGCTGACTTCTGAGAAACGAACTCTGAACCGATTGTCAATGTACCCATTTTATTTCCTTTGTTTGATTTGATTTATTTGAGTTGAGCAGTTTGAGATCATGCTCAGGATTTCTAACCTAAGTTAGATTAACTAAATGCACCCACGCGACCAACCAACTTTTCAGCGGTTTGATTTGTACCACCCAAAAATTGACCACCCTTTGAGCGGTGTACTTTCTTTGCAACCTTCTTGCCAGCAAACTGACCGATTGTACGAACCCAGATTTCATTCTTGGGGGTACGGGATGTTAGATTCTTTGCCATGTTATTGCCTTTCGTTGTTGTTGTTATATGGATTACCTTACACTACTTCTATACAGTTGTCAAGTACTTTGCAAATTTATTTATAAACGCCTCCAGCCCCATTGCAAACTTGGGGGTATGATTGAGAAAGTCTGTATTAACAGTATTCCAATCTGCCTGATAGAGAGAAACTGCTTGAGATTCCCAATCAACAATGGGAACAGAATGCTCATTATCTCCAAACGAAGTAGAGATTCCCCAGCCTGTTTCTTCTTTCCATTCATCACCAATGATTTGTGAGATACAAATTCTTGTGGCATATGAACTGTCAGTCCAACGTGGTCGAGCTTTAGCAATTGCTTCTGCCAGAGTATTCATCATACCCTCGCCAGCCCAATGTCCATACAGAAAGATAATAGATCCATCTTCCTGACGAAAACCAAAGTTTGCACGATCACCCATTTTTATAACCCTTCGTTGTTGTTAGTAGTACCCTATCATAGTTGGGGCATAGAGTCAAGTCATTTGCCCTACCGTTATGAAATTGTTATGTGCGACTTTTGGAGGCACTTGGATGCGATTGTTGGAGCCTCACCAAGAGGCTTGATAGAAAAAATCATAGTCATCAGAGGTATTGGCAAGAACATAGTCAATCATTTCGACTGTTGTCTTTAGGTCGTCCATATACCATTCATCTACTTCATTAGATCCAAAGAAGAATCCTGCGGTAGGTGGAAGAATCTCGCCAGCCATGGCAGGTTTCTTGAGAGCAGACTTGCAGAGATCGCGCAACTCCGACAATTTCTCGCGGGGTACATAGATTTCTTGACACTCATCTACACCATTAGCCAACCCATCAACAAACCAACCATGAATGGCATTAGCCTTGCGCCAATATCCAACCTGAATTGCCACATTTGCTGATCCTGAAAAAGTATACTTGTTAATATCTAGCGGTAGACCACTTTGCTCCATGATATTGGAAAACTCTGGATTAGGCGTTTCGCTAAAGTTACCCTCTTCATCCCTACTGTAGTTGTTAGCAGAGATATACTTTCTTGCGTATAGATACTGATCTAGTCCCATTTGTAACCACCCTTACTTGTTGTTGTTATGGATTTATCCTACCACAGGGGTCTGACATTTGTCAAGGGTTTTACTCAACTATTAAAAGAAATTTTTGGGTGGGAATGTAATTAGTTTGAAACACATCTCCACTTTCATCTACTAGCTTCATTATGTCTTCATCTATAGACAATATCTTATATACATCATCTTCCCCAAAAAGAATTTGATCGCCTTCTTCTAATGACTCTATTTCCATCTCTTCTGTAATCATGTGGTTACCTTAGCATAGAGGACTGACACTTGTCAAATTCATGCAGATTTCTGCCATATTCTTAATTGATTCTTAAAAGGTTGACAAAGCTAATAAAACGTGCCGGGCCGCTAAAACCCTTTAGTACCAACAGTTTTTGACTCACCAATACTTGAACGCAAAAAATATCGCAAGCCCAATCAAAACAATTCCTGCAAAAAAATTAAAAAGTTTTATCATTTATTTGTTTTCCCATCTGATCAGATATTTCATTATGCAAATTTATTATTGTTGTTATGTCAAAATCACCATGCGGTGCGTTATGACTCTGCAAAATTTCTAGCAATGACTCCCACGCAATTTTTGGAAGGGTGACCGAAATTTCAGAATTACGACTAGCATAAACTTTTGAAAGTTCATCACTAAATATTTTTGGGTCAATAATTATTTCACTCACTCTGCACTACCTCTCTTTACAATCCAGATCAATGCCTGCGCGGTGCGCGGTGTTAGTCCAAACTCTTTTGCAACTTTGCGAACGGAATCAACTAGCGTGTTGTATTGTGTTTTATTTACACCTTTGCTAGCGTCAAGTCCTGCGGCACGAATCATCCAAACGTCAATCACTACCGCGTCAGAGTCGCCAGCGATAGCGCGAGCGAATGCATTAGTCTTCTGACCATTAAGTGCTTCGAATCCCATTGTCAAACTATTGTTAGCCATATTGAGATTATTAGACAAACCCTTGACGGGCTTACCGTGTGCGAATGCAAACGCCTTGGCAACATTGCTAGCCCAACGTTCGCGGGGAGAGAATGCAGACACAACACTAGCACCCACTTCCAAACTCACGCCCATGATCTCAGCAACATCTTCCGCAACTTCTTGTGCCTCAAAGTACCAGACACTAGCCTGCTCAACTTGGGCGAGGGTAGCCTGCAATATGCATTGGTAGTAGGAGTGTTCCGAAACTTCGGCAAGGGCAATGGGGCTATCTGCTAATTTATTCATGGTGTTATCCTAACATGGGGGTCTGACATTTAGTCGGTGAAGGGTGCGGGGGTAGCCATACGATTAGCAAGCTTTGGCTTATTTACAGGATCGCGTAGTAGCATAGAAACAAATTGATCGAATTCATCTTGGTCAAGTTCTAATATCATGAGATTAACCTATCTTATTATTCAGAGAAAGTCAAGGACTTGTGCTTATTTTTTCTAGTATATTTTTTCTTATTGCGATGACTCTGGGCAGCGTTAGATCTACGCAATTCTTGCCAGAATCTAATTTCTTCGCTAGTCTTTTTTCGTGTCTTGATCATGATGTCATTTTATCTTATTTTATATAAAAAGTCAAGGGTTTTTCGGTGTGATCTTAAACACATCTTAAAGACTTGACAAGTGGAAGAAAATGGGCCGGGCCCCAAAAAACCCTTTATTACCAACAGTTTTTCAGGTATGCAACTTTTTAATTGCAGACTGCAAATACTCCTTTGTTCCCAACGTGTTTTCTTGCATCAAACAATTCATTGCAATTTTTAGATCTAGCGCAACGTCAAACTCTTTTTGTGTCAAATCTTTATTAGATAACATCTGGCAATTCCTCTCCACACTTTGAGCAATAAACATTTTCATTTTCCCAATACGCAGGACGGTTGCAATGTTCGAAGCTGATATTTTTTTCTTCTGTTAGCGCCCAATTTGTTTTCATGCTAATCCATTTCTATTAGTTTGATTTGTCGTTGCACCATTTCTAGGTTTGCGATTAGCATTGTTTCATTACAATACACACACAGTTCCTCCCACATTTCAGATTGAGGATTTTCATTTGATTCGCAATGTTCACAGATAAAGTTTGTCACTCTGCACCTCCAAAAAATAAATTGGTCATGTTGTAATTGTCTAAGCGGTATCCTTTGTGTTCCATTGGATACACGTTGCAACCTTCAGACATGTCGTTGATCATTTCATCGCCAACAATATCGGCGGCAACTAGATACACCTCATCATTCAATGGAATGAGTGTTGATGTTCCTTGATGATAAATAAATAATTGTTTCATTAGTTCTCCTGGGTATCTAGTGCATGGTCAATGGTGTCTGTTATGTGATCAAGGTATGCGAACTTTCCGCTATCGCGTGCATCTGTCAATATCATGATGACGGTATCCCAATCTGCGCGGGGCATAGAAACTTTTGTCATTAGAATGGAACCTCCGCATATGTTATGAATTGTGAACCGTTCCAAAGTTGTACGGTTCCTTCCTTGTCGTTATAGAATGGCTTTCCAACATAGTCGAAAGCGTTATCTTCTAGCATGTAGTAGATATCTCGCCAAGCCTTATTGAGTTCCGACATTTGATTTCCTTTCTTTATGGGGATCACATTACCATGGGGGTATGACATTAGACTGCCACCGTTTCCACTTTGGTTATGTGTGAACCCGCATTAGTTATGCCTTTTATAGTTCCCGTGAACTTTGCATAGAACATGGTTAGGTCTAAGTCTTCCACTTCGCTAGTGCTTTCCACACCGCAATAAACGTGGGTGATGATTGCTTGATGATTCATAGTTTTACCTTTCGTTAGATTTTGATCTTAGCATGGGGGACTGACATTAGCATTGACGCTTCCATGCATTCCAAACACCAATTTCGCAATCAACGCAACGACTAACGCCGTCTACATTTCCAATGAGGTGAGAGTTTGCATTTGCTTGCTTTACACTTTCAGGGAGAGCCTGCAAGCGAGAGATTTCACGGGCAGCAATTAAGTGATACTCGTTAAGGTAGTCAGCGGTATCCTTAGGGAGATTCTGAAGATTGTACATTTTGTTTCCTTTCGATTGAATAAGTAAAGACTATCACAGGGGTCTGACATTTAGTGCTTAGTGCAATTGAAATGCCCGTGAGTGCATTCCCAATTTTCTAGCAGACTGTCAATGTCACCGTGTGGACACATTTCTGGCTCATGTCGGTTATAGCAACCTGAGCAGGTAGGCATAGGGGAATTGTCATTTGTGTGTAGGAATGTTTTCATTTTATTTCTCTTTTCTATGTTTCTAAGTTTAGTTTATCATGGGGGTCTGACATTACACTAGGGAGAGTAATTTGCCAGATTCACCAATGGTTTCCACATTGGCTACGCGCTCAAAGAACGCGGGGTGTACGGTAGGGTCACCTGCGGTTTCGACACGCACGGTAGAGCCATTGGTAAGGGTAACTAGGTAAATAAACATTTTTTATCCTTTCGATCTAGTAACTAGATCCTATCACGAGGGTCTGACATTTGACCTATCGAATATCCTATATGTCCGTTTTTGTTTTATAACAGAATGATAACGAAGTTATCCACAAGTTATGCACAAAAAAGCTTGTCAAATCGACACGCCGTGTTAAAGATGAACATTAGGTTAATAGGTTTCCACAGGTTTTCCACAGGTTCTTAAGGGTTATCTTAAGGTTATCCACAAGTTATCCACAGGGGGCCGGGATTTTTCTCAAATGTCAAGTCTAAAAATCCCTTTAGTACCAACGGTTTTACAAGACACTAGCCGCCCAAGCACATACAGAAAGAACGAAAACAATTAACAAGAAAGCAGGCACCAAAACTCCTTTATTACCAACGTATTTTAGCTATATCAAAAACCCTTATATACCAACGCTTTTCATGCGCGGTATTTATCTAAAAACTTTTCTATCTTTTCATTAGGTACATATGGATAGACGGCTGTCTCTGCAACGCTATCACTACCATCATGGTATGTAGCGAATTCGGGAATTGGAATTACTTGCCAATCTTTATTTTTGAAGAATGCAATTTCACTAGATCCCTCTCCACAATATGCACCCTCTCCTGTAGAGATAGATAGAGTATCTGCCATCATGTGATTGATCTTTATTTTTTTATTATTTATCATTAGTCCTCCAAGTATTGAGCGGTAGCTGAAACAAAATCAATTGCATTAGGTTTGCGATCAAAAGCAAAAGTAAATGCATCTAATTCATTATCTAAATAGTTATACACGTTAGCGGTATGTGATCCATTCCAAACAATTTGCAATGTTGGTGTGTTGATTTGCATTACTTTACCTCCCATGTGTAAGGATATTCGCCATTAGGCAATACATCGAATGAGCAACCTGCATCTAGTGCATCAGAATAGTTATTGTCTGCTTGGAATGTAGCGCATTGATCTAATGCTTCGAACCTACCCGCAAGCGCGAGGGTAGATAGAATGAATGCAATAAATGCAACAGAGACAACACGGTTACCACGCTTAGTCAATTTCATTTGCATCTTCTTTCATCTCTTGGGCTAGTCTAATGACATAGCCAACAATTACACCTGCCAGAATAAATATCGCGGCATCTAACATTATGCCACCTGCATTTCGCATATAGCCCAACCTGTGCGTGAGCAAGATTCCAAGGTACCGCTAACGATTGCCATTTGTGTAGCCTCGTTATGGCACTCATAGGCAAACTCATGTACTAAACCTGTCTTTACATGTACTGTCTTTATTAGTAGTGATTGCATTTTGTTTCCTTTGTTTGTTTGATTAAGTTTATATTAACATGGGGGTCTGACATTTGTTAGATGAATGGATCTGTCAAACGGTGATGATTTTCTTTGATCTTGTAGTGGATCATGGCGGGAATTGCACCACGGTAGCCGTTCATCTCTGGCTGATATGTTCCAATTAAGTAAGTCATTTTATTTCCTTTATTAGTTAGTTTGTGGGGGGTGAGAGGAACGATTATTTGCTAGGCTCACCTTTCGGATTATTTGCTAGGCTCACGCTCTACTCTCTATTTATTTATAGTCCTAGACTACACTAGGGGTCTGACATTTGATACCCTATTTGAGGGTAGTTAGATAGCAGTTAGATAACGGTTATCGTTACATCTTCCCAAACATCTTGGGCACAAGTAGAGCAACGCTCACACATTGGAATGATATCTACACTACCGTTAGGGTATACGCGAGAGACATTCTCAATCGCATTATGGCGAGTAGCAGAGGAGAGGCATAGGAAGCCATTGCACTTGATTTTTGTTATTACGTTCATTTTATTACTTTCTTTAGTATCTTTATCTTTATATGTTTAGTATAACATTGGGGTCTGACATTTGGGAAGTTGAATATCCGTTATGTCCGAATTGTCTTTGTGTGAGTTAGATCACTTATTGAGATCTTCATTGCACTTGAAACAAACTCTGCTAGCACTAGTAACGTGACCGTTACCGTCTATGCAAGTGTTCAATGGTGCTAGGACTTGACCTTCTCTTTGGAAACTGTTTAACATTTTATTTCTTCTTTCTTTTGTTTATTTAACTTTATGTATACATACTAACACAGGGGTCTGACATTGACCGATAATAGGACGGTATAGGCAACGGTATCCGAAGATATGGATATCTATAACAACGGATATAGTCGCATACATGGCTAAAATAAAATTCTTTAGTCGACTTTTGATCAATTTTCTACGGATTTCTCCTAGTGTGCTCACTAATCCGTTATGTCCGTTTTGTCAGATTTGCGTATCGTACACATCTAAAAAATATTAAACTTTAGTCAATTTTGAAAATACAAAATTTTTAAACTTTTACACATATAGAAAACATATTAATGAGACATATACTACGCATTAACCCAGGTAATGTGCTATATAGGTTGCATAATATTTTTAAACTTTAGAGTATAATGACATTATGTATTATCCAGAAAGAATAAAAATCTGCGGGGAATGCATAGAGAACCTTAATGGCTTTTGCCTTAAGAACGATCAAGAGATAGACGATTATATAACACTACGACTAGCAACATGCCCATTGTACAAATGGTAAAAAATTTGTTATAATTGTTTTATGTCAGTAAATGGACCATCGTGGAAGCTAAGGCGTAGAGCAGTATTTGGATCTTTGTTATTTTCAATGTTCCTTATTCTCTATGTTGCTATAAAATGGGACTCAACATCCTTGGCCGAAACACTTGTACTAGGAGCATTTGCTCTTATGGGTACAGTAGTTGGAGCATACATTGGTGGAGCAGTATATGAAGATGTAAGATTACCTAAGGAAGAGGAATAATATGTTTACAAAGAAATTTTGGATTGAATCAACAGAAAGAGCACTTAAAACATTTGCACAATTTATTTTAGTTTTAGGAACTGCAGGCAGTTTTAATATATTTAATGTAGATTGGGCAACCAATCTTGGTCTTGCTCTTGGAGGAGCACTACTTTCTTATGCAACAAGCATTGTTTCTGCTGGTGTAGGAACAAAGGGAACACCATCTCTGGTGGAATAATAAATGCTATAATAGTATAAGATACACTAGGAGAAAAAAATGTAATGACCTCAAAACTTAATACTATCAAAGGGATGTTCCGTAATCATTTGCGTGAGCGTCCTTTTGACTTTTATATAGCTTTTGTATTATTTTTGTTGGGGGTATATGGAATCGTAGATGACGGTTGGCCCGAATCCTTTATCATAGAAGATTACTCTTGGATAGTAACTATTCTTAGTGTCTATCTGATGATTCCATCGGGCGTTATTATGTTATCGTTAACATGTAATAGGAAGAAAAGACCTATATTTGCACTAATGAGTGAAATGTATGGATGGTTCTTTATTGCTGCAGCAGCAACTGCAACAGCATTATCTTATGTTGGAGCACTAGTAGTAAGTTACCCAGAGAATGTGTTCTCCTGGCTCATATGGTTTACCATCTGGATTGGTATGGCTGTTGCCTCTGCAGTAAGGGCGTTTGACCTTTATGCTTTTTATAGGAGCATTACAAAGTAATGGATGGAGCAATACTCATTGCCATCATCGGAATTCTAGCTGCCCCACTTGCAGCTTTAATTACCTGGCTTACCAATAGAAAAAAGCATGTAGCTGAAATTTATGAATCTATTAGTGAGTCCTCACAAAATGCAGTAGAAACAATGCAGCTAACAATGAATGAACTACGCATTGAGCTAGTAGATACCAAAGGTAAGATAGATGAACTCATCAATGAAAACAAACTACTAAGAGAAGACCTACTTACTCTTAAAGGTCAAAATCAACAATTACTTTTTGAGAATAAAGCCCTTGAGCGTAAGATTGAAGACCTTTCTCAACAGATTCGTGATATGAAGTAGCATCATACGTTTGTGAATTATGCTGTCCTCTTTCTTTTGTTCTAACAGCGTGACAATTAGCACAGACAACTTCACATTTTGATATTTCTGTTTTAATAGTACCCCAGCAATAATCAGAGCGTATAAGATTGGAAACACTACCTTTTTTGTCATCTCCTATGTGATCAAATTGTAAAGCATATGGACTTTTATTATACCCACAATCTTTACAGCCTATAGAAGTTTTAATCATTCCTGCCAATCTCCATTTAGCTGCTCGCTTTTTTGCACGTTTAGACTGCATATGCTTCCTTAGAAGCAACTGTGCAGATGTTCGTGCGAACTGAAGAACGTATATACATGTTTGTATTGTTTTCTTCTATTTTCGCCGCACGGAAAAGCATCAATTAAATCCTAAACTCATTCCAGGCTCTTGTCGTATGAGGGTAGAGTTGATGAAGGCTTGTGTTGACTGCCTTAGCATATTCCCTAATTTCATATTGAGCATCTTGCTTGTCTCGTAGACTTACAAAGTGTAGGAGAGCATTGAGGCTAGCAGTCCATCTCCAACGTACATACATTGCGTATGCGGGGAGAAGGAGTCGTGCTTGTTCTGGGGCTACCCCATCTTTGAGTGCTTCTTCATAATCTCTGATTCCACGCTCTACAGAGGCTCGTAATCTTTGGAGACACTTTGCCCCAACTTCACTATTTACGGACTCCCCTGACCCCTGCTTGCGGTTCTCTGGGGCACTGCGCCACTCAAAGACAGTAGGGATGTAGAATTGCTCTTTCTCAGTAACATACCTTCTAGAAGATTCATTCCAACCAAGTTGATCATCCAGGTGGGATGATGAAACTGCATGTTTATACCATTGTCTAGCTACCATGAGAGGAGCATAGATTTCAAAGGTAGAAACACAATGTCTTAAAGTAGAATCATGCTTATCTTTTACCAGGAAGTTAATGAGATTAATATCTTTATCGCCAAGAGAAGAAACTTCTTTATCAAAAGAAACTCTTGCAGCATTTACTACATCTAAATCAGAACCCATATTATTTATTAACTTTATATAACCATGATCCAAAACAGAAATCAACTTAAACCCTTTCGTTTATCCCCT
>Ga0208795_1001302_pt1 | contig 11398 bp, 16 predicted proteins | sample CB_VirMetaG_6_FD_184541 | JGI IMG/M metagenome (GOLD analysis project Ga0208795, IMG submission 184541) | Freshwater to marine saline gradient viral communities from Chesapeake Bay - CB_1508_2 Viral MetaG (SPAdes) (version 4) | ecosystem: Environmental > Aquatic > Marine > Coastal | place: USA... | reverse complement strand
GCGATTGCATAATAAAGCGCAATAACCTATCATCACATCAACAACGGAGACGAAACCAATGGAAATCATCGTAATCGTGGCAATCCTGTTCGCATCAATCTGCGGATATGTGGCAGGCGAGAAAAACCGATCAGTTATCGGATGGGCAATCGCAGGCGCAATGGCCGGAATTTTCGCCCTAATCGTCTTGGCAATGGTGCCGACAGTGAAAGAAAACGCTTAAAATGACAAAATTTCCCGCCTATAAAACAGTTTCGGTTGAAAGCCTTATACCATACGCGCGCAACAGCCGCACGCACAGCCCACAGCAGGTGGACAAAATCGCCGCCAGCATCAAGGAATTTGGGTTTCTAAATCCAATCATCGTTGACGGAGAGAACGGCATCATCGCGGGCCACGGGCGCGTTATGGCGGCGCAAAAGCTGAGGCTTTCCGATCTTCCCGTTATTGAGGCATCTCACCTCACTGAAGCCCAGCGTCGCGCCTATGTCATTGCCGACAACCGCCTTGCGCTAGACGCTGGGTGGGATAACGACATGCTCAAGGTCGAGTTGCAGGATCTAAACGCAGCGGGCTTTGATCTGACGCTGACTGGGTTTGATTTGGGAGAGATTGGCAACTTCCTTGCAGAGCCGACCGAAGGCCTGACCGACGAGGACGCTGTGCCAGACGTGCCTGCGGTTCCGGTTACAGTCGAGGGCGACGTGTGGGTTCTCGGGCGGCACCGTCTGATGTGCGGGGATAGCACGAGCATTGACCACATGGAGCGCCTGTGCGAAGGCCAGCTTGTGGACATGTGGATCACCGACCCTCCTTACAACGTGGCGTATGAGGGCGGCACTAAGGAAAAGCTGACCATCAAGAACGACAGCATGTCTGACGACAGCTTCCGACAGTTCTTACGCGATGCATATTCCGCAGCCGACGCGGTGATGAAGAAAGGCGCAGTGTTCTACATCTGGCACGCCGACAGCGAAGGTTACAATTTCCGTGGCGCGGCATCGGACGTCGGCTGGCCCATCCGCCAATGCTTGATCTGGAAGAAGTCGAGCCTCGTCATGGGCCGCCAAGACTATCACTGGATGCACGAGCCCTGCCTTTACGGATGGAAGGAAGGCGCATCGCACCTCTGGGCCTCGGACCGCAAGCAGACCACCATTCTCGAGTTTGCCAAGCCACGCCGCAATGGCGAACACCCGACCATGAAGCCGGTCGAACTGTTCGAATACCAGATGCTCAACAACACCAAAGGCAGCGACCTGGTTCTCGACAGCTTCGCGGGATCTGGAACGACAGCTATTGCCTGTGAAAAACATGGGCGTAATGCACGCCTAATGGAGCTGGACCCGAAATACTGCGACGTCATTATCAAGCGCTGGCAAGACTTCACAGGCCAGCAGGCAACGATTGAAAGCACAGGGCAGACGTTTGCCGAGTTGGAGGCGGAGCGCAAATGATGACAATCACGCTACAAAACGACGAAGCCGATGAACTGGAACGTGTTCTTGATGCTATCCTTGCCTCCGATGCGGAGATTGAGGGTGCGCTGCGCCGCAAGCTGCGTCGGGTATCCATGAAGCTGCATTGGGCAAAACAAAAAGACGAGGCCGCATAAATGAGCCGGAACCCGCACGAGCCATCACCAGAAACCCGCCAGTTAGTCCAGCTTCATTCGATGGTGGGAACGCCGCAGGCAACGATTGCCGATATCCTCGGCATTGACGATAAGACCCTGCGCAAGTATTACCGCGAGGAACTGGACCAAGCCGAGGCAAGGGCAAATGCCACAATCGGCGGGGCGCTATTCAACAAGGCAAAGTCAGGCGATACGGCTGCGATGATATTTTGGATGAAAACGCGGGCAAGATGGCGCGAGACGACAAACCTTGACCACACATCCAGCGATGGGTCTATGTCGCCGCGCGATGTAAGCGCCGCCGTGCTGGAAGCGCTGAAAGCCAAACATGGCACTGGCACCAAATGAAATCGCATCCTTGCGCATGGATTTGCTGGCATTTACGCGCCACATGTTCAAAGCGCGCAGGGGTGCCGATCTAAAGCCCGGACCGCATCACAAAATCATCTGCGACGCACTTGAGCGCGTTGTGACGGGCGATTGCACTCGCCTGATCATCAATGTGCCACCGCGATCCGGCAAAACGGAAATAGCCGTCAAGAATTTTATGGCGTGGTGCATGGGTAACTTTCCCGATTCCGAGTTTATCCATGCCAGCTATAGCAAACGCCTTGCCACGACAAACACATGGGAAACGCGCGCCATCATGCAGCATGAGGCGTTCGCCGATATATTCGGGCCGTCAAGGTTTCGCGACGATAGCAATGCAAAGGATGAGTTTCGCACGGCAGATGGCGGGATTGTCTATGCAACTGGATCGGAAGGCACGATCACGGGCTACGGCGCGGGCAAAATGCGCGACGACTTCGGGGGCGCAATCATAATTGACGATCCGCATAAAGCCGGAGAAGGCAATAGCGAAATCATGCGGCAAAACGTGATCGACTGGTTCCAGACCACAATGGAAAGCCGCGCCAATAACAAACCAAACACGCCGATCATCGTAATCATGCAGCGCTTGCACGAAAACGATCTAAGCGGGTTTTTGCTTGGCGGCGGCAATGGCGAGAAATGGGAGCATATCAGCATTCCAGCAATTGTTGACGGTCAATCATTCTGGCCTGAACAATTCGCCATATCCGAATTGCGGCGCATGGAAAGCACGAATGCCTATGTTTTCGCGGGTCAATACATGCAGCGCCCCGCCCCGATCGGCGGCGGCATATTCAAGGATGACTGGTGGCAGTATTACACCGCGCCGCCATTGCTGGATTGGCGCGCGATTTATGGCGACACCGCGCAAAAGACAGGCACCAAAAACGACTATTCCGTGCTGCAATTGTGGGGCAAGTCCAAGCTGGGCCAAGCCATCCTGCTCGACCAAGTGCGCGGTAAATGGGAAGCGCCGGATCTGCTAGTCCAAGCTCGCGCGTTTTGGGATAAGCATAGGATCGGCGACGCACCGCTGCGGGCCATGCGCATCGAGGACAAAGTGAGCGGCACGGGCTTGATCCAGACGCTAAAGCGCGAGGGCATCCCGATCACGCCAATTCAGCGCGACCGCGACAAGGTAACGCGCGCCTATGACGCCGCGCCCATGATCCAGTCTGGCAACGTCCTATTGCCGCAATCCGCGCCGTGGCTGTCCGAGTTTCTTGGCGAGGCAACCGCATTCCCGAACGCAACGCACGACGACATGATGGATCCGATGATGGATGCCGTGGCCGAGATGCTGCAAAGCAATGCCAAAGGGCCAAGCATTCGCGCCCTATAGCGCAGCGCGTCTTGTTATGTTATAACGTAACAAACCCTTATTGAGGTCCGCATGAAATTTCCCAAACTATTCGCCAAGCGCGAAGCGAAACAGTCGGCAGTAGGGGCGGCGCTTGTCATGACGCCGGGGCAGGCCGTGTGGTCAAATCGGGACTATGCCGCGTTTGCAAAAGAGGGCTATTCCAAAAACGTCGTGGCGTATCAGGCAATCAACAAGATTGCAGATGCGGTGGCATCCGTCCGCTGGCTGGTCTTTCGCGGCGATCAGGAAATCACCACGCACCCGTTGCTTGATCTGCTAAAGCGGCCAAACCCGATGCAATCCGGCGCGGAATACATGCGCGCCAAGGTCGGGTTTTACATGATTTCTGGCAACGGCTACGAGGAGCGCGTGCTGGCAGGCGGGACCATCCGCGAGATGTATCAGTTGCGGCCTGACCGAATGCAAATCATGCCGGGCCTGACCGGAATGCCAAAGGCTTATCAATACAAGCACGCGGGGCGAACGATCACTTGGGACGTGGATCCGATCACGTCTGACAGCGACGTTCGCCACATCCGCGCGTTTAATCCGCTGGACGATTGGTATGGCCTATCGCCGATTGAGGCGGGCGCTTATGCCGTGGACCAAAACAACGAGGCGATGCAATGGATGCAGGCGCTATTGCAGAACAGCGCGCGTCCGTCGGGGGCATTGTCCAGTCCAGAAGGGCAGGAATTGAGCAACGATCAGTTTGCACGCCTGAAGGCGCAGATTGACGACCAATACACGGGCGCGCGCAATGCGGGGCGACCCATGTTGCTTGAGGGCGGTCTGAAATGGGAGCAGATGGGCCTATCGCCTGTTGATATGCAAATCATTGAAACCAAGTTTTCCAGCGCGCGGGATGTTGCGCTTGCATTTGGCGTTCCGCCGCAGCTGATCGGCATTCCCGGCGATAATACCTATTCAAACTATCAAGAGGCGCGGCTTGCGTTTTGGGAAGATACCGTCATTCCGTTGTTGCAGCTTATCGCCGACGATTGGAACGCATGGCTCGCGGATCCGCAAGGCGTGGAATTGCGCGTTGATCTAGACGCCATTCCGGCGATTGCGGACAAGCGGCAAACGCTTTGGGATATGGCGGACAAGGCAACCGACCTGACCATCAACGAGCGGCGCGCGATCAAGGGATATGAGCCTATTCCCGGCGGCGACGCGGTGCTGGTGAACGCAAGCCAGATCAGCTTGACCATGGCGACAGAGCCAATGGCACCTGCCGCCGATCCTATGCCAATTGCAGATATGAAAGCGCTAATTTATGGCACGAAGGCTAATTGACCAAAACCGCGCGAGGGAAGCGCGGCGGCAAGGGGCTTTGCTGGATCGGCTGGAAGTCGGCTTTCGCAATCGCATTCGGGCCGAGATTGCCCGCGCCATGGGCGAGATGATCACGGTCTATGAATTGACGGGCGACGTACCGCCCGCGCGTGATCATCTTGAGAACATCGAAACGATATTTCGGGCGATGGCGATTGCCGCCGCAACAACATTCGGGGCGCGAATTATTGACCAAGGCAAGGGGTCAGGCTATCCGCTTGAAATCAAGGGCTTTGCGGAAACAATGGCGCGGCTTGCGCTGTCCTATGTTGCGGGCGAATTAATCCGGCGGCGCATTGTCTCGATTGCCGAAACAACCCGCAATCAAATCGTGGCAGCCGTTGCGCGGGGGTATGCTGACGGGCTTGGCGTGGCCGAGATTGGCAAAGGCATCCGCGAGCGCGTGGGCGATTTCAGCACATATCGGGCCGAATTGATTGCCCGCACGGAAACGCACGGCGCGGCTAACTTTGGCGCGCAAGAGGCGGCGAAGGAAACTGGTCTGGAATTGCGGCGCGAATGGGTATCGGCTGATGATGCTCGCACGCGGCAGGACCATGTTGACGCCGACGGTCAGGTGGTCGGCATGGATGAGCCGTTTATCGTGGGCGGCGAGGCGCTGATGTACCCCGGCGATCCAGCAGGACCGCCAGAACAGACGATCAACTGCCGCTGCGCCGTTGCGTTTTTGACGGTGGATTAGGGCAATGCTTCCCAACTGCAAAGCGTTATGTTATAACGTAACAAACCATGAGGGCAAACGATGACCATGCACTTCAAGAATGCAGCTTTTGAGCTAAAGCGCGAGCCGGACGATGACGGCGTGTTCGAGGGCTATGCCTCGGTGTTTGACGTTGTTGATCTTGGCATGGACGTGGTGGCAAAAGGCGCGTTTGCAAAGTCGCTGGCCGTGCGCAAGCCAAAGATGCTTTGGCAGCACAGCATGGCGGACCCTATCGGCGTTTGGGATGAAATCCGCGAGGACGAGCGAGGACTATACGTCAAAGGGCGCTTGTTGAAGGACGTGCAGAAGGGCCGTGAGGCTATCGCGCTGATCAAGGCGCTGGCTATTGACGGCATGTCTATCGGCTATCGCACCATCGAGGCAATCGACGAGGCTGGCGGGCGCGTGCGCAAGCTGATCGAGTTGGAATTGCACGAAATCAGCATTGTGACAAATCCAATGCTGCCCGTCGCGCGCGTCGCATCAATCAAATCAGAAGATGGGCGCTTTGATATTAGATCACTGGAAAGGGCGCTACGCGACGTATGCGGCTTTTCACAGTCCGAGGCCAAGGCATTGCTTGCCGACGGCTTCAAAGGCCTACAGGCAGAACGTGACGTTGCGGCCAGTGGCAAAGACGCGGATGCAGATGCAACCGCTTTTATCGCAAAACTTATGCAATCAACGGAGATTTGCAATGTCAGAACTTGACCTGAAATCGGCAGCCGAGGCTGTCACAAAACTGAACCTTGCTTGGGAAAGCCAAAAAGCCACGATGGACGAACTGTCCGCCGAAGTCAAAAAGGTTGGAGCCGAGCGCCCCGAAACCCAAGCCAAATTTGAAAAGATCGAGGCGGATCTGATCAAAGCGCAGAAAACCGCCGAGGACGCCGTGCTGGCCGTCAAGCGGTCGCAGCGCGTTGTTACCGACGAAAAGGGTAACGAGATCAACCTGGACGCCAAGGCGGACCAGTGGGCGGGCGTTGTCGGCAAGGAAACGGGCTTTTCCGAAAAGTCTTTCGGCGCTGAAGGCATGACGGCTTACAAGGAATCGTTCCTGAAGCTTGCCAAAAAGTCGTTCAACACCGACTTCCTGACCGATGCGGAGCGCAAGGCATTGTCGGTTGGCACCGATAGCGCCGGCGGATACTTTGTATATCCTGACCTGTCGGGCCGCATTGTGCAGAAAATCTATGAGACATCGCCCGTGCGCGCCTATGCTTCCGTGCAGATGATCAGCACCGATGCGCTTGAGGGCTACTATGACATCGACGAAGCTGGCTTTGGCTGGGTTTCGGAATTGGAAGCCCGCACCGAAACCACTACGCCTGCGGTTGGCAAGTGGCGCATTCCAGTCCATGAAATGTATGCAATGCCCAAAGCATCGCAGAAGGTTCTGGACGATGCTGTCACGGATCTTGAGGCTTGGCTTGATGGCAAGATTGCCGACAAGTTTTCGCGCGCTGAAAACGCGGGCTTTGTTTCGGGTGACGGTTCGGGCAAGCCACGCGGCTTCTTGACCTATGCCGACGGCACCGACCTGACCAATTCGGTTGCACGCGTTAAGACGGGCGTAAATGGCGCGTTTGCCGCTGCACCAAATGGCGGTGATGTGCTGATTTCGGCGCTGTACGGACTGAAGGCGGTTTACCGTTCCGGTGCTACTTGGTTTATGAACACGGCCACACAGTCGACCGTTCGCAAGCTGAAGGACACCGACGGCGCTTATATCTGGTCGCCATCTATCGCTGCGGGTCAGCCTGCAACGCTGATCGGCTATTCGGTCGCCACGTTCGAAGATATGCCAGACATCGCCACCGGCGCGCTTTCGATTGCGGTCGGCGACTTGCGCCAGGCTTATCAGGTTGTTGATCGTATGGGCATCCGCATGTTGCGCGACCCCTACACATCCAAAGGCTCGGTTTTGTTCTACGCAACAAAGCGCACCGGCGGCGACATGATCAACGGCGAAGCGATCAAGCTGATTGATTTCTCGGCCTAACCATCGGGCGGGGTCATAACGGCCCCGCCTCCTTTTCTTGACGCATTACAGGAGATAAACCGATGCGCGATATTGTGAGCAACATTCTAACCGCTGCCGGTGATAACGGCGACAGCGTTGATCTGCGGGGCGCGGATAGCGCTGTGGTCATTGGCATCACTGACCCGACTGCCCGGATTTTGGTATCGGACGCAGCCGCGTCCGGCTTTGCAGCACCGCCTGCCGCTGATATTGTGACCGTGACGGGCCTTGGCACCGTTGCCGTGGGCTACATCGGCGCAAAGCGTTACCTGCAAGCTGGCGCTGCCGATGTGGTTGTTAAGGGCGACATCCACCGCGCGCCTGCTACCTGAATTTAGAAGCGGGCCGGTTCGCTGGCCCGTCACTAAGCACAGGAGGCAAAACCTTGCACAAAGCAATCCTACACACAGACTACGCGTGCGCGCCAGATGGCCACACAACGCTGCATTTCAAGGCGGGCGATACGCTGCAAGGCAACGCCGCTGCAATGGCATTGGCCGATGGCGTAGGGTTTAATCCGGTCGAGGAAACCAAGGTTTTGCCAGTGATGGAAACCAAGCGGGGTCGGCGTAAATGAGCCTGCGCCCTGCCATTCCGCTGCATCAATATCGCGGGCATGTGTTGATTGCCGCGCCGGCAACCGAGCCTGTCACGTTGCAGGAGATCCGCGCGCAATTGGCGATTGACGGAACGGATGACGACGAACTGCTGACCGATATGATCACCGAGGCGCGGCAGGAGATCGAGGACGATTCCGGCATGGCGCTTGTAACGCAATCGTGGCGCTTGTCGCTGGACCGCTGGCCGAATGGCATCGAGGAATGGTGGACAGGCACGCGGCAAGGCGCAATCGGAAATATCGTTTCTCGGCCCGCTTGGGTGGAATTGCCGCGCTCGCCGCTTGCTTCAATTGTTGCGGTTTCGGTGTTTGATGATCTGGGCGCGGAAACGGTTGTTGACGTGGCATCCGTGTTTGATGTGGACACATACCAAACGCCAGGGCGCATGGCGCTGAAGGTTGGCAAAACGTGGCCAATCGCCTTGCGCGAGATTAACGCAATCCAGATTGACTACACGGCAGGCTATGGGGCGGTGGCGGACGTGCCTGCACCGATCAAGCGCGCGATCAAGGCGATGGTCGGGTATCTGTATTCGCACCGTGGCGACGATTGCAGCGCGGGCGACGCAATGGCGGAAAGCGGGGCGGGCATGATCGTCGGGCGGTATAAGGTGAAGCGAGTATGAGTTACCCAAGGCCGTTTGATATTGCAACAGGCGGAGCGGACGGGTGGCGCTCAATCAAGGTTGAGGGCCGTAATACTGCCGTCGGGCAATCGTTTGTCCCGATCTCGCCTTCTGGGGTATATCAAACGCCGCAAGCTGGCAATGCCGTTCAATTGCGCATTCGTGCGGGCGGCAATGCCAACGATACGGCGGCTGGCTTGGGCGCGCGCGAGGTGCTGCTATATGGCATTGACCAAAACGGCTTTGAAATCACGGATACAATTGTAACGGCAGGTACAAGCGCAAGCCTGCCTAGCACGCGCACATTCATTCGGCTGCTATCGGCGCGAGTGTCAAAAAGCGGGCGATATGCGAACCAGACAACCGCATCGCATTTCGCAGATATCAATATCGAAAGCACAAGCGGCGCAATATGGGGTTCTATTCCGCTTAACGGTTTCGGTGAAAGCATTTCCCGAATTGGTGCGTTTACCGTTCCGATTGATTATGAGGCGTATTTGATCGGCGTTAGGGTTAATGCCGCAGCCGGAAAAACAGTTGATGCAATCGTATTCAAGCGCGAAGGCATTTTGCAAACCGCACCGCCCTACGATCCTATGGTTGTAATAACGTCATTGTTTAACCTGACTGGATTTGAAGATTTAGGATATGATGCGCCAATCTATTTGCCACCGCTAACTGATATCGGGATAATGGCCGTTATTGATGTGCAAACGGCCCGTGTGGGATGTGGGCTTGGGCTTTTACTTCGACGTGTAAGGTGATATGATGCCAAAAATTAAAGGAGCAAAATAATGGCGGTAATTCTTGAAACGGTAGCGCGAAACGCAGCATGCGATGCGGTCGTGGATCTGCTGGACGGCGGAACGATTGAGTTCCAAACATCTGGAAGCGTTGAGGTGGCAACGCTGACTTTAGGAACGCCAGCATTTGGTGCAGCATCTGTTGGCACAGCGACGGCAAACGCAATCGGTTCCGACACCTTCGCGACTGGCGGAACAATTACCAAAGCGGTATTTAAAAACGCAGCCACGGCAGCGCAATTCACCGTTTCAGTAACTACAACGGGTGGCGGTGGCGATATTGAATTATCCAGCGTTGCAATTGGTTCCGGCGATACAGTTGCGTTGTCAAGCTACATACACACGCAGCCAGCATAAGGTCAAAAAATGGTAACTCTCGTCAACCGCGCAAAGATGACAACGGCCACCACTGGCACGGGGACAATCACCCTTGGCACTGCTGAGGCAGGTTATCAGACCTTTGCAGATGCAGGTGTGGTTGACACTGATGTGGTGCGCTACGTCATCGAGGACGGCACTGACTGGGAGATCGGCACAGGCACCTATTCCGCTGGAACCTTGACGCGGGCGCTGAGCGAGAGTTCCACTGGGTCTTTGCTGAACCTGACAGGCAGTGCTGTGGTTTATGTATCGGCTACGGCGGCTGACTTCACCCAAAGCATCGATGGTGGCTCTGCTGCTACGATCTACCTTGCATCCCAATCTCTTGACGGAGGATCGGCATAATGGCTGACCAAATCCAACTTCGCCGTGATACGGCTGCTAACTGGACAAGTTCCAACCCTACTCTTGCATCCGGCGAGATTGGCCTCGAAACCGATACCGACCAGTTTAAGGTTGGGGATGGCACGACCGCTTGGGCGTCTTTGGGTTACGGCGGTATTCAAGGCCCGCAGGGTATTCAGGGCATCCAAGGTATTCAGGGCGAGACTGGACCTACAGGGCCGCAAGGTGAACAGGGTATCCAAGGTATTCAGGGTATCCAAGGCGAGACTGGACCACAAGGTCCACAGGGTGAACCCGGTGAAGTCACAGCCGATGGTATTTTCACCCTGACCAACAAAACGCTGGTTGACCCGATCATCACTGGAACTGTGGTCGAGGATGTATTCGCCTTGACAGGCACAACACCTGCTCTTGATCCCTCCAACGGGTCTATCCAGACGTGGACGCTTTCTGGCGCATCTACACCCACAGATAGTCTTTCCGCTGGTGAGGCCATTACGCTTATCATTGACGATGGTACGGCATACGAGATCACATGGCCTACAACAACATGGGTCAACAACGCTGGCGCGGCTCCTACACTGGCCACTGACGTTCCTACGGTCATTGCACTGTGGAAAGTGTCCACAACGCTCTACGGCGCTCTTGTAGGGGATGGATCGTAATGCTGTGGAGTAAAGCAATCGGTGCTGGTGGGATTGGTGGTGGTGGTGGCACACTTTTTGGACCGAGGGGCGTGTTTGGTGGTGGGTATACAACCACTAATGTAAACATCATAGACTACATCACTATAGCAACCACAGGAAATGCCATAGATTTCGGTGATTTAACTGTGGGCAGATATGGACTTGCAGCCACAAGTGATGGCTCAAGAGGTGTTTTCGGTGGTGGATACACAAACGGTGTTGTAAACATCATAGACTACATCACTATAGCAACCACAGGAAATGCCATAGACTTCGGTGATTTAACTGCTGCTAGAAATGGCCTTGCGGCCACAAGTGATGGCTCAAGAGGTGTTTTCGGTGGTGGCGGCAGTACAAACACCATAGACTACATTACTATAGCAACTTTGGGAAATGCCATAGATTTCGGTGATTTAACTGTTGCTAGAAATAGCCTTGCAGCCACAAGTGATGGTTCAAGAGGTGTTTTCGGTGGTGGTGGC
>Ga0208795_1001300_pt1 | contig 11404 bp, 5 predicted proteins | sample CB_VirMetaG_6_FD_184541 | JGI IMG/M metagenome (GOLD analysis project Ga0208795, IMG submission 184541) | Freshwater to marine saline gradient viral communities from Chesapeake Bay - CB_1508_2 Viral MetaG (SPAdes) (version 4) | ecosystem: Environmental > Aquatic > Marine > Coastal | place: USA... | reverse complement strand
AGCAGCACAAGAGGCCGGCAAAGAGCCTTTTTATTATGAGAGTTATGATGCATACATTCAAGAGGCAAGAGCTGCTGGAAAAGAATATTCCGTCATTCCGGAATTTAGAATAAGCGAAACAATAGATCAGATCCTAACCGGCCCATCCGGCGAGTCAACAATCCTTGAGCCAGTGCTTTCAATTACTGGCGGCCTTGTGGCGGATGATACTGAAAGTAATTTCTATACGGACTATGCACACTCAGACTTTCTGAAATATTTTAATATCATAAAGGACAAGCATGATTTAGCTGGTATCGAAAATCAAGGCACCCTAAGACTTTCCTGCGAAGCGATTAAAAAATTCCTTCCCTACGAAGGATTCTATCCAGCTCAGCGTGTTGTGCAATTAGGTACCCTGTTCAGCCAATCGTTTAGTGATGTTATAACTATTAGCGGCCAAGGTAATCCTTACGATACTGGAGCTTCCAATGTTAATGATGGCGGTAGCTTTAGAACTGCTATGGCGCCATTCTTTAGTCCAGGAATACTTTGCAACAGCATTAAATCAGGAATATCAGTTGGATATCCTGTCTTTACGTCAAGTTTTGACCCAGAACTAAATGTAACCGGCACTTATCTGTCTAATTCTTCAGGAACTTCCGTATACGATGATGAAGGACCTAGAATCTCTGGATCGTTTAATTATAGGCTTCCTTTTGAGTCAATAACAGATCCCTTGGCTTATATCAGCACAATTGTTGATTCAGAGCCCGATCCAACTGCTATTATAATCTCTACAGCCAGTTACGATTCTAGTCGTGGCGGTTCTCCGCTTTACTCATATGCTATTAATAACTTTTTAGCAGAAACAATGAACCTCTTCTTAAAAAATCGGTCTGTTTCTTCTTTGGTATCATCCGGAGAAAATGATTTCAGGCCTTTTATTCCTGGCAATGAATACAGAATGAAAGTTCGTATTTTTGAAGAGGATATGAGTATATACAGCGGAAGCAAATCATACGGCCCATCGATGGACGATAGCCTTTCTCTTAACGGTACCAGAGCCTCTCACTTGCCCTTCCTCCCTCCTTACGATATTGGCTCGGCTACAGAAGAAGAGGGTATCGAACTTGTGTTTAAGCCAACTGAAGAAATTCATAGCGTTGACTTTATTTTAGCTAATCTAACAGAGTCATTTACGATTTATAACGACCTCAATACTTCACCAGGCGTATCTCTTGCTTTAGATGGCCGAACAAAAATTACAGATTCCATACAGCTAAACAGAAAAGTTAGAGTCAGCGACCAAAGCCGTGCTGTACCGGGAGCCCCCGAATATGCAATTTCAATACAACCAAAATGGGAATCTCCCGTATTGGATTTCAGCCACAGAACAGCATCGATATCTGTTGCTGGCAACACTCAGGCTACTCACACTATAACAGTTAATGCAGCTCCAGTTCCAGCCGGCAAAACATTAACAATAAGCGATGGTTTTAGCGATGTCGAATATACATTTGTCAGCGGGATAGCTGGAGATTACGAAATAGAAACAGCCTCTGGAAATAACAATCAAGCTCAAAGAATATTAAATGCAATTTTAGTTAATAATTCCTCTATAAAATCAAACTTTACTGCAGAGCGTGCTAGTAATGTGGTTACACTGACAGCTATAGCGCCCGGTGAATTTCCGTCTCTCACTTCAAGCACAGACTATAACTTTATTGATATGGCATCGACCAACGGTACTGGGTTCTATAATGGTTCTTCGCAAGCTGATAACTATTATGTTGGAATGTGGCATCAATATGGCCAAATCCCAACTGGAACAGATGGAAGAGATCCAGGCATTAAGATGCAGATTACAGAACCAATAATAACAGACACAACCGGCTCACTAGCACAAGCGCTCGGATTTAACAACCAGCCGGTAAAGCTAGGTGAAATTGCCGATTCAAGAACAGTAAAAGAGGCCATCGTTGCTATTCCGTATAGAATAATTTCCAATGATAAAGTATTATTTGAAATTGACAATGAAAAAGCAAGACTGGCTAGGGAGATTGTCCAAAGAGGCGTTAGTCCCGAACCAGGCACCGTCGAGCCAGAATATCTTTCACTTTTAACGGCAATGAAGGATTACGTATTTCCACCAAAATATGATTTTTACTATCGAGACATTGACAATATTCCTCCAGTAGCAATGTTTGTTTTTGAGTTTGGTATGAGACTTGATAGTCAGGATTTAGCAGATATATGGCAAAACTTACCACCCACCTCTACTTCCGGCAAAAAAGATATAACATCCGGTATAGAAAAAACCAAGAGCACATTCCAAATTTCTTATGGAACACCAGGATCTTGGTTTTACGACGGCATACCAGAAGGTACTCGCTGGATGGTGTTTAAAGTCAAACAAAGAGCTGCTTATGACTATTACGAACAGGTAAGAAACTCTTCATTAGCAAAAGGTCTCGAAGAAAGAGTCAATGTCGATGGTTCATTCGCCAATCCAACTTACAGCTACAACTGGCCTTATGATTTCTTCTCTTTCGTGGAATTGGCCAAGGTAAAGGCAGATTTAACAATTGTGAATGGGGCTTAATAACAATGGCATTATTTGATTCAAAGCAGGAAGTAATAAATATTGAGCTGACCTCACTTGGGAAGAGCAAGATGGCTACTGGCGGATTCAAGCCGGCCTATTATGCTTTTTTTGATGATGGTGTTATATATGATGGGGCATATGCCGATATAACAGAAAGCTTTAATGGCGAAGCAGATATTAGAGTTAGAACGGAAACACCTTATCTAAGAACGCAAGCTTCTTTGGTTGGACAAGAATTTAAAAAAATAAAAAATCCATCTATAAAAGAAACAAATGAATTTAATGACATAATAAAGTATGAAAATGAAAATTTGTTAAAACATTATTTAGGGAATACTTCAATAGGGCAACAGACTGGTTCTCGGGTTGGTATGCTGTTCTTAGAAGGGGAGATAGAAAACGTCAGTTTAACCGGAACGTTAAATAAATTTAATGGTAGAGAAGGCTATGATCCAAAGCGTACTAAAATAACAACAAAGACACTTTTATTCACGCCAGAAATCAAAAACTTAACAAACCCAAATTTAAATGTTCCGCCTGAAATTATCGATCCAGACACAATGGAAATACCCTCTGTGTCGCCAATACTAAACGACTCGACATATATTAAACTCAATACAGACTATGTTCTTGTGTATGTAAATGAAGAGAATACAGAGCCTGATTATGAGAGCTTTGAAATAAGTGTATATAAAGTTGGAGAAGTTGAAAATACATCAGGCGGGAAAGATGAAACATATAAAAAACTAACTTTTGCTCGCCCTACAATAAGTCAAGTTGATAAAAATGGCTTTCTTTTAGATTTAAATGATATAGTTCAGAACTCACCAGCTCCAACATCAAATAATGTTGAATACTATTTAAATATTGAAGTAGATCAAGAAATAAGCTTAGAATTGATCAACAATAAAGTTCCAAGAGATCAGTTTGGTCGTTCTAAAATTGAGGATCCAATGATAAGAACACTAGTGACAGAAAGAAACCGGCTCCGGTTCGATGGGACAAGGCCGTCAACTGATGGAACAACGCCGGCAGCCGATGATATTAACCCACGCAGAGTCAATCCGACACCAGGTGGAAATGGGGAGCCTTGTTAATGTATAACATAATCCAAGCTAGCTTATCGCAAGAGATAAAAATAGAAAAAATAATAAAAAAAGATAATCATATATCTGTTAGGCTATCACTCGGCTTGAGTTCAGAAATCGTTCCTTCTAGTAATGACCTTGACGTTAGGATTATGTTGTACGCATCAGAGCCTGGAGAAGTATTAAATCTTGGAACCATCAGAAGATCCATACAATACCCGGACCGGACTCCAGGCGTAACTGTTCAACGCTTTAAATTAAAACCAAACAGCACTTTTATCTATGCCACCGAAACAAAAAAGTATTATAGCTTAGGGGAAATTAAATTAGATTTAAACGACGAAATATTTAATAATTTTAAAGGTATATATTTGTATGCATACGAAAATCGGGACCCACAACACCCCGAGGAGACATATGCCGTCAAGAGACCGAGAAATCTGACTATATCAGAATTTATAATAAAAAAAGAAGTCGGGGAAAGGCCAATAACTTTTAACGATTCGCCTAGAACTTTAAACAGTAGCATCATAAACGGCCAAAGTTCAATATTTGATAGTTTTAAAAAACTTGAATCATCTGTTAAAACTCTAAAATTACCAGCCTTTTCAGATTTGCAAATAACAACATCAAATGAAAATCTAAATATTGGTTTTTTTGTTAATGTAAAAAACATTATTTTAAATCAATTTAGTTTCTTAAACAACACACAAAATAAAGGTGTGGCTGATATGGTGACTTACGGAGCTGAAAAATTTATCACCGAAGTTAATTTAATTGAAAGAAAGTCAGGCTCAACCAACACTTATAGACTAAGTCGAACAGATCTTCCATCGATGGAAATTACCCCAAATCAGCGTTCTGGTTTATTGTATTACACTTTTTCGAGAAAAATCGATTCTTTTTCAAGAGGCATAGAATCAAAGTTTGAAGTAGAAATCAGCCTAAAGAACTCTCTTAACAGGATTTTGTTAGAGGGAATTAAACCCTCGATACTTTTTCTTGATCGATTTGTATATATTATTGAGGATATGTCAAATAATGATGTTTTTTATGATTTTGCAAACGATCGTTACATCAACTTAAGCACTATTGTTTCGACACTGAACAGAGATTTAAAAATACCTCCCAGTGAAAGTTTTAGTGCACCGGAAAACATATCAATCAGACTGAGCTCAGAATTAGTTAAAATGCTTGCTGTTCTAGAAGGATTTGGAGTTAGTGTTGACCATGACTTAGTTAGTGTTTTGAGGAAAAGTGTATTCTTTTCAGAAGACCACTACCCGACAAAAGAATCTGTCAGCTTGTTTATACAAGCATATCAAAGTATAAAAAAATTATATAAAAAAATATTTAATGAAAATAATATATTATTTAATTTTCCAAACCTCTCACAAGGGTTTGGAAGCAAAAAGCTAGGCACCAACTTTAAGTATCCAATATATAAAATTCACCATTCTTTTAATGAGATATTCAGACCAGAAGAACATGATGTGAAGCTGTCATACTTCCAAAGCACTGCACATAAACATAACTTCTCTTCTATCGATCTTACTCAGTATAGGACAGAGCTGGATAATAAAATTAGAACTTATTTTAATATCAATAGGGCTAGCAGATTAACAGTAAATAGTGATTTATCATCAGGATCTCGACCAATCAATATAGGTATATACAACTTTCTAAGCCCATCAAATATAAAAGTTAAAAATGAAGTACTTGTTGACCTCGATGAGCCAACTGAGTGGAGAGAACAATATTACAATGTAACAATTATAAGGCTGCTAGATTATGTTCTTTTTAAGAATTTGGAACTTCCATTTGATTCAGAATCAACCGAAGATCTAGAAGAAAAGTTTAAACTAAACACATATAGACTCTTAGCTAATTTGAACACAGGCCTTGGACGGCCAAAAGTATTAGGTGACATATCAACAGCAAGCATAGTTTTGGGCGCTGACGACCTTGTGACCGGTGATGAGCCGCCGCCAGTGTTAACTATTACAACTACAGAAGAAGAGCCGGCGCCGAAGACGAAGACGGAGACCGACGACGGCTCAAGTAGCGATTCCTTGCGTTTGTCTACTGGTAGTAAAAAATCCGATGAAAGCTCTGATGATACATATTCTAGAGCAGATTCTTTGATTGATACGGGTAAAGACACGTTCGCAAGAGAAGAAGTCGTAGATACGCCGGCAGAAGAAAATATAATTATTCCAAATGCTGATTTCTTACTTAATTTAATTCATGCCGCAGTTCAAGAAGGGGGTGAAATATTTTCTTCTTTTAAATACAATGAAGCATTAAGAAACAAAGAAGAGTTTTTAAGGTCCATTCGGAGCCTGAGTGGGTCAGGGGTCCTAACTTTACCTTTCCCATTGTATTCTCTTTACGAGAACCTTCAATCAGAAGTTCAGTCTGTTAGTTCAAGGACTAATTTTTCTTTTACAGAAATAGAAAATGCTATCTATTTAAGCATGATAAGGCTAAGATTTTCGAACATAGTAAAAATTGAAAGAATGACAGGGTTTGAAACTATGTCAGATAATCCAGATTTATTAAACCTTAAAAAAATAACATATACCGAAATAAATGAAGATTTTATTAATAACGAGGGCCAGGGCGATTCGGGAGACTTTATATGCAGAATGGTAAAATACAGCCCTGGTGACACAAACTCTTTATGGTATGTTAATAATAATAACTTATTAAATTTCAACATTGAAAACAATATCTTTAGAATAATTAAATAATGCTTTTATCAACAAGAAAAATAAAAATTAAAGGTATCCAAAAGAATAGAGAACCAATTGCTTCCAACGCTTCTTTATTGCGCCGACAAGAAGGCACATATAGAGATCCCAATGGAGATCCAATAAGATATCTTGCAGGAGTACTAGATCATCTCGTACGAGAAGCTTCTTCAGACAACATATCTAATATCATTAACCCCTACTCCGCCAATTTGGGCATTCAATACGATCACGAGAGAAAAACATACACAATTCCTAGTGATGTTCGAAAAGAGTTGAGAATCCCATTCCATAAAATCATAATAAGAGAAGAGGAAAAGATCGGAACTGTCGGGGATGAAGATACGGCTCGCCCACAACTAGTTTCTTTTTTAGATTTTAAGTTTGAAGATTATAACTGGATGTATATTTTTTACAACGAAAACACTCTTATGGACTTCTTCAGCACTGGAGAAATTAATGGGTCAAACTTCGAGCAAGCCAAAAATGATTCGTACTCCCTCTTTGGAGGCGCACCCCCTGACCTGACAAGGATTGAAGATTCAAAGCGTTATTATTTATTTTTACACTATAAAGTATTAGAAAGCTTCAGTAAGTATCTTAATATATCTGCAATCGATTCAAAACTCAAGGCGAGAATCAGCAACCCAGCCAGCTTTGCAACTGCGACGAGGAGATCTCTGGATACCTATTTTGATTATAAGGTCATGACAGGAATTCCAAACCAAGCTATGGGCTCTTATAACCAAATTGGGCTTGAGATGCTAGCGCCTGTAGCTGAAAGCGAGCTAGTTGCAACAGATAATGATTTAAGCAGTATGCAGTTTTTGTCTAATGAAAATTATAATTTCTTCGTTAAGGAATTTGAAAAAGACAATTTATCTCCAGCAAACCCAGCAAACCAAAACTTGTCTGAGTATTTCTTACCCTCTTCTCTAGCAATTGGCTTTATCAATGATGCCAATAACACCATGGACGATTTGTTGCGTTCTGGTGCTGGCGCCGAAGATCCAATCTACAATTCATATAAATCACTAAGAGACACCATGCTTAAAAGTCTAATGCTTGATGGTATGACTGTGAAGATCCTTGAGTCTGCTCCAGAAGCTAGCTTAACAAAAAAGTTTTTTAAAGAGTTTGGCATCGCCATACAGGCTCTGCAAACACGAAATTTTGCAAAAGCAACCCCTCAAGGGTTGGTTGCCGATCCTCTTTTAGAGATTATTAAACGTTATGAAAACATAATAATTGATACTTCTGCTAATAATAGATACAACAATAAAAATAAGTTTCCCCTATATAATGAAGTCACACTGATTGATGATAATTATTTAAATAGTTTATCTATTTCTAATAGCTTATTCTTTAACAATCAAGATAAAAAAAGAAACACTTTATTTAATCTAATTGAAATGCCAATCGAAGATCGTGTCGTTAACGTTGGATATCTAGACACATCTTTAACTGATGCATCGTTTAGAAATTATGAAAGTAAAGAAATAAAACAAATTAATCTTGGAAAATTTTACGATAATGTTAATGAATTCTACACAATACCGAGTACCGTATACGGCGGTGAAATTGGAGAAAAAACTAGAGAGCGATCCGAAGAAGATAGAGAAAAAATTGAGTCAGTGTATAGAAAATCTTTAAGTGCTTTTCTACCGAACATCAAAGCACTCGATCTTGATCGTATTAGAGAAGAATTTAACCTGATCAATGACGTATTGTTAACTGATATAGATAAAAAAATAGATAGTGCGGCTTCTATTGAAAGCTTGTTATTAAATAAAAAAGAATATTTTGAAATATTTGCTTATAAGATTGTCAAAACTAACTTAGCAACAAATGTTAAACAAAACTTTTTTGTATTGAATACAAATGATGAAATTATTAAATTTACGGATTCCCAAATAAAATACAATCAAGAATACAGTTATGAAGTTTTTGCTTATTTGCTTTCTTTTTATGATAACTATTATTATAGGCCTACTAGCGAATTTGAAGAAGTTGATACGATTGGAATTGATAGTATTCGCTTTAACGAGATAGTCCAAGACGGTGCATATAGAACTTTCTCTACTCACATTACAGCAGCTAAAATTCCTTGTATTTTTGAAATACCGTTTGTTGAAGAGCGTTCCTTGAACGTCGATTATCCTCCTTTAGCGCCAAACGTTGATTTTTTTGTTAAGAAAGACGTTAATAATCGTGTTCATTTTCTTTTGTCTCAAAAAACCGGAAACAGCATTGAGGATCCTGTGATCGTCACCGGCGATGATCAACAAAAATTTAATAAAAACGCAAGACAGCAAAAGAGACAAGATGGAAAAATATTCTTTAAAACAGATGAGCCAGCATATTCTTATGAGATCTTTAGATTAACAGAAATGCCAAAGAGTTTAAAAGATTTTGATGGTTCTAAAATTGAAGTTGTTTCAACTATTGCTGGACAGCAGACAGAAGTAAAAGAGTTTTTTGATACAATTCAAATGAACCAGGATTATTATTACTTATTTAGGGTGGTCGATAATCATGAGAATATATCAAATCCAACAAATGTCTTTAAATTTAACTTGGTTAATAAAAACGGCTTCATAAACCCAACATTGGAAACAATCCCTTTAAGCGAAATTCAGCCCAACCAAATACACAAGAAGGACTTAAGAAGCTTCTTAAAAATATCACCAAGTTTCTTACAAAAAAGAATGCCAGTAGAACAGTTTGAAAACAAATCATCCAATCAGCTGACCGAAGTTTATTTTGAAGATCTAGGAGAAGCAAGTGTAATATCAAATCCGGACAGTTCAACTAAGTTCTTAATTGAAATTAAATCCAAAAAAACAGGAAAAATTAACTTTATAGAGTTAAAATATGAAACAGATTTTTCTAAATTTATTTCATAATACTATTTAATAGAGAAAAGGAGTAACTCATGGCATTTTTAGACAATTCAGGCGACATCATTCTCGATGCTGTACTCACAGATGAGGGTCGTAAAAGACTAGCTGCGGGAAGTTTTACTATAACAAAGTTTGCCTTTGGAGATGACGAAATTAACTATGGTCTTTATGATCCAAACCACCCAAGCGGATCCGCTTATTATGATTTAGAAATTCTTCAAACTCCTGTTTTTGAAGCTTTTACAAATAATGCTTCTTCAATGCAGTCAAAAGTACTTTCAATATCTAATTCAGAACTTCTATATCTTCCGGTTATCAAACTTAACACGGTTGCTCCAAATCTAGAAAGAGTTAGTGCTACTTTTGGCAAAGACACTTTTATTCTCCTAGCAGATAGAAATACGAGAGATGCGCTAGACGCCGCCGGCGGCTACAATGCCGATTCTGCAGCCGGGGTAATAGAGGGTATGGCTGACTCTGGTGCAAGCGCAGGTACAGAGATTACTGTTGATCAAGGGTTAGATACTACAGCCATAGACTTTTCTACGCCACTAGATTTTACACTTAGAGAAACTTCATATACGCTTGAACTTGATGGTCGGCTATTTGGACTGACGGGAACCGGACAGAGCAGCGCTGTTTTCTTAGACGTTAGCGCCACTGACGATGATGGTATTGATACGTATATTTTCTCTACCGATGACGGTTCGGGGGTAGTTCGTAACAATACCGACACCGCCAACGGCGCCGGTGTTAGTGGTCAGACGATAGCTGGCCCTAGGGGCACAAGACTTGAATTTTCAATTAAAGCCAAAATGGATTTAGCAAATTCAGATTATTACTTTAATGAATTTGGGTCGACCGATGCTGGCGCCGTTACTATTGCCGGCGCTAGTATAACTGGAGTAAAATTCATAGATACGTTTATCAACATATATGGCGTTACTACCGGTTACAATTTACAAATCCCCATAAGGATTGTTAAAAAGACCTAAACAAGATCAAACAAGAGATAAAAAATGGCAACTATTTTTAAAACTTTTAACGTAGACACAGACCAGGCGCAAACCACAACAAACCTTCACGAGGTTATTCCAATTACTGGCACAATTGTATCAGGAACTTATTCTGACAACAATATCAAAAACTATGCTCACGGTATGTTTCAGTCTGTTTATGACTATCCCTATCTAAGCTCCTCAGCAAATCATATATTTGATATAACTGTTGGTTACTCTGCAAATTCATCATTATCTGGCGCTGCTAATACCCAGAACGCCAAGAAGATAAATATTTATAATCAATTTGCAAAAGTTTTAGTTCAGCCTGACATTACTGGCTCAATTCAGGAGTTTGATCAAGACGGTAATATATCAGCCGGTGGAGATAAGATGCGAGAATGCTTCTTTCTTCCCTTCTCACGTCTACTTGTGAAAGATGAGATTAAAAAAGGCTCATTCCAAATGACTTCTTTTTTGAGTGGCACTTACACTAGTTTGGAACAAGCTGGTACTGTTTATGATGCTGGCGCTCAGACTGATTACAAAGTTAACTCGCCTGCTGGAGAGTACGGCTTATTATACACCAACTCAGCCGGTACCGGCACTCCAGTTGGTCATGTTTATTATCAAGCGGGAATTGCTGTTTTAACAGCCAGTGTTTTTAACCTTTTTGCTCAGCCGGCCGGCTTCAATGCTGCCGATGAAGACGTTAGTGCAGTTTTAAGCGGCTCATCAATAACCGGCTCAACTGATGGCTTTAGGCATAGGCTTAACAATATCCAGTTTAATAATACAACAGAACTCAACTCAAGTATCTATTTTTGTCGAGCAGGCTCTAGTGAGTTTAACTATTCATCAAACCCAACCTATCTTTCTGGTTCAAAACTAAACGTTAAAAACACCAGAACAGACAGCCCTGTGTCTTATATAACAACAGTAGGTCTGTACTCATCAGATAACGTTCTTTTAGCTACCGCAAAGCTTTCAGAGCCACTCAAAAAAGATCCAACAAACGAGCTTACATTACGAGTCAGACTAGACTACTAAAATGAAGTTCTATCAGTTCAAGCAA
>Ga0208795_1001299_pt1 | contig 11409 bp, 7 predicted proteins | sample CB_VirMetaG_6_FD_184541 | JGI IMG/M metagenome (GOLD analysis project Ga0208795, IMG submission 184541) | Freshwater to marine saline gradient viral communities from Chesapeake Bay - CB_1508_2 Viral MetaG (SPAdes) (version 4) | ecosystem: Environmental > Aquatic > Marine > Coastal | place: USA... | reverse complement strand
ATTTCCAAATGAAGGAGATGTCATTATAGAAGGTAGATTTGGTAACTCAATTCGATTTGGTTCTACATCAAAACAACCCTCAGGAAGTGAAAATGTACAATCACCTTGGAGTTCAACAGGCCCAAATGGTACTCCTATTACCATAATTAGAAACGGACAAAATAAATCCGATACAGGATTTAACGATTGGTTTCCAATATATGAAGATATTCAAAATGATGATTCATCTATATACATGACATCCGGACAAACTATACCTATAAAACTAGGTTCAACTAATTTTAATTCATTTGGTGTAGATGCTATACCAGCGGCCAACACAACTAAACTACTACAAAGTCAACCTGTAGAAAATGAATTATTATCAAATAAAGAATTAGATGCTACGGGTAGTGCATTCGATATAGTAAATGTAGAACCAACAATACCACCAACTGATGGCGTATAAACCAGAATTTCCATATAGAGGTAAGCAAATCATCATTGATTCCGATAGAGTTTTGTTAAATTCTAAAAATGACGCTACATTTATTGTAGGAAATAAAGCTGTTAGTATATCATCTGCGGGTACTATCAATTTAGATAGCACGGGGGATTGTATAGTAAATTCACCTAGCATTAAATTAGGCTTAACAGCAAAACATCCATTAGTTAAAGGTGATACCTTACAGACTGTTTTAAACGAGTTTATTAAAGTATTAAGTGATATTGTAGCTGAAAATATGTCTACAGCAAAAGAATCTAATGGTGCTAAAATTATACCTGTAAATCTAGCAGGTCAAGCATTAAAAGAAGCATGTGCTAACTTAAGTAACAGACTAGCAGAAATAACTTCATTAAACAATTATACTGAATAATGGGAAAGTTAGAACAAACCATCATAAAAGCTTATAATAGTTTAGGAGTATTTTCTGAAGGAATACAAAAGAATACTTTACTATTGGTTTATGGTAAGTCGGAAGAATTATTGTTAGTAGACTTTTCTAATAAAGATGAAGTAGCTCAATATTTAAAACAACTTCCTAAAATTAATAAAGGGCCCTCTTTAACAAGTATAAATAAAACCCTAAGAGTTATAAACACCTATGATGTTTGTAACCCTGCAAACTTCGCTATTAATCAACTTACACAAGGTATATTAGGTGATGCACAAGGAAAAATAAACGAAGTAGTAAATGCTTTTAGAGGTTCGAATATTGTAGCTAGTGAAAAACTAGTAGAAGCTACCTCACCAAATCCTATATCATTCCAAACAACTGACAAAGTAACTTTAATAGTTCCATCTGATAATACTCTTATAGCTAGAGGTTCTTACGCTACACTTACTCAAACAGAAGATCCTTCAAATAAAGATTTTTATATGAGGGGGACAGTAGATACTTTGGAACAAGTTAAATCCCCTTTCCCTGGTACTCAATATATTATAAACATTGATAGCATGGGTCCTTCACAAGAACCACCCTATGATCGAGATCAAAAGGGTAATATAGTAAAAGATTCTGTTGGTGAACCTATTCCAAAAGAATTTAGTAGTTGGCAAATAGCATCCGAATCTGAAATAGCAGGAGATACTAGAGAATTAGCTACTGAATTAACCGAACTTACCTCAACACTTAGAGAACTAGGAATATCAGATTTAATTAGTAATTTATCGGGTTTACCAGGTACGGGAAATCTTCAAAAAACACTTAAAGAAGTAGATAGAATAGTAAATAGTACTGTAGGTGTGCCTGCTGAAAATGTAGCGAGTGTTACTGGAGGTGCTGCTCAAGCTTTATCTGGTGGGCTTACAACAGAAGAAACCATCTTAAGAGTAAGAGTATTAAGAGATTTTTATAATAAAATCCTTCCTTATACTAGTATATCAAATCTTATACAAAATGTATTTAAAAAACAAGTAGAGGATATAAATAACACATTACGAAACGTAATACCTTATAGTGAGTTAGCTTATCTAGTTAGAGAACTTACTCATGTTGCTCGAAAAGTATTAGGAGCTATAACAATTATAATAACAGCCCTTAAAGTCATAAATTCGGCTATTAAAACCATTATGGTGGTTTTAAAGGTAGTTAAAATAATTGTTAAGATAATTAGAAAGCTAATTAAATTTATTCCTGCTCGATGGAGTACTGTAGGTAAAATTCAAACTATAACTGAAATTTTAGAAGGATGGGAAAAGGGTATTCAAAAAGCAATTGATATTCTTAAAAATGTAAGTGAGTTTTTAACTAACTTAATAGGTGCTTTAGCATTAGTAAGACAATATCTAGTTATTACCATTACCGAAATGGCTCAATTTGCAGCTAAATTAGAAAGCTGTGATGACATTAAGGAAAGGGGATTAGCTGCTGAAGCCTTAAACGCCTCAAGAAATTCATTCTTAGCTCTCCAATCCCTTATGAATTCAGTACCTCAACTTGATAATATAGGAGTTAGAGGATCAGCTGGGGCAGATGCTTTAAACCAAGGCTTTACAACATTCGTATTTGGACCGGGTGGAACTATAATCCCATTACGTGATAGTGTTTATGGGTTTGATGAATTTGGAAATCTTATATTTTATGGAGATTTAACTTCTTTATCTACAGGAGTAAATTTTGAAAATACTTTAGGTCAAGAGTTTAGAAGTAAACTTAAATATTATACTTTTGATAAATTTAAAGAATCTCAAAAGTCATTAGTAGAATTCGCTGACAATACTTTCTTAGGTAATCAAAGAGTAGCTGATCCGGATGATGTGTTTGGAAATTTTCAAGAATTATATTTAGGATATACTATTAAAGTTCAAGAAGAAAAGCCCTTACAAGCTACAGAATCTACACTAATTAGAAGAAGAGGTATTGCTTTAGATTCAAATGAGAAAATAGTTGTATCTACAGATTTAACATTTTCAAATAACTTACAAGGTATAGTAGATGAAGTAAGATATAAATTATCTCGTAATCTAGATCAAGGACTAATTGGAATTAACACTACAGATAGTGGTAATAATGAAATTACAGATGATGATGCTTTAAATGTAGCTACTGATTTAGGGGCTAATTCCATAGGGGTCAACAATGAAAAAGCTACTTCTAATAATAGAGCAACTAGCAATATATCAGGACAACCACAAACCAATATTAATGGTACACCTATTAATCCTAACGAACAAGTAGAAACTAGAATAGGTAACCAACCATTCACCCCTGAAGACCAATCGGGGTCTAAAGCTCAATCCAAGGCAAATACATCATCTAATGCTAAAAATATTAGTTTAGATTCACTTATCACTCCTATTACAGTCCAAAGCCAAGATGAAGATCCTGAATTAAAAGCTGTAAGAGATATTTTAGACACAATTGGATCAGTAAACCCAAACACTATATCAAATATTCTTAGCGTGCCTGGTAATCAAAACTTGACTGATGAAGAACTTGTTAGTAAATTGAAGGAATCTATTCTAAGTTCTATAGATCCAAATCCTGATAAAGTTAAAGAAGTTGAAAAGAAAACCCAACAGTGGTATGATGGTTTAAGAAAACAAACTAAAATAGAATGGGAACAATTATTTATGCAAAGTAAATTTAATAAAGAACCTGTTCCACCCTTTGAAGTTTATTACGATAATGTGGAAGCTCAAGAATTACCAAAATGGGTTAAGTTATTATTAAGAAATAGGTATACTGAAACAGAAGTAGACTACGGTATATCTCAAGACGAAATTAGAGACAAATATAAATTAATAATAGGAGATGATGGATCCGTAAAAGTTAAATTACGACCAGCATTTAACAGAAAGAATTAGCAAATAAATATTTATAATCATGAAATTAGACGCTTTTAGAAAAATTATTAGAGAGGAAGTAAGATCCGTAATTAAAGAAGAATTATCTTTATTAATGCAATCTCCTATAACCGAAACTAAAACAGTTAAAAAACCAGTTGTAGAACAAAAAATTACAAAACCTTCATTTTCCGAAATGGTAAACGAAGAAGTACTTCCCCAACCTACTCAACCTGTACTTGAATCTACAGGTAACCCAATGTTAGATATGCTTAACGAGACTGCAGCAGCAGGTGAATGGAGAAGTATAAATGGAGATGGATTTAATTCTTCCCATGCAGCTGGATTTGCAGGTGGAATGCCTGGAGCTCCTGTTAAAGTAGTAGAAACTGTAGATCAAATGCTAGCGGGTAAACAAGGAGCCACAGATTTAAATTCTATAGTTATTGATTCTGTACCTGATTTTTCAGGTGTAATGGGTAAATTAAAAGATAGCGGTAAACTATAATGGCATACATAGTAAATAATATTGATGTTTTAGATCTAAAGCCTAGTACAGGTGTAGGTATTGGTTTACCTTTTAATGGTCCTACGGGTATTAACACTACTTATACTACTAAAGATGCTATTAAAGCTAATTTACTAAATTTTCTCTTAACAGCAAAAAGAGAAAGAGTTATGAATCCTCAATTTGGATCAGGATTACCTGATTTATTATTTGAGCCCGTAACTGATACTTTTATTGACCAAGCCGAAAGTTTAATTTATAATGGGGTGGAATTATTTTTTCCACAAGTTCAAATTCTAGAACTAAATGTTGATCTTTACCCGGATAATAGTACAGTTATAATATACTTAAAGTATACTGTAATTAATACAAACATTGAAGATGAACTTCAATTAAATCTAAATAATGGCGGAATCTAAGCAAATACAATACTTAAATAAAGATTTTGACGGATTCAAACAAAAGTTAATTGAATTTGCCGAAATCTATTATCCTACTACTTACAACGACTTCTCAGAGACATCTGCAGGTCTTATGCTTATCGAAATGGCATCGTATGTAGGTGATGTGCTATCATTTTATACTGATAACCAAATACAAGAAAACTTTTTAGAGTACGCTAAACAAAGAAATAATATTTTATCTTTAGCTTACAATGCAGGTTATTTCCCTCAAGTAACAAATGCCTCAACTGTTGATATAGACGTATACCAAACCATCCCTGCTTCAATAGAAGGAGGTTTAGTAGCACCTGATTTTAACTACGCAATGATAGTTGAAGAAGGAGCTCAAATCCAATCTTCAAATAATACAGAAGTATTTTTCTATATAGAAGATAAAATTGACTTTACAGTATCTGGAAGTGGAGACCCTACTGACATATCTGTATATTCTATAGATGGGTCTAACCAACCTAACTTTTATTTACTTAAAAAGAAAGCTAAAGCAACAGCTGGTACTTTAAAAACAGCAGACTTTACATTTACCACTCCTGAAAGATTTTCAACAGTACAAATTGAGGATACAAATATAATTGAAATAGTTAAAATAACAGATAGCGATGGTAAAAGATGGTATGAAGTACCTTACTTAGCTCAAGAAACTATTTTTGACCCAACAACAAACATAGCTCAAAACGATCCTGAATTATTCCAATATAACGATACAACACCTTATCTTTTAAAGATTAAAAAGGTTCCTCGTAGATTTATTTCAAGATTCAAACAAAATAACACTTTAGAATTACAATTCGGACCGGGAGTATCTTCAAACCCTGATGAAATAATTACCCCTAACAGTGATAATGTTGGTTTAGGTCTACCTTATGGAACAGACAAACTAACAACTGCTTGGGATCCTGCTAACTTTCTATATACTAAAACTTACGGGTTAGCTCCTTCAAACACTACTTTAACAGTAGAATATCTTGTAGGGGGTGGAGCTACATCAAATGTACCTGCTCAATCAACAACAATACTATCATCAGGTAATGTTGTATTTTTTGGAGATAATTTAGATCCTACTTTAGAAAGTACAGTTAGAAGTTCTTTAGCATTTACAAACGATAAACCTGCTATAGGTGGAGGTGATGGAGATACAGATACAGACATTAAACTAAACTCAGCCGCTCAATTTCCAACTCAATTACGTACTGTAACAAAAGATGATTACGCTATTAGAACTTTATCTTTACCTCCAAAATATGGAGCTATATCTAAAGTATACGTTACCCAAGATGCTAATACATCCCCAAACGTAATTACACAAGAGGATAGATACGATACAAATGCCTTATCGTTATACGTGTTATCAAGAAATAATCTTAATAACTTAACTATAGCAGATCCTGCTTTAAAACAAAACTTAACAACTTACCTAGCAGAATATAGATTAATAACAGATGCGGTTCGTATTAAAGATGCTTTTATTATAAACATTGGAGTTAACTTTGATGTTATTATACAACCTAATTTTAATAATAGGTTAGTATTAAATAATATTATCAATGCTTTAACTATCTATTTTGATATAGATAAATGGCAAATCAACCAACCTATATTATTAAATAATGTTCGTAATGTAGTTGATAATGTAGAAGGTGTTCAAACTGTTAAAAAACTAGAAATCGTAAATAAATCGGGAGTTGATAGTAATTATTCACCTTACGCTTACGATATAAAAGGAGCAACAATAAACGAAGTACTATATCCTTCACTTGACCCTTCAGTATTCGAACTAAAATTCCCTACCACTGATATTCAGGGTAGAATAGTAACAAACTAATAACATGGCAGTATACAAAATATTTCCCGAAAAAGATGCTTTTATCTTATCTCAATACCCTGCACAAAACACAGGACGAGATGAGGTATTAGAGGTTTCTAACTTAAATGGAATTAATGTAGATTCATCTGCCGCAGGTGATTTACCTGCCGTTAAACGTTCGTTAATTCAATTCAATTCAACTGATATAAGCAACGTCATTACTAATAAAATAGGCGATGCGGCATTCCAAAGTAACTTAAATTTATACCTGGCTAACGCTGGAAACTTGCCCTTAGACTATACTATCGAAGCATATCCTGTAACTCAATCATGGAATATGGGACGTGGTAAAGTAAGCGATTCTCCTATGACAACCGATGGAGTATCTTGGTCTTGGAGACTAGAATCAGGTTCTGGTGCTTGGGCAGCAGAGGGTGGAGATTGGCTGTTAGATGCCTCAGGTTCATCTCAAACTTTTACATATGTGAGTAACAAAGATATTTCTATGGACGTTACTGACATGGTAAAATTATGGAACAGTGGTTCAATCGATAATAACGGTGTGATAGTTAAGCTCGACGATAGTATCGAATTTTCGGCTTCATACGTTGAAACCGCGTATTTTTCCGTAGATACCCACACAATATACCCACCTGATTTAGAATTCAAATGGGACGATTCAACATATTCAACTACCTTAACCCAAGTAACTTCAAGCGATTTTGTTGCTAAAGTAACAAATTTAAGATCTGAATTTGAAGATACAAGTGTATACAAATTTAGAATAAAATCTAGAGATACTTTCCCAACAAGAGTATTTCAAACTTCATCTGTATATTTAGATGCAAAAGCATTACCTACATCTTCATATTGGGGTCTAAAAGACGTTAAGACAGGAGAAATGGTAGTAGATTTTGATACAAACTATACTAAAATAAGTGCTGACAATAATAGTAACTACTTTACAGTTTATATGGACGGGTTAGAGCCCGAAAGATATTATCAAATAGCAATCAAAACAATAGTTGAAGATGAAACTTTAGTAATTGAAGATCAAACTAACTACTTTAAAGTTGTAAGATAATGGGAAGACAAGAAATAAAGCTTAATAAACAGGTATTCGGTAAAGTAACCTATCCTAAAGTTATTGATACTGAATTTTCTCAATTAGTTAAACCCGAGGAGGTTTTAGCTTTAGAGGAACCTATGACTGTAGCTGAATTTTTTGCCGAATATGATAGATTATTTTTCGACATTCCTCAAAGAGGAAATTTTGGTTCACACGATGAAATAGTTAAAAGAAGTTCAAGTTACATAGGTGTAACAGGACAATCAGCTGAAACAGCTGCTTTACTAGACGAAATAAACGAACTAAGAAACCAATTACTTTCATCACAACAAGAAATACTTAACTTGAGTACAAATATATAATATGGAGCAAATCAGCATATCAAATAATTCTCCTGAAGAACTAATAGGTCAAGATTATACTACTCAAGATGTTTCGTTACTTAACGAATATGAATTAAGTAGGGATTTTGGGGCTGAACAAGATGTTGTTGAATATCACGTATTCTCAAATGTAAATCAACTTTTAAATTCAAATTACAATTATAAAGGATACCAAACTCAAGTTACAACTGAGGATTCTTCATTATTTAATACTTTATATCTTGATCCTGAGTTCGATTTAAAACAAGCAGGATATAGTGTAGGTAAATATAATGTAGGGTATTTCTTTTACAGAACTTTATTTTTAAGTAATACTAATACTCGTTTCTTCATAAAAGAAATCTCTGCAGACCGAACTGAGATTAAGATTACAACTAACGATTTATCTTATGATGCGTTAGGTACATCTTACTTTAACTACATAAATTCAAAACAAGGTAAAAGTTTCTATTCTGATTTACTTTTAAACTTTGGTGATAACCAAACTTTTATAGCAGTAAATACTCTATTAGAAACAGACAACATTACAGAACCAAGTATTTTTATAAAACTATATGAGCCATTACCTGCTCAATATGGTATAAAAGATACATTATGGTGTGTTGAAGAAGTATCTGATCCAATATCATTTAATGTAGATATACAATTCGTATCTGAAGATGTAGAAGAAAAATTATATTTAAGAGGTCCAAATACTAATATAGAGTTAAATTTAAAAACTAATACTCCTACAAGTTATTTAAATATAAATAACATACTTTCAACAGATCTAACCTCATCATACCAGCAGGTTAAATCATATCTTGAAGAAAAAAGTGTTAACATTAATGTAGACCATGACGACTATACTAATTTTGTCCACTTTTCTTCTGCTTATGAAAGATTAGAGAATTTTAAATATAAGTTAACATTAATCCAAAACTACCAAGGTGATTTAAATTCACTTAAGGGTTTAGATATGTTAACAGACCAAACTTATGTTTCTGCTTCGAAAGCAACCATACAACAAAATATAGATACATTAACAGAAAAATTCGATAATTACGAATATTTCCTATATTACAATTCAGGTTCAAAATCATGGCCTAAGTCAAACGAATACCCACCTTACGATAATTTAACTGTAAACGCTACAGCTTCATTAGCTTGGTTTGGTTCTATAGATGAAGAAAATGAATATTATGGTGGTCAAATATTATCTGCTTCACTTTATGATGAAAGTAACAGAGATTATATTTGGAATACTTTACCTTCATATATCAAAGACGATTCACAAAACCAAAACTTGGAACTTTTAGTTGCAATGTTAGGTCAACATTTTGATTATGTATGGTCTTATTCTAATGCTATTACAGATATAAAAGTAGCAGATAACAGGGTAGATTATGGTATTTCTAAAGACATGGTAGCTGATGCTCTCCGTTCTTTAGGTATAAAATTATATACAAGTAACAGAACAAACGAAGATATATTTACCTCCCTTTTAGGAGTTACCCCTACAGGAGGTCTTGTTCCTGATACAGGTTCTTATAGAATAGAAACCTACATCTCAGCTTCAAACGAAGTTATATCTTACGATGATGTAAATAAAGAAGTATACAAACGTATCTACCATAACTTACCTTACCTTTTAAAATCTAAAGGTTCATATAGGGGTCTAAGAGCATTACTTAACTGCTTCGGTATAGCAGATGATATCCTCAGAATAAACGAATTTGGAGGTAATCAAAAAAACGTAAGACAAGTAACCCAATATTTTGAACACCTTGGATACTCATTAGATACAAGACAATCAAGTTCAGTTCAAGTTCCATGGTTGCCAACTTTAATGCCTATGGTAGGTGATGAGTGGGAAAATATGGATGTTGACTGGAACAACATTGAAGGTTGGTGGAATGGAGTTTTAGCTGAAGATCAAGTACCGGATACAATCGAATTTAGATTTAAAACAAACGGTATACCTTCTGCAAGTTATTTTACTCAATCCCTATTCCAAGTAAACAACTCAGATTCAACATCCCAATTTGGTATTCAATTATTATATCCATCAGCTACATTAGCAGCCTTACCAGGGACTGACTATGATCACCATGGTGAATTAAGATTTATATTATCAGGTTCACAAGGATATACTTCTACCGATCCTATATTTTTACCTTTCTTTACAGGAAGTGCTTATAGTTTAAAATTAAATAGAGACAATGCTGGGTTTAACTTAGCAGATACAGGTTCAGATCAAAGCTATCAATTAATAGTTAAGTCTGGACGTTACGATGGAAACAATAACTTTATAGATGTACAAGCTTCCTCAAGTTTATTTATAAGCGGAACAACATCTGCTTCATATAACGAAGCATGGAACACATACACATTCTCCTCAGGGAACACCGACTTATATGGTGCCTTAGGGGGTGCAAGTAGTAGTAACGTTATTGCTCCTGATGGGGTGATATTTGATGGTCAATTTAGTGAATTTAGATACTGGAATACAAATCTATCTCAATCTACATTTGATCAACACGTACTTAACCCAACTTCATATGTTGATAACGATATAACATCTTCATATTACAACTTAATTTACCGTTTACCTTTAGGAAACTACGATTTTACCTCCGGATCAGATGGAGACAATAGAGTCTATACAGTTCACCCTATGTCTACTGGTTCATTTGCTCCAACAGCATCATTCTTAGGTACAGGTTCATCTACAATAAACTACGGTATCATAACTAACTTTACCACTAGTAGCTTCGTAGAAGAAAGTAGAGTAGATTTACTTCAAGGTCCTGATGCTGGTGCTTTTACATTAAACGAAGCTAAAATTAGAGTAGGAAATAACCCAATAGCATCAGGTTCAACACTTTCACCTTATGTTAGTGTTCAACAAAAACTATTAAACGGATATACTGCTGATTTAGATGTAGCTGAAATAGCAATTTCACCTCAAAATAGTATAGATAAAGATATTATAGATCAATTAGGATTCTTTGATATAGATGACTACATAGGTGATCCTCAATTAGCGGCTTCAAGTTCATACCCTCAACTAAATGAACTTAGAGATTTCTACTTTAAAAAATATTACAAAAGCCAAAATGTATTTGATGTAGTTAAACTATTATCTTATTATGATAGTTCACTATTCAAAATGTTAAAGGATTTTGTTCCTGCTAAAACTAAATTAAACACAGGTTTAGTAATTAAACCACACATTTTAGAAAGAAACAAAACCGAAAAATTCGAACCCTCTTTCACATACATAGACCATTCAGGATCTATTGATATGGTTAGCATAACCGGTTCAACTCCAATGGGAGTACCTTTAAATACAACCTATACTGGAAACGTAGCAATACCTTCTAGTTCAGCCAATACTATAACGGCTTCGTATGTAACATATAACTTTACAGAC
>Ga0208795_1001297_pt1 | contig 11421 bp, 10 predicted proteins | sample CB_VirMetaG_6_FD_184541 | JGI IMG/M metagenome (GOLD analysis project Ga0208795, IMG submission 184541) | Freshwater to marine saline gradient viral communities from Chesapeake Bay - CB_1508_2 Viral MetaG (SPAdes) (version 4) | ecosystem: Environmental > Aquatic > Marine > Coastal | place: USA... | reverse complement strand
CCACGACTTGATGTGTAAGGTTGGGGAGGTTGTCGTCGTAGGTGGGGTTCGCCGCTCTGCCTTGATATCCTTGTCGAACCTTAACGATGACCAGATGGCACACGCCAAAGCAGGTATGTGGTGGGAGAACGAGGGGCAACGTGCGTTGGCGAACAACTCTGTTGCCTACAAATCTAAGCCTGAGATTGGAACCTTCATGCGTGAGTGGGTGTCCCTCTACGACAGTAAGTCTGGTGAGCGAGGCATGTTCAATCGTGAAGCGGCAGACAAGCAAGTTGCTCGTAACGGGCGTCGGGAAACAGGACACGCTTGGGGAACGAACCCCTGCTCCGAAATCATTCTTCGTCCCTACCAGTTCTGCAACCTGTCAGAGGTTGTGGTTCGCTCACACGATACCCTGAATGACCTGAAGCGGAAGGTTCGCCTCGCAACCATCTTGGGAACCTTACAATCAACCCTGACCGATTTCAAATACTTGAGGAAGATATGGAAAGACAACACAGAAGAAGAACGCTTGTTGGGCGTGTCCTTGACTGGTATCATGGACCACAACGTTCTAGCCGGAATGACAGACAGTCGCACGTGGCTAACAGAGATGAAACAGGTAGCCATCGACACAAACTTGGATATTGCCCAGATGCTTGGAATCCCACAGAGCAGTGCAATCACCTGTGTAAAGCCGTCGGGTACTGTGTCACAACTGGTAGACAGTGCAAGTGGGATTCACGCTAGGCACAACGACTACTACATCCGGACGGTTCGCGGCGACAACAAAGACCCGTTGACCCAGTTCCTTATCAACGAGGGTGTCCACAACGAACGGGATGTGATGAAGCCAGATGCGACGACAGTCTTTTCGTTTGCGATGAAGAGTCCGGACAATGCTGTCCTTCGTGATGACAGGACTGCTATCGAACAGTTAGAGTTGTGGAAACTCTACGCGAACTATTGGTGCGAACACAAACCATCAATCACCGTGTCCGTAAAGGAACACGAATGGATGGAAGTAGGGGCGTGGGTCTATGAGAACTTTGACGTCTCATCAGGTGTTTCGTTTCTGCCCTTCAGTGACCACACCTACCAACAAGCCCCTTATCAGGATATCGAACCTGACGACTACCATGATTGGCAGAAGTCTTACGAACACGTGGTCTTGGATTGGAATAAGCTGACTGACTTTGAGAAGGAAGATAACACCAGTGGTTCGCGGGAACTGGCTTGCACAGCAGGTGTCTGTGAAGTTGTTGACTTGACAGCCGCATGAGGAGTTGACAATGGTAGGCATGATTGATATACAAGATTACATTGAACATGAGGACGGCAGTGCTACCCTCACGTTTGATTGCGACGTCAAGACACGGGAACTTCTTGTTGGTCTAGGTCTCGCGTCCCTTCTTGAGAAGGCAGTAAACGAAAAGGATGGATATGCCGTATCCAACCCTGACCAACTGGAGTTAGACCTGTGAAGAATCTTGAACCATCAGTAGCGAACCGCAAGAAGTTCGACCTCGACCTTGCCTACGGTAAAGTTCGCGAACAGAAGGTTGCGGATATGCTTACGGACAAAAAAATAGAGGTCAAATCGGAACGTGACCTCTGGACAAAGACTGGCAACATTGCCATCGAATATGAATGTTATGGTAAGCCTAGCGGCATTACAAGCACAGATGCAGACTATTGGTTCCACAATCTATGTATCGGGGACGAGACGTTCGCAACCCTCGTCTTCGATGTTCCTTCCTTACGCCGTATCATCGAAAACCTAGACTACAAACGTAGTGTTAGCGGCGGAGATAACAACGCTTCACGAATGTACCTTCTGAGTCTTCAGAAGCTTTTCTCAACCGATGTAATAAAGGCATATAAAGATGGCAAAGAGACCACGTAAAGCAACCCTGTTTGACCTTCATGTGTTTATGAACGACAGGGGAGATATCGAGATAGAGACGTCACGGGTTGACCCTGATGAGTTCGCGGCTGTCGTAGACCGGGATATGCCTTACTACGAAGCGACACACGCCGTGGCAAGCCTCATCAGGTTCCTCAATGAAATGGGGGATGAAATCCGCGAACGTGCGAGACGCTACGTCTAGGACGTCATACCTTTCTTCATCTTGCCGCCATACATCATGCCGGACATGCCCATCATTCCCGAACCCATGCCCATCTTGTCCTTGCGGTCCATCATGGGGTTTGCAGACATAGTCATGCCGCCACCGTACATAGGTTTGCGAACCATCGAGCCGTAAGCGTAGCCCTTGCGGTTTTTATTGTTCATCTTCATCTTTCTTCTCCTCTGGTAAAAGAAATAGTTCTTCTGCTTCTGGCAAGAACATGTCGTTTCGTCCCATCATACCAAAAACAAAACTGTTAAGAATGTTGTCGAACGTGTCTATATCCTGCCTAGTTACAAGCTCTGGTGTTTCAAACATCATAGAGATTATTCTGGCAGCTTCCCTGTTTTCGGCTGCCATTTGAATTAGGTTTATGTTCGCAGCACTAGATGCTCTGATTGCAAACTCTGATGTGACATAAAGAGGGCTGACCATACCTCTAGCAATGTTATATACACGACTCAACTTCTCATTGATAGTCATAGGACGAGCTAGTCCAGCTAAAGTGCCGGGGTCTAAGTCCTCATTTCTTTTCAGCCAATCAGCCATAGACTCTAAATATTCAACGTGTTCAGAGCCAAGGTAACTTATCAAAACATCCTTATTGTCCTGAATGTCAGCATAAAGAACTTGTGGATTTACGAACTCACGAGCATATCTAGAGTCTGTAAAGCTGCCTAATTGTGTGGGTTTCATACCTCGACGAGGTTGCATTCCCCCTCGATTTAACAAGGCTCTTGAAATTAAGTTTGCAGTAGCGGTGTTGAATAATTGCTCTGCATCTTCTTTCGACTTTCCAGCTTTGACAGAAGCTTCTATAAATGTCTTTTTCAAGGTTTGAGTCTTGATTTCTGAGCCATTCAGGATGTAGGAACTGTAGAAAGAGTCGGGGTCTAAGTCACCCGTAAACTTTTTAAGTATGTCTAGAGCTTCATCTTCGAACTCAATAGTCTCGTTGATAGTTCGTCTCAGGTTGCTATCCAGATTATTGAAGTCATCTTTCAAGTCATCATACTGTTTGCGAACCTGTTTGTTAGCCTGTACCAGTTTAGATATGTCCCGGTTATCAGCATATACATTAGATATGTTTACTAGGGGCTGGTTAATAACTCTGCCATCCTTTATAACAGGAACGGTAAGAAGACTGTTCACGTAATCTTGGTCTCGAAGTTGTTTGAAAACGTAGCCACCGCTCATCTCTGCTACGGATTCAGATGCTCTATCCCACTGTTGAATACTTACATCTGCCCAATCACTCCAAACTTTTTCTGACATAACTTCTGAAAGAGTGTTGAAAAGATTGAGTTGATTTTCATCAGATAGGTCGAAGCCTTTAATTTTTGCTCCCGTGTCCGGGTCTATCATTACACTGCCAAACTCTTGAATGATAGAACTTAAGCTAGTGGCAAGATTTTCTTCAGCAGTATCTGCCCCTCTACCACCTTCTATAATCTTTGATATGTTTTTACTGATGTCATTGAACAGAGTTCCGGGAGTTACATTTCTGTAGGCGTATCGAGTCATGTCAGATTCGCCAAGAACCATTTTCATACCACCTTCACGACTGTTGTCCAAAGTCTTCAAGTAGCCTCCCTGACGAAAACGGTCTCCTACCTCTGCTCTGTAATTTTCCCGCGCTTGTTCGAGAAGTTCCATAACTTCCGGGGCGTCTCTACGGATTGCACCGTCTAATTTAGCTGCATAACCTTTGTAACTTTTCGCTAGTCCTCCATCTCCGGTACGATACGCATAATCGACAAATCCTCTTCTAATAACATCTACGTCGTATGCCGTCAGTTCACTAAAGGGGTTAAAGTCAGGATTGACACCTGTTTCAACTATTCTCATAGCCAAATCCCAAGGTTTAATAGACTTATACTCGTCTTGAGTTATCAGCTTCTGTCTGAACAAATCATCCTTTATACCCTGTATATCATCACCAAGACTGCGAAGTGCCATATCGTCAAACACTCTGCGAGTTAGCCTACCCATTTTTCCTTGGAAGAATATACCGTCAGGATTGAACATCTGGTCGAAGGCTGTTTCCCCAGCCATGTTCGCCATTTCGCGAACCTCTACGCTTAGGTCTATCTTATTAGCCTGTTCTGATGCTTCTCTAACTGCAGAATATGCCGCATCTCCCTTTGCCCACGAAATTTCCATGTGGGTGTCCATAGTGTCTTCTAAAAGTAAGTTTAAGGCTTGTCTGTGCTGCTTTGGGCGGTTTCTGACACTTCTCAAGTGTTCCACCTTTTCATTGAGTCCTTGCCATATATCGTTGGAAGCGTTGTTCAAGGCTAGTTTCCTATCAAACACTTCTCCCGTTCCTACTACGAGACGCTCTTCTGCATCTATTAATTCGACTATGAAGTTTTCAGGTATGTCTATGGTAGGGTCTGAATGGATAAGCTTTTTAATTTCTTGAAGCTGCTCTATCTGTTGTCCACGACGAGCGTTCAGGTCTTTCTTATGAATCTGTAATAGTTCGCGAGTTCCTTCAATCCACGTGTCTACGGCAGCTTTGTCTGCACCTACAAGTCCAGAATTAGAAATGAGGTCTTCCATATTTTTAAGAAGCATCTCGGTTTGGATGACCTGTCCGTCTGCTAAGTTCTGAGCTTCAATAGCTTCTTCTAGATTATACTTAGCCAAGTTCCGCACATCTAGTCTTCCTGCATTTACGTCAGCTACGGCCCTCAAAGCGGATATATTTGAAACGCTGGCAAAGGACATGTTAAACAGTTCCTCTGCTTTCAAACGGTCGGGTCCTTCTGGAAAGTAGTTGATTATGCGGTCACGCAGGTCTACATACTCGTCTACAGCCGCTAACATCTCATCTTGTTGTTGTCTAGGAAGACTGTTCATCATTCTTAAAACGCCGCGAACACCTTCAATTTCTCTAGATGTTAACTTTACACCTGTCGCTTCTTCGAAACGTAACAAGGTCTTGTCCGTAAATTCCAGACCCGTGCTATATTTACCTAAAATTCCTAAGTTTACAGCCCCTGCACTTCCAAACGTTCCTACCCAAGCAAGAGCGTCCAAACCTCGTGTGCTGATTCCCATCAAATTTGTTTCTAGACCCAGACCTAACTTTCTTGCGGATAAATCACCAACTCCCTCTACAAGTTTACGAGTTGTTCTTCCGGCAAACTTAACGGTACTCCATCCGCCAAACACGGTAGTTATAGCCCCCAACGCTTCCCCTGCTTCTGGGGATACGCCTACGTAAGGAAAGTATGTACGACCGAGTTGTTGTCCTGCAGACACTACTATAGCATCTCCGACAGCTTGCTTAAAGTAGGGCTTTGTTTTCAGGGTAAACCTAGCTCGGAAAGCTCTTCCTACAAGACTTTCATACTCACCCTTCTTTGCAAGAAATTCTGCACTTTTTCTAGAAACGCCATTCAACAGCATGGCATCCATTTCAGTGCCTACCACTTCAATTTGTTTGAAGGTCGTTTCGAGACTTTCTTCGACGCGAACCTGTTTAAGAGCTACACTCAAGTAGTTTTTGTTTATGTTGTGCTTTATCTTTTGTTTATCTAGAAAGTTCAGTATTTCTACGGGGTCCATATCAGACCGTAGTACCTTACCAATTTCGGTAGTCTCGTCATATTTAGCCATAAGTGTTGCAGAAGTTCGATTCCACTTACGCAAGCTATTCATAGTTCTTGCTTGACCTACCCCACCTATAGGAATGATGTTCTCTATGAACATAACTGCAAACTGCTCATTAGCAGGAAGTTTATTCATAGAAAGGTCGATAAGGTTGTTCGCAATTTCCCCATTTATGTACTCTTTTCGAACCGGATTGCCGTCTTGCAACAAGGGGTTTCCGCTTTCGTCAGTAACGTAGGCTAATCTATTAAACTCTTCTTCGGTTATTTCGTTATTTTCTAACTTTTCACGAAGCTTCTTTTCAATTATTCCGTTGAAGAAGTTCGATAAGACGACAGGAGACTCTTGTCCAAATAAGCCGCCAGATATTGTGTCAGCTACTTTTTTGAAACTGTTAGTGCGTCTTGAAGATAAGGCAGCCCATTCATCGCTAAAAGACGTACCTTTTACACTTGCCTGTATTCTAGCTTCACTAGCATCATAAGCTATAATAGCTAAATTAGGAATTCCTGTCGCAAGAAATTCATTGACCTGCCCAACGCGACCGTTTAAGGTCTCATAAAATTCACCACTGCGAAACTCATCTACAAAAATCTGTCTGATAACCGGGTCTTGAACTCCAGCTTCAAACAGCAAATTATCTGTTGCCATCAAAGCGTTGGTTCGTCTCGTAATTTTATCTTTTAGAAGAGGGTCTTTTACTTCTGGAGGAACAACAACGTCTTGACCCCTCGCAAAAGGTATCATAACTTCAGGTTCTCTAGTATTTTCCAAAGTTATGGCTTGTATAATTTTTTGACGTGTTTTATTTCCTACGGCACTTTTATCTGTAGTTGCTATTTGCAGCAAATCAGGGGTTACGGTTATACCCCCAAAAGAGGTGACCTTACCCTCCAAAACATCCTGAATAGTGATGCCTTCTTCTTTTTGTTTTTCGATGTCGGCAAGAGCCGCCTCTTCTAGAGTTTTCGTTTGAGGCCTAGCCGTAGCAAGATAAGGCCCTGTTAAACCTAAGACAGGGTCCTGTGTTGCAATGCTGGGGGCCATAAGCTGTTCGCCTACGGTGTAGTCTCCACCTTCATATACTGAAGGAACTTGTTCCTCTGCCATACGAATACTTTCCTAGTTTATATTACTGAACACCGAATATCGCATTAAAGACTGCATCAATTTCATCTTGGGTAGCAGGTTGTGTTCCGGCTTCATCCTTAAAAGTTTGCCCTTTTTCATCAACCCAAAATCCACTGGGTTGTTGGGTTAAAGTTCCCACAGGCGTTATACTTTTGATTTGGGTACTGTCGCCGCTGTCACCGAACATAGATATGCGATACAAATCTATCGAGTCTTGAACAATCTTATCCGCCTGAATTATCCTAGCTTCTCTAGCCCCGAAAGAAGGTGCGTTAGCAACGTTACTCAGAATTACAAGACGACCTCTTTCAGCCTCGAACTGCTGTATAACTACATTTAAGCTTGCCACAGCTTGGTCTTTACTTGTAAACCAACCTACTTGACCCAAACGACGAAGCTGAACTTCAAAGTCTTGGTTAGACAAGCGTCCTGAAGGGTCTAACGCTCGTGCCATTTGAGCGGCAAGACTTATTTTTAAGGAGTCAATTTCAGATAAGTTCGTTGCTGACTTTACATACTTAGATGCAATTTTTTCTAGACTTTCTGTAGTGGTGTTCTTTTCTGTGTTGAGATTGTCTGAGAACATAGAAGTTTCGCCGATAACCTGACTCAACTGCCCTCCTTGACCGAAGACACCAAAGCCAACCTTTGTAACAGTCGCTACTAAACCTGTAGGAGTCATATTGTTAGTGAGCAAACCTTTAAGTTGATTTAACTGAGCTAGAGAATCTCCGGAAGCTTTGAACTGGATGTTCAACTGGTCAACATCAACTCCTAAGGTGTTTTTTAGATAGTCGGCTGCTGGCTTCATCACATATCTATAATTAGGACCTCTAGCTGCGCTAGGGTCTTCTTCTAATTTTATTATAGGAGCTACAGCTTGCGCCATTCTATAGCGGTCTTGACCATACGATGTAACAAGTTCTTGACCTAAAGACACTCTCATCGCATCGCTGCCACCTCCAGTTTTAGTCAAAGCATTGTACCCTTGAGATTGAAAGAACGCCGCTTTTCTTAGGACGCTATAAGCTTCATCTGGCGTATCTGCTATTAGCAAATCATCAAAATTATCAACAAGTTGTTGTGGTGAGGAAAATCCAAGATTTGAACCTAACTGCGTAATAGCCTCATATTCAGACTGGCTGAACTGTACAACAGAAGATTGAGTCGTTCCCTCCGTATCTTTAAAGCTCAAGACTAAAGCAGTTTTTGGGTCGCCTATTGTTCCTAAAGCAGCCGCCTCATCTATCAGTTTTGTGTGGGTCATTTCCGTAGTATTTACGGGAGACTCTAGTTGCTTTGCAAAATCGTAGACAGAGGTAAACTGACCTTTAGGGTCGTAGAACCCTCTTAATACACCATCTTCTCCTGTGTTGTACTTGATATTACCCGATATGTAATGTTCGGTATATCGTGTAAGATTCTGTAAAAAGAATTCTCGTGCGTCATCGTCTTCTGCAAAATACTCTGCAAACGCTTGTCTGTTTGCTGCATTTGAAAGTATATTTTCATGCTCATTAAGCCATGTATTGCCTGCTTTTAACAGGTCTCCACCGCTTATGTTTTCATAATATTTTTCATTAGTTACGGGGAAAGATATTTGTCCGTAAGTTATGGTGTTAGTGTTAGCCTCAGCATTGAGGTCGACAACGAGAGGAAGAATTTGACTCATAGAAGTAATTTGTCCGGCTTCTATTGCTCCTGTAACAATTCCCCCAACTTGCCCTTCCATCATATTACTTTTAACAGCATCCGCTACAAAGGTAGTCAAATTTTTACGATTTTCGAGAAGCTTTTCCTGTGCTAATCTTTCTCGTTCCGTACGTTCAGCCTTAGCAGAATTGACGCCCTTGATAAAACCTAATGCGAGTGATGCACCGATACCCATTATTCGTCACCCTTCCTGTTCAAAAAGTTTTCAGCAGGACGAGGCCGCGAACCTTTTCTAATCTCTGCATTCACGTTTTCCTGAACATACGCAAACATCTGCGGATTGTTATCTTTCATCATGCGGAAGAACGTCCTATCATCCATCTCACCCTCTTCTAAGGCGTCGTCGTTTTCGAACAGACGGTACGGAATACCTTCCTCCTCTGCCATGTCGGCAATGACAAGAGCTAAGGCAGGTTTGATAATCAAGCCTACATCCGGAGTGAACATCCCGTCTTGAAATGCCTGAAAGAGGTAGCCCTCGACAAGAACCTCGACACTAACGCCAACGACAAGAAGCTTCATCATCTCTTGCTTGACCTTCGGACGGTCTAATCCTTGCAAGGCTTTTTCTAAGATAACTTCTGGGTCGACGTCACGAGGAGGCTGTCCCCAAGGCCAGCGAGTGTTATCCTGAGTTAGGCCATAACCGGGAGGAGCAGCCGCGAACGGGTCTTTTGCTTGGATAGTTCCCTTTCCGGGCATAGGTGCAGGCATACGCATGGTTTATTCCTCTGGAGCTGTCTGGACAGATGCAAGCTTAGTTTTGGTTGCGGAGGGGGTTCGCGGAGCCTCTAGGCCGAGGGTTCGCCGACCTGTTCGCGTCGTCATCGGAACACCGGAGTCGCGAACCATCTGTTGGAGATTGCGTTCGTTGTTGATGCGATTAAAGATGTTTTGAAGAGCAAGCTGGACACGGGGGTTTTGCATAGCAGGAGATACCCCAGCACGAGGAGCCTGTCCGGAAAACCTCTGGAGGCGAGGAGTCTCAATCTCTGGAACACCAAAATCATCTGCCCCTTCTTTTTGGCTTTCGACGTAGGCCGAGGCTCCCTTACCGATGATGTCACCAAGAAATCCAAGACTTGTCGAACTGCCTTTTCGTGTGTAGCCTCGTGACCCGGCAGTATCCGGCTTAGACATCGAAGATGACAGAAGGCTGCCACCCACGGCTAAAGCTGCTGGTAATATCGTACTCAAACTAAATCCCACGGTTCGTACTCCTAATCTTTTTCTTTTTCTGCAAAGGTATTTTCAGCCCACCGTCCGAGCCAGTTGCCGATACCTGCCGCAAGCATGTCTTTCTGTTGCTTCTCATACATGGCATTGGAGTTCGCGAACTGCATAGCAAGGGTCCCGACATCGTGCTGTCTTTGGAGCATGTTCTCACTCTTCTGGAAGTTCCAAGCGGCATTGTCACGATACATCTGCCACAGGTTGTTCAGGGCATTTTGGCTGGCGTTGTAGGCCATCTGGGCGTTGAGACGGTTCGTTTCATTTTGAACTGCCGTGTTCGCCGTGTTAATTTCTCTCCGCCACACAACGTTAGACTGGTCAACCGCGAATTGCATGTTCGTATTGAACTTTTCGCGGCTGTCGTTGATGGAGGTATTAAACTGCGCCATCGCGTTCGCTTCGCTGACGTTGAACTGTCGCATAGCAGCATTGCGGTTTGCGTTCGCAGATTCGACTTGTGAGCCTAGCTCTGCAAAGAACTCCTCAACCTGCAGTTCGTTCTTGGCGTTGAACTGCTGACGAGCGTTCTCTTCAGCCGCATCCTTGAACAAACCTTGGACAAGGACACTATAATTAAGTGTATCACTTTTCTGTTTGTTGTCAAGGTTTTTCAGGTCTACGGATAGAAGGGCTTGAGCTTCCGTGACGGCTCCCTGCAGACGTGCAGAAAGGTTTTCTCTATCCATGGCAGCGACTGTGGCGGCGTTTTGGAGAGCAGACTTCTGACGGTTATCCAAGTTTTGTAGTTGAATGGCTGCATACTTGTTCGCGTCGGCAGCGGCAATCTGAACCCCAGACTCCATAAGGCTCTGGATTATAGCTGCGGAAGCCATCGAGCTTGCGCCGAGACCACGGCTCTGCATCATGGCGTTCACTTTGCGAACCTGTGGGGAAGCCCACGCAGGCATCGGCTTGCCTTCTTCGAGGCTCGACATCAGTTCGCCAAGCTGGTATTGGACAGTGGCACGGGGGTCGAGTTCGGCTTGGGCTGCTACAGCCATAGATTCTTGGGAAGCTACGCCTTCGACTCCTGCCATCTGGACATAGGGAGTTGTGGGGGTTAGCTGGGCTGCCTCCATGCCCCCCATCTGTTCGACGCCGGGAACTGTCGTAGCTATCTGCCCAATCTGTCCTACGCCTGCAGCCGGAGCAGCCGGAGCAGTGACGTTTAGCCCTGCATCGACAGCCTGATAGGTTGGGGTAGTTGGAACGGAAGTTAGTTGAGGGGCGGTAAGGTCTTCCCCTTGACCGGGAGTGAGCTGAACAGCTTCGACAGTAGTAGTGGGCTGTCCAGCCAGTTCGCCAACTGCCGATTGAAGGTCAATATCCGTAGAAATCTTGTTTACATCTGCCATGCTTGTTACCTACTTCCCTGCAACACTCTATCCAGCTTGTCTTCCAACCTGTGTAATGCTTCCATCAATCTATCCATGTCGTCACGTAACTCCACCTTTGTTGCGTAGTCTTCACGTGTCCTGTTCAAAAGAATGCTGAGACGCTTGAGTTCGTTGTTCAAGCCAACCAAGAACCACGCACCACCAGCAACGATGACACCAAGAAGCATATCAATGAGGTTGGTCATTTCCACTTTACTCTGCCTCTGCTATAG
>Ga0208795_1001292_pt1 | contig 11436 bp, 27 predicted proteins | sample CB_VirMetaG_6_FD_184541 | JGI IMG/M metagenome (GOLD analysis project Ga0208795, IMG submission 184541) | Freshwater to marine saline gradient viral communities from Chesapeake Bay - CB_1508_2 Viral MetaG (SPAdes) (version 4) | ecosystem: Environmental > Aquatic > Marine > Coastal | place: USA... | reverse complement strand
GGAATACAGGACACCAGAACTATCATTATTCATCTTTACATTAATCATCGGTTTATTAGTTAACAATTTTTTAATATCAGTAAAATATGCAAACAATTAGTAGTAAAATCCAACAATTAGAAAACGAACATCAAGTGCAGCTTAATTTCTCTGATGATGGTGTAGTAATTTTCTTCTGCAATACGATGGAAGCAGACCTTATCCTATATAATGAAGAGATAGATAAAAAATATATCGTAAATAATTTTGATATGGTGGTAGATATTTATAAATTTACTGAGAATTTAAACTTAATACATTATTAATATGGCAAAACAACTAAACATCCAAAGCACAGTACAACCTACACATAGGTTAAGCTACAATGATTATCAACTATACCTTAGAAGACAATTAGGTATTAAAGTAAATGTTAAACTATATAAAACAGGGAAATTATGACTAATCAAGGAAGACCACCCCAGCAGGAAGAAGATAGTAGGTTTTTAATGGCTTATTGCTTATTAGGAACTATCATCGTATTAGCGTTATACGCAGTAATTTGTACAATTTAAATATATAAATATTATGAATACACCAAAAGAAAAAGCGGAAGAGTTATTTTACAATATGTATAATACAGAGCATTGTGGAATAGAGCACTCTCCAAATAAACATTATTGTGATTGTAATGAAATAAATTTATTTCAAGCTAAACAATGCGCTTTATTAGCAGTTAATGAGATGTATAAATTGGCTTGTGAATTGGATAATGTCAAGATGATGAATTATTATAATGATGTTGAACAAGAAATAGAGAAGTTATGATATTAACACCAAAACAGAAAGCATTATCATTTTGCTATGTGCTATCCCAGCTATTAGAAGAGAATTTAGAAGTAGTTGTTGTAGAGAAGAACGAATCTAAGGAGGAAGACTTAGGTCAGCTCAGGGATAAACTAATAAAGCTAAGATCAGCCAATAGAAATGCGTTTAAAATAGTAGAACGTAACATAGGAGGAGATGGTCTTAAAGAACTTAAAGATGATGTAGAATTAACCTTAGAAACATTATGGACTTAATAGCAAAAGATAAAGCAAAAGAGTTAGTTGAACAATTTAATTGTGGTGGTCTTGAAACATTTGCAGGACACAATGTAAAAGTAATTTCTAAAAAATGCGCATTAATAGCAGTTGATGAGATACTAAAAGTTTCGTTAAGTTATGCAGGTAGGGATTATGATTATTATCAAGAAGTTAAAAAAGAATTAGAAAAGTTATGCCAATAGATTATAGTAAAATAGATAATATATCTATAGATGGATTAGATTATTTTGATTATCCTGATTTTTCAGATTGCATTATATCTTCAGCAGACTACGATGGAGAGCCAATGACAGAAGAAATGTTAGATGAAATAAATAAAGATAGTAGCTTTGTTTATGAACGAGTGATTAACTTTATAAATTAAATATAATTATGAAACAACAGACAGGATTAGAATGGTTAGTAAAAGAAGCTAATTTATTAGAAAATAATGGTTGGCTTAGATCTTTAATACAAATAGCCAATGCAATAGATAAACAAAATATAATTGATGCTTGGGAAGATGGAAATGATAATGATCATAAAGAAATAGCATTAGATTTTTCTAATAAATACTATAACAAAACATTTAAAGAAATATAATTATGAGTTTAACAGAAGAACAGTTTTTAGAATTAGAATTGAAGATGGGTATTAGCCCATTTAATCAAGGCTTTGTTAGGTTATGTACTGCTACAGTTCATGCTATTTCAAACGAGATTGTCTTCGGTTCTGTATTAGATTATGGTGCTGGTGTGGGAGCTTATACTAACGCTTACCGGAATAATGGTTATGTTACATTCTCCTACGAGATATTCAAACCTCATAGAGATTATATGTGCGATCATTTACCTAATGTTATTTTACTTCATGAGCCTATCACAACAGACTTAATGAATTTTATAGAGGTAGCAGAGCACATGACAGATTTTGAGATTATTATTTTGTTTAGTAAGATACAACCTCAGCATATCCTATTCTCTTCTACACCTAACTATAATGTAGAAGGAACTGCTAAGTATGATTATATGGATAAAGATAGCGAATGGGGTCACATCAATATTAAATCACATGAAGGATGGAATGAGATGTTTGATAGCTTAGGTTATGACTTTGTTAAGCCGATGAGCTTACCTACTACTTGGTCTAAGCTTTATAAACGTAGATAAAACTATCATAATCTTCTACGGTAGAATCCTATGTTTAATTGCGTAGGATTTTTTTTGTATTTATGGTTCTAACGAGCTTAATAAATACCCTAATTCTCTTGCTTTAGAATCGTTTTCATGTATCCAATTATGATGTTCTCTGCAAACTGACATAAATATACTTACATCAGATAGGTAATACTTTCTTGATTTCTTATGATGCAGCTCAACTTCTCTGCAATCGCAAGTATAAAACTCACAGATTGGATGTTCCCTTAAATACAAATCTCTTACGACTCTATACTCTGCTAATTCAGTAAGTCTTTTATCTGATACACTTTTAATGCGTTTTAAGACACTCTTAGGTTTAGCTTGTATATTGGATTGTTTATGTTTATTAATTGATTGTAGCTTACAATAACAAGTTTTGCAGGTTTTAGGTGAGCTAATCCATAAATACTTTTCCTCTTTGCATATACTACAGGTTTTAAGCTTCATACTCTATGATAAATTTAATAAATTCATCCATGTTTAATAAGCAATAGTTTACCTTATCATAAATACCCATCTCACCGTCCTTAAACTTATATACCATTTGTTTAAACTCTTGTCGCTTAAAAGTAACACCCAATATATGCGATGTTGATTCTCTTAGAGTCTTAAAGTATTGATTTGCGTTTGTCGTTCTACCTTTGTATGTTGTCATGTTAATCCTTAATAAATACCAAAAAAAAATCTAATAGTTAAAGAATGAGTTACGTTAATAAGGAGTAATGACCCCCCTATAAACATTAAAAATAATATTAATTACGCTTCCGTTCATCGTATAATTGGGGAATAGAATGTTTATTAAAGACAACGATTGGTTACGTTTGATTATACTTCTCTTAAAATGAAGCATTGACCTGATCCAACAGGAGTTTCACCTGAAGTTTAGATACTTAGATTAAAAGTAACCGCCCCCGTATGTTGAAAGTTGCTAAAGACCTTATACAATACTATTTGAGGGCAGGAAAGTTACTTTTAAATTTCTTTTAACAGTATTATAATCTTTAGCATTACAAATATACACAAAATATTCTATCTATTTTCCATGTAGTTAAACACCTCAGCAAACATTAACAGTAAACCTGCTATTTGAATACTATTGTTAATCAATGCCATCCCTGCTAATACTCTTAGCGTGTACTTAATGATACTATCATTGTTCCTATTGTTATTATTCCAACTGTATACACTCATAACTAATCTTTTTTAAATTCGTAACTAGGATAAACAGCAATCATTATAAAAATAATAAGTCCAAATAAAGTAACAATAAATCTGTTTTCTGCTGTCCATAGAACAGGATTTAAGGTTAGCTTGTAAAAGGACATAGCGGCATAAACAACTAACATTCCAATTGCTCCAAATAATAATCTAAATAGTAATTCTTTCATAATTTTTTTTCTTTAAATGTATCGTTGTAGTATTGTTCTGACTTATCTTTGATTTCATAAGGTAAATTTTGACTACCATGATAACATGCATCAATTATATTTTGCTTCTCCATTTCTTTGGCTTGTTTATATGCTTCTAACATATCATTACCAATAAAATATTGCATTCTTTGTAGTTCATTAAAGAACCATTCTACTCCTGTCTGTTGTTTCATAACTTATTTTCTTGTTTATATATTTCTAATAATTCCTTTGTTGTGAATGTATCATGTTTATATCCATTAAGTCTATCTTGTTTCATCCAATCAGCAAATTCAATAGCAAACTCTTCTGCTATATTAACGCATTGATTACCACGCTCTTCATCAGAAGCATCTAATAAAGTTAATGGTAAAAACTTTTCTTCTAGTGTGCTCATAACTCTTTTTCTTTAAGTGTGTTAATGTCAACTGCTAACCCTGCTTCAATTAATCCGTAGATGTCAAAGTGCCATTCGTGTAACGTGATTGCATTTTCGAATGTTAATTCATCAAAATATATTCTATCTCCTAATCCCGTAGAGTAAAACCCATTAAAATCTCCAAATTCTTCAATTGGAATAAACTTTTCTCCGTTTACCTCAATCTCTTTTGTAAGGTCTGACAGTGGGCGTAGTATTGGTTTAAAGTCCGTAGTATCTTCTGTTTCATAACAGTAAGCTACTTCACAATCTCCATTAATAGACCAGTCATTTAATGTCTTCATAGTATCCCATCCGTAAGTGGTTTTTATCTTCAACCCATATGGCAAGTAACTTGATAAGTGCTTTAATTCTAATTTTTTCATTTTGTTTATTGTTATTAAAAAAATCCGTGAAATTCATTCTTTACTCTTAATGTAGGGATAAATGCTGAAGCTGACCTTATAGACTTTATCTTCTCTACCTTATCCCTTTTTATATTCATCCTCTTTACTAAGTAAATAATAAGAGGAGCATCTGTACCTACCTCACAAGCAATACTCTGGTATCCATATCCTTTATGATACAGGTCAATAGAATTAGATTTAAGCTCTTCTGGCATCAGGTTATACTTAACACTAAGCCTTTCATTTGCATTGTATCTAACTAGCTCCCATGTCTTCTCTACTAAGTACATTCTCTGAGGATCAAAATCTTTCATTACCTCAGGATTATTAATAGATTCTATGAGTTTATCATAAACACTTTTAAACTCTTCATTAGTAATGTACAACTTATTAAACTCATTTATGCTGTGGTTAATTGTGCTATGATCCTGATCAAAGAACCAAGCAGATAAAGCATATTGACTACCACCATCTGTAGTGCCTATGTTAATATTGTCGTATACATACTTACATACCATCTTACGAGCATCAGGGGCAGGTCTTACCCTGCTTTTACCCCTTAACTCTTCATCTGATAATCCACACACATAACAAACAACCTTTGCAAGTGATTCAATCGCTTCTCTTTCATCTTCCGTGAACTTATCTTCTGTGTAATGCATACTATATACTATTTAACGAATTTATAAAATGAACCGATAACTTCAATTGTATTTTTCTCTACAAAATCAGTAATGGTATTACCATCAACTATATTAGCTCCCATTGGCTCTCCTTTTCTAAATGCTTCTATGGCTTTTTTCAATAAAGGAATACTATCAATAGTCTTTAAGGCCCTAAGTTGCTCTAGTGCATTAATTTTTCTTTCATCAGATGAAGCATTAGGTATTACAGGTAAATCTTTCTTAGCAGTAATAGCTTTAGAACTATCATCTTTAGCATCTTCAGGCAAATCTTCTCCTGCATAGATGTATAAACCTAAACCAAACATAGCTAAGTTCTTAGTTAAGCATCTCATTAAGGTTTTGTTAATATCAAATGTAGTAGCAGCTTCTACAGTTTTATCACCGTATTTTGTAGAGTACTTATAAGCTACTTTTTTCATAGACTTATTAGCTCCATCCATTACAGGCAACCACATTTCTAATGTTTCTCCTTGAATAGTAACAGTACTATGACACATAAACCCTAAAGCTTCGTCATATTCAGTTTCTTTAATAATGTAAGTAGCATCTGGACAGGCTTTTTTTACTTCAGCCCAAGCCCATGCCCAACTTAAATAAGTTAGATTACTTTTCTTCTCCGTCTTTCCGTTAACGTTAATTGCAGATAATTTCTCGAATGTTGTCATTTGTTGTTTTGTTTTAGTTGTTAATACTATTCAACAAATATAGCATTAATGTTTATAACCAACAAATTTATTTACAGAAATATTTATCTTATTAGATTATTAGTTACGATTTGGGATTGTAACTCTTGTATTCTTGATTCTAATGAGCTAATTGTAGCATCTTTCATAGTAGCAAAGTCTTTCATCATGTCATGAAATCTATACACCAATACAAAGGCATGGTTCGTATCACAAAGATCCTGTTCCATCTTAGACCAGCTTGTATAGTTGTGTAACTTAGCGTAGTTGTTTTTAAATTCTTGTTCTATCATAATAATACCTTTTAGGGTATAAATACTGTTTAAATTGTTTAATTAGCCCTTATGGGGTATAAGCTGTAGAGGTAGGAGTCGAACCTACATTCTTTGTCGCTGCATTTTACGCATCCCCTGCAAGATAAAGCAGGATTCTTATTTGAACTAAGCGACTCAGAGCCTCCGAGACAGGGAGGTATGTCTGCCAATTCCACCACTCTACAATGGACGGGTCTCTCCCCGTTCGTCACCACTCGCATTTTGCGCATCAATTTGAAATTACTTCCTAAAAGCTTTTTCTCTTATCTATTATAGCTGCGACCGAGGTTCTCACTACTCGTAGTTAAGACAGGAATCGAACCTGCATCAATGATTCCGTCACCATAGAATTAACCGTTATTCTTACCTAACTAACCTTTACTTGTCTTTCCAAGCTGTCATCAAGATATCGCTTAACTTGAAGCTATTATTTCGATAGCTTTTAAAACAACGATTTTTGTAGTCAGGACAGGATTCGAACCTGCATCAGACGAGTGGGGGTTTCACCCAATCTCGTTGCTTTGACCAATTACGCCACCTGACTAACCTTTGTTTGTGTATTTCCAACTCTGAATACATCTTGCTTACATCATTACGCAGTAACATAGAATGTTAGTAAGTCAATATTAAAAGATGCTGGTCTAAGATTCAAACTTAGGATAACTCCGTCAAAGGGAGTCGTGTTATCGCTACACCAACCAGCATTATGCTTACAAATATATAAATAATAAGTTATATATCCTAAGTATCTTATTTTAATAGTTTTATAGAAAAATAATCACGTTTATTATTTCCTCCTCTTCTCCAAGTTACCTTTCCTCCATCAAATTCCATTACCTCAGCATCTTTCATTAACCTTGTGATATGATTCTTAGCTAATTGTTTAGCGTCTTCCTCAGCCTTTATATTATCATGTGCTTGTTGGTAGTCTAATAAGTATTTAAAGTATTTCTCATCACCTCTAAGTAATCCTACTGAGTTACCATATATTTCTTTGTTAAGCACTTGTTCATCTTCTAAATATGTAGGTTCTGGGGTTACTTGTTCAAACATAGCTCTGTAATCATTTGCTTCAGATTCAGACTTAGCATCCTTTAATAAATCTAATATCTGTTTACCTGCCTTACATATCTCAGCAAACTTTCTTGTTTCGTAATCTATTTTATCAGCTAAATAACTATCATACTCTACTTCTCTAACATGAAAATAAACACCATTAACTAATACACAAAAGACAGCTACTTTAGTATTACTTACCATCATCTGTGCCATAACCTGAGCTTCATAAGATTGAGTTATCATTTCAGAACCCCAAAGTTTAAAGTAATCCTTTTCTGTAGTCTTTAACTCAATAGGGGTGAGCTCATCATATAATTCACCTGTAAATGGACTATAAGTTGTCCCATCGTGTAACCTATCAATAGAAGCAAACAAATTAGGGTATTTATCGTTTAGTAGAAAGTAATTAGCGGGTTTAGTTTTCCTAATGTGATTACCTCTCTCCAAGTTCAATAAAGCTTCATCTTCATCAGATACCCAGCTCTCCCAATGATTAGCTACTACACTTTCTAATAGATGACCACCTACAGATTTAGCTGTTCTCCACTCTGCACTATACTTACCTATCATGTGCAAGAATAATCTATTAGGACATTTCCATTTGTTAGCACCTATTATAGTACCAATATCTGAAGCTCCAAATCTTGTTATTTCTAAGGAGTCTAATCCCTCTGTTGATTTACGTTGAGTTAACCACTCTTCATGTGTATTCCCAGTCCAATTTACTTTTTTGATAGCCATATAGTTTTATTTTTAAATAGTTCTTTAATCTTAATCCTTTGCATTGTTATATAGCTTCCATTATCTTCGCTCTTAAAGGTATCTAAGGTTGTTAATACGCTACCATTATTCTTAGACCCATTAGCTATCCACTTACCTTTATCACCGTAGAAGTAGTTCTGAGTATAAGCACCTTCAGCATCTACTAATTCTGTATTAGTATTTACAGGTTCATCTTTAGGTATTACTACTTTCTTCTTTGCCATAACTTGTCTGCCAATACTATCATATTTTTGAGTCCTCTAATATATCCTTATAAATTTTATAAGCATCATCAAAAAGATATTCATATTCATTTATATATCTTGTAAATGTACTACCATCCCAATCTTCACATATATCAATAAGATTTAATCCATTTTGTAATCCCATATTGTGAGTATAAAGGTGAGCTAATTTTTTAGCTACTTCCAATTTATTTATTATAATATAATTTTTATTTTTCATAATTCTCTATTTAATAATTCCTCTTCGTTTTCGTATGCTCTAACTATACTCATTAACTTCTTAGTTTCTAAAGCTAAATGCTCATATAGAATCCTCTGGTGGTTGTACTTTGCAAACATAATGTCGTAACTCTCCTGAGCCTTCTTAGCTATGTTTAATAAGTTTGTTAACTCCTTATCCTTTAGTGAACGTTCCCATATCTCATTGTATAGGATAGACAAATCTAACGAATTTTTAAGTAGAATCAAATGATTGTCATTAATAAAATTAAAGGAAGCTACCTGAGCCTCTAACTGCTTAACATAGGCTTTGTATGTGCTCATAATTAAAATGGTGAGTCAAGTTCTTCTTTATCCTTTAATGGACTCTTCTGCTCATGCCAGCTTGATGTTGGCATAGGTGGCATATTGTATTTATTAATTGTATTCTCAAACTCCTTAGCTTTCTCTCCACATTTATATGTGTAATCTCCAAACTTCTCATATAGTGAGTGAGTATCTTCATTAAAGAATAACTTAAACGTTTCTTTCTTACCTATACCTAATGGCTTACTTTTCTGACATATAACTTGCGTACAAGATTCATTGTATGGCATACCAGTTTTATCTATTAATCCAAAAGGTTCTCTCCATAATCCTATCATCTGATAACCTGCTCTCCAGAAACTTGTACCTCCACCTAATTTAGAAGGGAATGGTTTAGGCATATACTCTACACCTGTATCTTTATCAGTTATTAATGGTTCATCTCTTAGGTGAGCTATTAACATAGTATGTAACTTCATCTTAGCTGTAGCTGCATTAATGAATTTAAGAACATCTAATACATAATCCTGTATTGTCTTACGCTCATCTTCTAATTCTTTATCTAAGAAATTGAAAGGATCAATACATAATACGTTAATCTTCTTATTATATTCCTTTTGAGCTGAGTGAACTTGATTGAATATATCTTTAGCAGTAAACTTAGGATCACTCTTATCAGCTAATGAATCATGCTCTAATATCACAAACCATTCATCTATAAAGTTAATAGCTTCATCTATCTCTTCCCTTGTTATCTTATAAGCATTCTTTCCGTATAACCTTTTACCAGCGTACACTTGAATTAATGTCCATACTATATCCTTTCTCTTACCTGTTTCTGGTGAATAGATACATACTACTTTCTTTTCATTTCTTGCTAAGTGAACAAGTGACTCAGTTATGAATACAGTTTTACCTTCTCCGGGATGAGCATATATATAAGTAGAATGACCTTCTTTAAAGCTAATGATATCATCTCCTATATCCCATCCACATGACCATCCTTTGGAAAATGTTTCATGCTGAGAATCATATATCTCTTGAGTAAACTCTTTAACCCTAAAATACTTTTTGTTTTTAATGATATTAGACATAATGTTTAAAATTTTGAATAAGCTAAATAACATTTAATTCCTGTCATTGCCCAAAAAGTTGAATTCTTTTTATCTTCAACTACCATCTTACAGCAATATGTTTGAGCTTTTGATATGGATTCTCTCATATGGTATCCTTCTGATAAATACATTTCTGTAAGTTCTATTGCCTTTTCTGATGGGTATAATTGTTCTTCTTCCATAATTTTAAAACCTTTTACTTACTTTTTTATTCCTTCTATTGTTTGATTAAATATTTGTTTCTTATTCTGAAAAACATTACAAACAACTTGTAAATCATCTAAATAAACATCAAAATAAATACTCTTACCATCTATTTTAAAAGATATATTTACACAATCTTCATCTTTAAGATATTCAGTTTTTAAATTTATACTCTCATGTATTTTAATTTCGTCCATCATTTGTTTTTCAGTTTCTTTAAATTCATATTCTGTAATAGAGTTATAAACTTCATCAATAATATTACTATTATAATTTTCTGCTTTTTGCCCGTCCCTCATTTTTAAAATATTTTTTTTGTTTATACTAATTAAATTTATGTTAGTAATAAAGTCTTATGTTAACATAGTACATAATTAATTGGGGTCGGTGGTTTTGTCGCAGTCAATTAACTTTCGTGTGTACACCACGCCACCGTTTTAAAACTCACTGCCTCGTTACCCCAACTAACCATGTACTTTGCCATTAAAATCTCTTACTTACTTCTTTAATGTAGTTATCTCTTAATCTCTCTTCACCATTGCTATTCCACTTCGCTAATCTAAGCTTTAATGTCCAAGTTTCACCATGAGTTTCAAACTTTAATTTATTATTCTCTATTTTAGCCCAGTATTTATAAAAAGAGTTAATCATATTAGCCCCGTATTCTTCTACGAAAGGTGCTAACGTAGCAATGAAGTCTTTCCTTCGCTCATCTATAGTCTTATCATTTGGTCTATCTCCTTCTAAAACTATCATAGCATCTTCAAATGTAATGATTTTACCTTCGTAAACAACTTCTACATCGAATATATCTACAAATCTTTTAAATAAATCTACTTGTATCTTAGTTAGTTTCTTCATATATATATTAATTTAATTTAACTAAGTATAAGCGTAATTGAAATAACTACGCCTATACGACAGTTATGTGCCATTAAAACCGACAGTCCTCACGCTGACAGAAATAAACACTAATCAATCTGCCATCATAAGAAAATGTAGTGTTTACACATTCTTGTTTCGGTTCTATTTTCCCGCCACATTTAACGCATTGGTGTTTAATTCTTGGCTTGACAATCTTTGTCTTAAATACTTTTATGTTATCGAACATTTTGCTTCTAAATTTAACGGCACATAACAAGGGTTTTGCGTAATAGCCCTATCAAGTGTCGTGGTTAATTTTAAGTTTCTACTAAGGGCTACTACGCAAAGCCCCGAACCGTTAACCTTCTTTTTTAACGTAAGTACTACCCTTCTTAGCTTCCTTTACAGTAACTAACTCAGTCTTCTCAAATACCTCCTTATATAATCCCTTTTCTTGCAGAATCATGCTATGTATCATAGAC
>Ga0208795_1001291_pt1 | contig 11437 bp, 14 predicted proteins | sample CB_VirMetaG_6_FD_184541 | JGI IMG/M metagenome (GOLD analysis project Ga0208795, IMG submission 184541) | Freshwater to marine saline gradient viral communities from Chesapeake Bay - CB_1508_2 Viral MetaG (SPAdes) (version 4) | ecosystem: Environmental > Aquatic > Marine > Coastal | place: USA... | reverse complement strand
GATTCGGCGGCCTTGGCTTCACCAATGCCAAGCATATTCAGAAGGCCAGCTCCACGCTCACGCAGAACGTCTTTGATCCCGGTTTGCTCTGCTGCGACATCAATTCCCTGTCCAGCCAACCATGCTAATACTGGGTTCATAGCCTTTTCCTCTTCGGCATCATTAATGCCAGTCTGTACTGGCGGCAAATACGAGTAATTCCCCAACGGAAAGGGGAGTCCTACATCAACCTTGGCCATTAGCCGCCCATGCCGCCCATAAGAAAGGTAGAAAGCAGCTTTTTGCCTTTGCTTTCATAACCCGGAGGCACATTAAGAGCGCCAGTTGCACCGTGCGTTGTTGGCTCCGCAAGAAGCCCCATTGGTCCCATAGTTGTCATCGGCATGTTCTGCATCTGCTGATATTGCTGGGCGGCAGCCTGAATGGTCTGCATGGCCGGAGACGGGCCTACGCCTTGCATAGTTGGGACAGCAGGAATCTGCGGATTCATTCCCGAAGCTGTTGGCTGCAACAGGGACATTTCTGTAGGCTTAATTGCGGCAGGCATTGGAATGCCGCCTTCCTGACCAGCACGAGCCTTCTGTGCGTCCATGAGCGTTTGCATGGAAAAGCCATCAGCCCCAAAGCCAAGATTCCCGGCTTTGCCCATAAAGTGATCTTTCATGCCGCCCATGACGTTTTCGCCAAAGCCACGCTTTTTAGCGTTCTCAAGAGCAAAAGCCAGTTCTTTGCGCTTCAGTGGGTCTTTCTCATCGCCCAGCTTTTTGGTGAGATCATCTGCCTCACCAAACTTGCCCATGATGCTGCTAAAAAGTCCCATGCATTACCCCAGAGCGAGAGTGAGCCAATCAAACAGACCCGGCTGCTTGCTGGTGGTCTGGCTTTGCGGAACCGGAGTTGCGCCGAGAGCCTGCGAAACGTAGCCGATAGAAGCCTGCGGAGAGCCTGTGTAGCCTGCGTACTGCTGTTTGGCGGCGTCGATAAGGGCTTGCTGCAAACCTTGCTGCATTGCGCCTTGCTGTGCCAATCCTTGCTGAACAGTCTGACCCATGCCAAAGCCAAGATTTGCAATGTTGGCAAGCTGAGAGCCTGCTGACAAACGCGCCTGCTGGCCTTGTAAGCCGCTTCCAACATTGAACTGCTGCGCCGCTAATGCGTTAGCAATATCCTGCTGTGCTGCGCCCTGAGCCTGCTGGAAACCTGCCTGACGCAAACCAGCGGAAGACTGCGCCAACTGCTGTAGCACATTGCGGCCAAGTTCTGCTTGAGCGATGCCTTCACGAGATCCGCCAAATGCCTTGGCTGCGGTTGCCTGTGCGCCCAGTTCGTTTAGGCCCATCTGAGCGCCGCGAAGGATGTCAGCCTCATTCGCCTTAATCACCTGCTCGGTGTAAGGATTCATGTACGGGGTCATGCTAGTAGTAGCAAGTTGCCCTGCCTGAACCATCCCCGGCTGATACCCCATTTCTGCTGCTGCGCCTGCGCCCGCACCGGTAATGCCCTGCTGTGCAGCGCTGAAAATATTTGAGCTTGGAGCCGCTGGAGTGTTGTAAGGGGCTGCTGGGTTCGGAGAACCGCCAGAATACATAGGCATGGATGGGTTTTGATTTACCACCCAGTTTGTATCAGCCGTCTGAGTCGGTGGAGGTGCTGGCCTAGATGATCCGCCCATTTCTTACCCCTTAAACAAACAATTTGCCGTACTGCTGGAATGCAGCCGGATCTTTACCGGCAGCTTCAGCAAGCGCCTGCTCATAAAGGCCGCTAGAGCCATAACCACGAACACCGCCAGCATATTCTGTTCCCGGCCCCATCCCTGCTGTTGGGCTAACAGTTCCCGGCTGGACCAACCCAAAGGCTTCGGCAGCGCCGATATTCGCCTTCATGGCCGCCTCTTGCATTGGTGTAAATGCTGCTACGTCTGGGCCGTAATACGGCATATAGCCGATTTTCTGTGCCGCTTCGGCACGAGCCAGATTTCGTGATGCCGGGTCTGCAATCCACTGCGGGATTTGCGTTTGCTGTGTTTGGCTTCCGCCTTTTCCGCCGCCGCCGCCCATAATTAAATCTCCCTTTCCAGAACCACAAACTGTTCGTGCCAGTCGTGCTTGTCTAAGACTCGTTTCCAGCCTGAACGGCCTGCAATCGTCATACTATCGCATCCATTCATTTTGGCAAATTGTATAGCAGAATCTTGGAAATCAATAATTTGATCCATGTCTCCTGCCGCTAAGAATACATGCAAAACTTTCTTTTTCGGATAAACCGAAATTTCCGTGACCGCGCACCCAGATTCGCCGACCCAAAGCTGCATGTGTCCGCAAAGCACCCCGTCAACAATATCTTGAAAACTGTGCGTTCCGCCAGAGTATTGCAATGCAGATTCGATCCAGTTTCTGCAAAAAACTAGCTGATCCATGATCGGCATTTTTTCGTCTGCGCCCATTACACGCTCACCACCATAAGTGTCACGGACGGAACCGCAGGGCAGAAAGTTTCTGCTGCGTATGCTTCCAGCGATGTATCTAAACTATCCACAGCAAACATGGCTTCCAGATAATCACCTGCCGCTACTTCAAAAATTGCAGCGCGCGCGACCGTTTTTGATTCGTCATTGTCGTGCAGGGTGATCCGCATGGTCGAGCCGGTAATGTCTGTGCCGTTAATTCTCGGCCAAAACCAGAAAGTCTTTGCGCTGGCGGACTGCGAATTAAGCTGGGCCGTGAAGTGGATGTAATACTTCCCGGCGTTCGTGAACACGATCCGGCTGGTCGGAGAGCCTATCGCAACTCCATTAGAATATGCTGTTGTTCCAAAAGTGATTGCCGTTGGCGTATCAACCGTGGCGCAAGTCTGGTCACTAAAGTCCAGAAACGCGCCGTATCCAAAACCCTGACCCGGCTCGTTCGCGCCATATCCAAGCGGAACCCACTCGCCATCCAGAGAAACAACCGGATGCTCGATGGAGCGATCCCACATCAGAACGCCGTCTTCAGCGGCAGAGTCGTTGGTGGTGAGGCTTCTTAAGCGATCACGCGTCCGAAGGAGAAATGAGTTGAGGCGCTCACCCCACGCAGACCAGCTTGCGCCGTGTGGTGGTGGCGGTATTTCCTGTGCCATTACCTACGGCCACCCGGAGATGCTTCAATACGCATGATCCCAGCGCGCCAGCAAACATTCTTAGCGCTTTCTACGCGCATGCGGATCTGCCGGCCTGTGAACCGCACAGATGTCGGATTTGACATGCTGTATGGCCCATAGGTGCGTTCTGTGTCATTCGGATGGAAGCGCGTCTTGAATGTAACCTCGACATCGCCCTGATTGCGCTCGTCTGGAATCAGATTGTTGACCTTCATCACAGAATCACCATTGCCGAGTGAGATTGGTCCAGTTTCGGCAAACGGCGTGTATGCGCCATGCCCAAGTGATGCGTTCAGTTCGTGGTCGTACAGGTTTCCAGATGCGTCTGCCCAGATTGGATCGCTGAATATGCCGTTATCCACACCTGCGGTGCGATCAATCTGGCCAACTTCCCAATGCCCTTCAAGATAATCGTAGGCCACATAACGGTCGTTTTCGAGTGAATTCTGGCTTGGATAAAACCACCAGATTTCACCAAACTTGCTGTTGTGGACGGCGTAGGCTTTGCTGATTTGGTTTAAGTTGATGTCGCAGAAAATATAGTCAGTAACATCGCACTTGATTTCCTTTGCAACAGATCCGTCAAACGCGAAGAAGCCCTGTGCGCCCATCCAAAATGCGCCTTGGTCAATGGCCACAGCGGCCTTTCTCGCAATAACGCCACAGGCTGTACCAACGCGCTCAAAACCGTAAACATACGGCGGGCCGCTGTAAGTTGCGATGTGTGCATCATTGTTTGTGATGATCAGCGTTCTGCCGCGCATGCGCAGGCCGCACATGATTTGACCAGAAGTCTGCAACTCAAAGTCGCCAGCTTCGTTGGTAGCGTCTGGAGTCCAAGTTGTGTTGTCTTCACGGTCGCACCATTGAACCTTGCGCGGGTTTCCTCCGGCAGCAAGCGCAAACAAAAACCGCTCTTCGGTTACAACAAGTCCTTTGCAGCCTGTTGGAGCGTTGCTGATGGCAGCAGCAGGCGTTCCAGTATCAAGTTGCCATTCATACAAATCGCCATCGTCAGTAGAGCAGGCAACTAGATATTCGCCCCAGTTGTCGAGCGACCAAGTTGTCGCCTCTTGAAATACGCCTGAATTTGGGCGGCTTACGCCATAAAAGCCTGTGCCGTAATAATTGCCGCCATACGCTGTATTGACCGAAGCATCTTCAGATCCGGCAGTAAATCCTACTGGAGTGATGTCGTATGTCGTGCCAGACACATTGGTGTAATACAGCTTTTCGTATGTGCCTGCCGCAAGATTTGACCCCGCTGTATTGTCAGACCATGCGTGCATTGCGCGAGGCGCTGCTGCGTAGGCCGAAGATACTCGCGTAGACCATCCGCCAACTGGGCGCATTGACCCATTGTGCCAGCGCACAAGATTGGCATCCGTCCAGCGATTGGATGCCTCAAAGTCTGTGCCGTTCCGGTAAACGCCGGGCGGAATTTGCAGCGGAATTAGCGGCATTTTTATTCACCTTCAAATGCTAAGAATACCCAACCACCATTACCTGCGTTGTACTCATCTTCAGACCACATATAGCTGCCGGTTCGCTGTCCTGCTTCGTCTACAGGTACTTCAGGCATCGGCTCTGGTGACTGCCACAAGCAGCTTTCTTCTACCAAAGTCCAGCTTGCATACGGCTGTGGTGGAATGAAGGCATCACGATCTACATCATATTTGAAACCAATGCCTGCGTAGTTCTTGCGCAGAGCCTCGCCACCGTCCGGCTCGCCAGTTTCTGGTGAGTAGTGAACGCCGCCACGAGTGTTGTAGCTGGTCTGAACCCATTGAGTTGGATCGCCAACAACACCAGAGTCAATAAAATCCTGCTCTGCGACAATAACTTCAACAACAATGCTGTTTTCGTCGATCTTTGCGAAATGCGCCATGAGATTACCTACGCTTGGAATCTGTATTTGATAATAACAATGCCGGAGCCGCCGGAGCCGCCTGAGTGAGCGTTGTACCCACCACCACCGCCACCACCGCCGCCACGGTTTGCTGTTCCTGCATTGCCGTTAGCGTTTTGTCGGCCATTGCCACCGCCACCAATACCGCCTGCACCGCCAGAACAGTTTTCACCACCGCCACCACCGCCGCCAGCGTAATAAGTGCTAGTTCCTGAAATAGAATACGCAGAACCAGCCCCGCCCGCGCCGCAATGGTTGTTTCCGCCATTGGCTCCCTTACCACCACCACCAGCACCGCCATAAGGAGATTGCTGTCCTAAAGAATAAGAACCGCCGTTCCCGCCTTGGCTACCAGTACCGCCAGTAGCTGTAGTATTTGCTCGGAAGCCGCCACCGCCGCCGCATCCACCGCTTACGCCATTTGAATTTGCTGTGTCTGTACCAGTACCACTGCCAGTACCACCACCACCACCACCACTCGCAGTGGTTACGCCTGTCATTGAGGTGTTGCCGCCACTAGAACCCCTGTTTTGTCCAGCAGGCCCACCAGCACCGCCGCCGCCAATAGTGACGGTTTTTGCTCCAGTAGACGCCGAAATGCTTGCAGAGTAGTAAACACCCCCTGCACCACCACCACCGCCAGACCCCGCAAAAGAACGACAACCTCCGCCACCGGCTCCACCGGCAACGCTAAGGATCTCAAAAGTATTTGACCCTGCGGCGTTGCCAGCACTTGTGATATTGAAAGTTCCGCTGCTCGTAAAAGTGTGGATTTTGTAGTCGCCGCTAGTAGTAATAGTGCCGCCAGTCGCCGCGACATATTGTGCGTTTGACCTGCCGTAAAAATCAGCAATGGAAATTTCTCCAGACGAAGGCGCTCCGCCAGAGCCGTAATACTCGCTTAACGCGTGCGGCGCAGAACCTCCAAATTCATTAACAATACTCTGTATTGAAATTTGGCCTGAAGAGACAATCGTCATATCGCGTATCTCACAATTACGATCCCAGAACCACCAGAGCCGCCTTTTGGCAAGTCTCCAAATTCAGAATCGCCACCGCCACCGCCGCCACCACCGGTATTTGATGTGCCAGAGGTTGCAGTACCGCCTTGTCCTGCGCGGCCTGCGCCGCCACCGCCAGTCCCTCCAGAACCCGCCGTTGTCTTAGCGCCGCCACCGCCACCGCCAGAGAAATATCCAGACTGCCCCCAAGATGAAAATTGAGAGTAATAAACGCCTACGCCGCCATTGCCAGCTTTACTAGTTGTCCCGGCCTGCCCAGATGCTCCTGCGCCGCCACCGCCACCGCCGGCGTAGCTGGTGTCAGCTCCAGCGGGGAACCCATTCCCGCCAGAATTTCCTTGCCCTGATGTGCCGCTGCCGCCAGATGTATTCCAGCCACCACCACCGCCAGAGCCGCCGGTTTTGCCGTTTGAAGTATTGCCAACGCCACCGCCACCGCCTCCAGTTGCGGTTAAACTGAATCCAGTCGTGTTGCTGCCGTTAGCACCAGCAGTTCCAAACGAGGAAGATGCTGCGCCACCAGCCCCAATCACAATCGAGTAGCTTCCCGCAGACAAGGATTTTGCTGACTGGTAAATTCGACCGCCTGCGCCGCCACCACCTGATGCGCCATTGACTGCCGCAGATGTAGCGCCAGCAGCGCCACCAGCTACCATTAAAATTTCATAATTCTGTGCGTTATACACAGAAAGCGTCCCTGAAGATGTAAATACATGGTACTTATATCCGCCAGCGGTTGATTCTGTCCCTCCAGAAGCGATCTGGAACGAAGCTCCTCTGTAATCAGAAATAGAAACCTCGCCAGAAGTAGGCACGCTTGTGTTGTTTCCGGTTACAAGGCCGCCATTTCTGTAAAGTTCAGAAAAACTTACTGGATTCGTGTCATTAAATTCATCACGAATATCGCTAAAAGAAACAGCACCTGTGGCGGGGACAGTCATTAGATAGTTCCAAAACCTGTGATGTCACCAACAACAGTCAAATTGCCGGACGCATCAAGTTTCATCTTGTTTGTGCCGCTAGTGGCAAAGTACAGCACGCCGGCAGATTCAGTAATCGTCCAGTTTCCAAGGTCGACAGTCGTTACATTTGCAGTCGTGGCGCTCAGCGTCTGCGCAGAAAAGTTCTGCGACGCACTACCAGCCAAAGCAGCTTTAGCATTCAACTGGGTCTGGATTGCGCTAGTTACGCCATCGACATAATTTAGTTCTGCGGCAGTAGCCGTCACGCCGTCAAGGATATTCAATTCTGCCGCAGTAGCAGTTACGCCATCCAGAATATTCAATTCTGCTGCGGTTGAAGTGACAGCAGTGCCGCCAACTTTCCATGATCCAGCCGTCAGATTCGGAGCGATTGCTGTCGTGCCATCAAGGCAGTTGTCCACAGCCTCCCAGTTGGCATTCAGTTTTGCTCCCCAAGTGTCTTCAGAAGCCCCAACTTCAGGCTTTGTGAAGCCAAGCGGTGATGTAGTCGTATCAGCCATCGTAAATCCCCTTTAGGCGGCTATTTTTGTCCAAGTGTCGGACGCTTCAGGTATTTTTGTCCAAGTATTTGAACCTACCGGGATAGTTTCCCATTTTTCGCGGCCAATCACTACGGTAACAGATGTCACGGATACAGCAGATGCGGATCTCAGCACATATCCAGCGGCAGCCGTGTTAGATGCCGATGCAGAAATCGTAGCAGCGCCAACTAAAGTTGAAACTCCATTTGCTGATATTGACGCTTCTGCTGAAATTTCAGATGCGCCTAAATGAATCCGCTCTGAATCGCCAGCAATAGATGCGGCGGCGGAAATTGCTCCTGCCGATTCTCTTACTCGTTTGAATGCGGCAGAAAGTGACGCTGCTGCGGATATGGCGGCAGCCCCACTTGCTGTTTTATAAGCGATTGTTGTTACTGTTCCTTCGCAAGAAGCTGTTCCGCCTGTATTCCTCTCGCGAATAAACGAAATAGATACAACCGATGCTGCTGCTGAAGTTCCACTGCTTTCACGAACCCTAGAGCCATTCGCAGTGCTATTTACCGTTGTCGTGGATGTGCCATTGACAAGCGCAGATCCCTCTGGAACACGGCGCGCCGATGCAGAAACTGCTGATGTGCCAGTAATTGCAGCAGATTGCGAAAATGTGCGAGCGCCTGAAGCAGATCCGGCTGCCTCTGCGGCTACAGTTGCAGACCCTTCATGGGTAACGCCAGTTAGGCCAAGATCAGAATAAGCAGCCGCAGAGTATGGCTGAAACCCAAGCATTTGTTATGCCTTCGCTTCCAGTTCTTTGACGCGATCCGTCAATTCCTTGACAGCTTCAATCAGCAGGCCGTGGAGCGCATCGTAGTTCACCACCTTGTATTCTTGACCATCGTCAGCTTTCAATGGTAGCTCCATTTCGCTGACAGCTTCAGGTAATACCTTCTCTACTTCTTGTGCAATTACACCGGCTGAGATTTTACCGTCAGCCTTATAGGTAAAGGTGTAGCCATTGAGATGTGACACTTTGTCTAGTGCACCATCAATACCAACAATGTTTTCTTTCAAACGCTCGTCTGAAATTGTTGTCGAATATGCAACAACGTCACCGTCAACGTGCAGTGTTCCATTATCTTGCAAGCGCATATCTTCAGCGCCCGCTGTGTACCATCTGATACCGTGTGAAGCATCATAGAACGTGTAGTCATGCGTATTGCCAGAGTAAATGTCAACGGTTGAACTATTGCGTCTGCGATCGTCCTCAAGCCGGAAAGTCGTTCCAGATAATGTCAGACCATAGTTGCCATCCGCTGAGTATGTGGTGTTGGTAGGCGTTGCCCAAGTGAATGTGCCGTCACCGTCAGAACGCAAATATTGGCTAGTTGTGCCGTTACCACTGACATTTAGTTCTGCTGCCCCGACAGAGTTGTCGGTAATCGTGGCTGCGTTGACTGTTGAAAGCGTTGCAAGCGAGCCAAGACCCAAGTTAGTCCGCGCTGTAGCCGCGCTGTCGAATGTGTTGTTGCATTTACGGCTATTGCTTAAGCGTGAGTCGTTACCCTGACAAGCAGTACCAGCGGCTGTGCCGTAGTTAACACTAAAGGTCGTAGTGCTTAGTGTTAAGCCAGTACCAGCGCTGTAGGTAGTGTTGGTATCCGTTGGGGTCGCCCAAGTGAAAGTACCATCGCCATCAGAGCGCAGATATTGCGAAGTAGTACCGTTGCCGGTGACATTCAGTTCAGCAGCCCCTACGGAATTATCCGTAATAGTTGCGGCATCAACTGTCGAGAGAGTTGCTAGAGCACCAAGGCCAAGACTTGTGCGAGCAGTCGCCCCAGATTCAGCAACCCAGCCAGTCGCGCTACCTACGATGAAATTCCCATCCGCAGAAGACAAACCTGCAATCGCAGTCAAATCAGCATCAAGAGACTGCTTTCCATCCAGAGCAGTCTGTAGGCCATCCACATTGCTGATAATGTGGTTATGGCTGTCGTCAGCTACCGTAACGGTAATTGCGGTCGTGCCAGAGCCTGTAGCGTCACCAGACAGCGTAATCGTCTGGTTGCCGGTCAGATACCCAGCAGATGCGTGATTACCCCAAGTGTATGCGGTATCCCAGTTGGTTTTGCTGTAACCGGTGATCGCAGTCAAGCCGCTGAAAAAGTTTCCAATCTCAGTTTCGGTGTAGTACCGAGTGTCGTGCGTGTGCGAATCGTCAGCAACGGTGACAGAAATGCTGGTTGTGCCGCTACCAGAAACATCGCCCGAAAGCGTGATGGTCTGATTCCCGGTGATATAACCAGCGCCATTGGTTAGCTGATTATTGTTTGTCGGAATATCATCAAAAAACGCAGCTTTCCCTGCTGGATATGTCGCAAATGCGTTTTTGATTCCAGCAGAAAGATTTACCGCAGACCCAGCATTGCTTGACGCGAGGATGGTGTCACGCGACAGGGTTGTGCCTGAAGCGGTGTATGTACCAATGCCAACTTCCCAATCGCCAGTGGCTTGATCGGTTATGGCGTAATAGGTCGTATTTCCATCGCCAATCGCAGAAAACGCCTGAAAACCACCAGCAGCACCAGCAAGCGTCAGCGTGCCAGTACCTGTGGTAGTCGTTGTCTCCTTGACGCGATCTTTAATTACTAGCGCCATGTCTGGCTCCTCGCGTCAAAGTATTAGTTCAAGGTAATGTCGAGATCACCTGCTGGCACACGGAACACATCGCCAGATTCGATGGTCTTGCTGGCAGACAGGGCCGCGTAAGCCATCAGATTGCCAGCAGTTGACGCATCGTAAATACCAACATGAGTAACCGTACCCCATGCGGAGCCAGCGGTGTCGAATTCGACTGCTGCGGTGTTGCTGGTGGTATCGCCAGAGGTCGTAAATGCTACGCTCTTGCGGGTGTATGCAGTGCCGGATACTTCAGTGCCGCCGCCAGCTTCGCCCGGCGCAGCAGTGAACAATGCCAAATACAGCGTGCCCGGTGCAGTATAGGCAGTGCCGCCAAATACATGGTCAAGAATCTTAGTTTCAAGATAGTTGGAAAAACTCATCCCAATCCCCTTACTTTGAGTGCTAGGCCGGAGCCAGAGTAACGCGCCTGTTCTGACGCTTCATTTAATCTGGCCACTGCCGCAGAGTACATCTGCGCCCAGACAGCCACACGCGCATCTTCCTGCAAATATGGTGCTGAATGCAAGAGAGATCCGTACAGGTACGCATCTGGCGCATCGGTGAGCAGCCAGTTCGTGGAGTTCGTTGCCAAGTCAGGAATCTTGGCGATGTAAAGAAGCTCAACATCCGTGTCCGCATCCGGGGTCGGATACAGTTCAAATTGACCGTCTGCATGGCAGTAGTAGCGAGGAGTGCCGGAGGTGTCCTCGGCTCCTGCGCGCTTGTCCTGCATAGCAGCGCGCGAGATCAGGTCGAGCGGGCTAGTGCCGCCGCCGGTCACATGAAAGCGAACGGTCTCCAGCCAGTCAGCCGGAATCTGCATGTACTGATCGCCAGCAGACTGCTGCCCGCTAGAGCGAGCCTCCATCTGCCAATGACGCACATCACGGTTGAATTGAGCCTCAGCCAACTGAATAAACGTCGGGATCACAGACGTCAGGTCGTCGCGGTTTAGAAAGTCCGCAATGGTGGTCTGGAGGTTTGCGTAATTTGTAATGGCCATTTTACATTCCTAGTAAGCCCTTCTGCTGATTCTCACCCGCATCTTCTTCGCCCGCAAGTAGGCCAGCAGCAGGCGCTCCGCTATACAACGGCATTCCTTTCTTTTTCAGCTCGGCCTTCATTTCTTTTGTGAAGGGCAAATAATGAACCTGATAATACTCCGGCTCTTTGCCTTTCACAGGAGGCTTGGCCATTTTTGAGCCAACCATCTCGATC
>Ga0208795_1001287_pt1 | contig 11474 bp, 12 predicted proteins | sample CB_VirMetaG_6_FD_184541 | JGI IMG/M metagenome (GOLD analysis project Ga0208795, IMG submission 184541) | Freshwater to marine saline gradient viral communities from Chesapeake Bay - CB_1508_2 Viral MetaG (SPAdes) (version 4) | ecosystem: Environmental > Aquatic > Marine > Coastal | place: USA... | reverse complement strand
GGATAAGATGGATCTTTACCTAATACTAATTGATTTTCTACTAAATTATCGATTTCATAATAATCTTCATTCCATAAAAACACATCTCCTATTTCAGGAAATACATTTGAATCAACAAGATCTTTTCTTAAAAATCTAGCTGAAACTACTCTATCTCTATCTACACCAAAATTATCGTTTGTTGCAGTTTGTGCACCTCTATCAAGTAAGCATTTAAGAAGAACGGGTCCTATAAACGTTTTATTTTGAGATTCACCGTACATATTAGCTTCTGTATCGTCAAGTTTTACTTTGTAGTATCCTACTTGTTGCTCGATAATTTTATGCAATAGTTCAGTGTTTAATCCCTGAAATAAGGTTATGTCTCTTAGTTTTCCGTATAGTGCCATTATGCTATGAATATTGGTAATGGAACTTGTTCTAGTGTACCTTTCATTGAGATTGCTTCTTCAGCTTTACGTTGAAGTTGCATTCTTCTAGAGTTTTCATCTAAATCGTTACGTAATTTTTCAATTAATGCTGCTTTTAATTCAGTAGCGGATGATAATAAGTCTGCTTGGTTAAGAGTTACTTCAGCTCCAGGAATTGGAACTTGAGTATATTTTCCTCTAATATATCCTAATAATTCTTTTGCTAATGCTAAAGTATATTCAAATATCCAATATCTACCAGGTGCATTAATGAATTGGTATGTAGGATTTTCGTATGGTACATTTGAAATATCAGTTACTAAATTATCTCCTGCAAAAGCTGGGGATGTTGGTGAATTTCTTTCGTCTACTAAAATATACTTAAAGAATAATTGCCCTGCCTGGTTTGGGATAGGGAATACTCTTATGTTATTGTTAATTAATTCAAATGAGAATGCAGATTTTCTAATTTGGTCATTTAATTCGATTGCTTGTATTACAGATATATCGTAATAGATAGGCATTAGTAAGAAATTCGCTGCTGGTGAATAATTTCCAAATCCAAATACATCAAGTAGTTGCTGTGAACCATATCCTGTACCAGCATACGGATCAAAATAACGAACAATTGCAGGTGTATTTTGATAAAATATTTCTTTTACTTCAATTGAACTTGTAATACCGTTACTTGTAGCCCATTCTTTTAAATCATATTCTTGAACTGAGGCGGTTAATGGGACAGATCCTGTATACCAGTCTATTGTTCCACCTGCACCTGCTTCTTGAGCATAGTTTTCAGCTAATCTAATTATATTACCTAAGTTAGGGTCAATTACTTTATTGTTTAAGTCAGAACCTGTATTTGAAGCTTCTAAAGAAATAAAGTTATTTCGAATTTGGTATAGATAAAGTTCATTACCATATGTAGTAACTGCTTCTTCAAAACAAGCATATAGTGAACCACTTCCCATTTCAACATCAACTGTAGGGTATCCTAAACGCGTAGCACAAAATTGAGCTACTCTATCAGCATCTGATTGGAAGTTAGCATCACTATCATAAAACCCGAAAGGGGTTTGACCAGCATTGAATACAGAAGTACCTGTCCATATAATGGGGGTTTGAGACATAATGAGTTTTTATTATAAATATTTATTTCCTCTGCCCTCCACTACTACCTGCGGTACCTACGATTTGTTTTTTATCGTACGCATCGTTATAGTAATTGATTAAATCCTCAACAATAGCATCTCTGTTGTTTGTTAATAAAGTAATGGCTTCCATATTTTTGATTTTCCTGGCAGCATTGTACAAGAATTTAAACCCAGAATCGCCTTTATTTTTTAAATCCACTTGGTGAGTATCACCGCATACAATCATTTTAGAATGTTTTCCAATACGGGTGGCGATCATTTCCATTTGATCGTGTGTAACGTTTTGAGCTTCGTCTACTATGATGAGTGAATCAACGAACGTACGTCCTCTCATGAAGGATACAGGTACAATTTCTATTTGTTCGTCTTGTATAAGTTTTTTGATTTTTTCTTTGTCATATAAGAGAAACATATTTTGGTAAATAGGTTGAACCCACGGGTCCATTTTTTCTCTCATATCGCCTGGTAAGAAACCTATATCTTCTTTCGATACAGTAGGGCGTGTGATTATAACTTTAGTATATTGTCTTCGCATTAAACCATCTAAGGCTATATTACATGCTAAAAGTGTTTTTCCGGAACCTGCTTGTCCTGCTAAGAGGGTTATTGTGTTTTCTAATATTTTGGCTTTCGCTTCTTTTTGTTCTTCGTTTAATTGAATTTTAAAGTTAATTGGATTCTTTACTACTCTTTTTGGACGATAAACTTCGTCCGTATGAGGTTTGCTTGCCATAAACGGATTGTTAGTTAGTTAATAAAATATAAGAACGTTCCTATATAAATATTAACTTAATCTTGTTGCTGTAGCTTTTACTGCTGGTGTTGCTGGTCTAGTAGGGGAAGTCCCTTCGGTACTATATTTTAATATCATATCTGCACTAGTTGTTGACCAATAGAATTCAATATAATCACCTTCTTCTAATATTATAACAAGGTTTTTATTCATTAAGGTTGCAGCAGTACCTGTATTTCCAGTTATACTTACGTTATTATTTGAATTAGGAACATCTACTCCATTTTTCTTTGCCCAAAAAGATAATGTGGCAGTGCCTGAACTTGCAGCTCGGTTTATCTGAGACGTTACGGTAAATTCATATAGACCGGGGGTTGATATTGTAAATTTTGTATTATCTACAACAGTTATTCCACCTTCTATAGATGGTGTATCAAAATCTATTATTGTGGCAGTATTCGCGGAGGCTGTATGATTAGATAAGTTATAAGCAACGGCATATTGTGGGTATTCAAATCCACTCCTTACATTAACATACATTGAACCCGTTGTTGGACTGTTATCAATACAGTACCCCATAATAACTGTAAGTGCAGGTGGAAGAGGAGGTTCATTTAATAATATCCCATCATTGGCACCTAAGTATAAAGTATCGCCAGGATTGTAGGCACTCATATCAATATCTCTAACCATCCCTTGAGTTGTTATATAACCAAGTTCTCCGGGGGCAATAGTTTCTGTTACAATACCAATGGTATTTTCTGAGGAACGTCTATTTAAATTAGAGGCAAGATTAACTGCTGGGAAGTTGCTTACTGAGCCACTTACATAGACAGCCTTGTATTCTGATTCTAATAATGATGCAGTTTCGTTATTATAGGAATTTATTACTATTTCTTGTCCAATTTGTAATGTTACATTTCCATTTTTAAGACTTAAATCTAAAGTACCGTCAACATCGTTCCAACGTAATCTACCAGGTTTACCTGTAACTACTGAACTTGTGTTAAAGTCAATGTAGTCTACATCGGTTACTATAGAGGATTGAAGATCACCATAATCAACTTGTTTAGTAATTCCTTGCTGTACATATACGAATTTATCGCCGTCGTTTGCTTGCGTTCCTGAAACTAGTCTGGAGATGGGTAAATTTGCCATTATTATGTTTTTATTAAAATACCGGAATTTCCGTCTTCTTGTAATATTTTAAAGCCGTCTTCTTGTAGAAGGAAATCTGAATCTCCTCCTCGGTTTACAATACTTTGTTGTTGTAAGTGAACTACTTGTAGATAATCGTTGTAATGTACAAACTGCTCATTTAAAGGCCTACCTTTTAGGTAGGGATTCCTTTCAAGGAATACAGCGAATGGTATTTCGGAGATTATCATGTATATAAATATAAAAAAAGCCCCGCTTTCGCGAGGCTTAATTTTATAAAGGTAATTTTTAATCCTAAGATTAGATTACGTTTAAGTCAGATACGAACACTTTTCCGTAGAATTCTGGTCTTACCATTTTCTTAGCGTAACGAGTCATGATACCTTTTCTTGGAGTGAAGGTATTTGGATCGTATACTAATGGAGTCATGATAAGTGGAATGTATGGAGCATATACAGCACCTGATTCTAAGAATTGGTTACCTCTGAAGCCCATTAAAATGGTGTTTTCAGTCATATATGGGTTCTTGTACACTTTGTAACGGCTGTTTAAAGCACCGATTTTCTGTACACCAAAAGCGTAAGAAGCTTTAGTTACATCACCATCAGTATCAGCAGCGAATCCAGGAATTGATTCTAGGATAGTTGCTACAGTTGGAGAAACTACCATAAAGTTAGCTCCACCTCTTAATGTTCTTTGGTGAATGATGTTAGATACTTTTTGTAATTTAATTCCAAGAGTTTGGAACCAGCTCATTTGAGTATAGTATACACCGTTTGTGTTAGAATCGAATCCAGTTCCAGCACCGTTAAGTTGGTTACCTACTTTCGCAGACCATACTTCAGTTGTTGGAGCATTTTCAATCAACATATCTAAGATCTCTAAATCGATTTCTAATGAAATGTATTCTGATAAGATTGAAGTTAATTCAGCCTCAGCATCGATTGAATGGAATGCGTTAAGATCCTGAGAAAATTCTGGTGTCCATTGTGCTTTCAATTTTCTTGTTTTAGCAGCAATAGTTTCAGATCTCATTTGAACATCGATAGATGGGATGTTGATAGCCTGTCCAGCAGCACCTGCTTGGTCAGAATATGCCGCTCCATCTTCGAAATCACCTCTTGCGTTATCAGCAGTTTTCTTAGAGAAATGTACATCTATACTAGCAGCACTACCTGAGTTGATTTCAGTTGTTGAACCAGAAATAACGAATTTAAGTTGACTACCAGAAGCAGCTGTAAATGCAGGTAATTGTCTAGATTCTAATAAAGAACCAGAAGATACTACAAATGAACGAATTGCATTAGGGTCATAATTTGATAAAGATCCAGTATTAACTCCGAATACTTTAATGTTACCAGCAGCAGCAGAAGCAGATAACTCACTTGTAAAGTTTACATCAGCCCAAGATCCTGTAAAGATTGTTGCTGCTTGTACAGAAGCTGAGAATTGGTTAGTTGAGTACCCGAATCTTCCAGCACCGTATAATCCACCTTCAGCTAAGTTTCCAAAGTTTGAAGAAGGAGTTCCGTACATTGAATCACCAGAAGTGAATGGTTTTTTAGTAGTTCCGTATTGGAAATCTAAATAAAATACTAATCCAGCAGGTAAAGACATTGGCTGAACAGAAACGAATTCTTTAGCAGCGATTTGTCCGAATACCTTTCTTACTAATGGTAAAGCTACAGCAGCGTACTGCTCACCAGTTCCAGCAGTGAAAGACGCTCCTGTTCCTGTTGTGTTAGCTTCCATTACAAGCTGTTTAGCTTGGTTTTCTAACATGATACTCATGTTAGCTTTTTCAGTTTCGTTAGAAATTCCTTCTAATAAACCTGATTTTGCCCATTTCCCAGCTAATCTAGCAGCATCTTTTTGTACTGAATGATGTGGGTTGGCAGTTTCTAATAATTGATTTACTACGTTTGACATTTTAAATAATGTGTGTTTTTAGTTTAAATAATTCCAGCAATTTTTTGCATTCTAGCTACAAAATCGTTGCTTTCTACAATTTGCGTTTTAGGTGCTACTCCAGCAGCTTTAGAAGCAAATGAACGAGATTCGTTTACTGGCTTTTTAGCTTCCATAGAAACAGCGTCTTTAATCGTTTCAAAGATGTTTTTAACCTCTTTAACTGATTCAGCACGATCGAAAGCGTTGATCACTTTTACTTTTTGTGCTTCAGTTAATGTTTTGCTACGGAACAATTTGTTCACGTAAAGAAGTTTTGCGTTAAGTAAGTTAACTTCGTTTAGTTCAGATTTTAAAGTGTTGATTACGTTAATAGCTTCGTTTAACTCAGCTTTAGCTTCTTCAACTTCTTTTTTACCTTCTAATTCAAGTTCAGCTTCTTCGTCGCCCATTTCCATTTCTTCGCCACCTTCTAGGTCACCAAGATCTTCCATGTCTTCTTCTTCTCCAGCTCCACCACCCATTACATCAGCAAGGACGTCACGGATAATGTCTTTTAATTCGTCTACTGTGATTTCACCTACTTCGTCTTCAGCTTCCGCTTCAACTACAGGTGCTTCTTCTACAGCAGCTTCTTCTTCTACAGCTACCTCTTCAACAGCAGTTTCGGCAACTTGGCCTTCTGCAGCTTCTAATTCAGCTAATAGTTCGTCTAGATCGATTTCTTCAATTGATCCTTCTTCCATGTCAGAGCCTTCTTCTACAGAGGCTTCTTCCATTTCTTTTTTGGCTTCGTCCATGTCTTTAGCCTCTTCCATATCCTTAGCTTTCGCCTCGTCCATATCTTTAGCTTCATCCATGTCTTTTCCTTCTTCCATGTCCTTGGCTTCGTCCATATCCTTAGCTTCGTCCATATCCTTAGCTTTCGCTTCGTCCATGTCTTTTGCTTCGTCCATTTCTTTTGCTTCGTCCATGTCTTTCGCTTCATCCATATCATCAGCTTCTTGTTGGAGTTTTTTCTCTAACATAGATTGAATCTGTGGAGTGAAAGCTTCTTCTAATGCAAGCTTAGCGTTAGCAAGAGCCGTTTCACGGATAGCTTTAGCCTCAGCGATTGCATCGTTGAAAAACTTTGTGTTTGACATTTTTAAAAAAATTTGTGTGTGTGATTACTTATTAGGGAAGTAATATAAGATTTTGTGAACTGAGTGAGGCAATATTAGGGATTGCCTATCTTATCTGCGGATAAATATATAAAGATATAGGAAAAACAAGAAACCCTTGCATTGCTGCAAGGGAATCGACATCTGCCCGCGGTAGCGTCCGAGGAATTATCTTAAACAACATATACCTGACTGAGTGCATATAATGTCAGATACAATTGAATTTAATTTTGTGTATTTACCTTGTTTGTATGTACGGCCTTCATTTAAACCTATTGGTTTCATGAATGCGCCATGTGTAGATGGTGTAGATACGAAATCCCAACATAATAGTTCGAAATCGTCTTCTACTTCTACTCTACCTTCACCTAATTGTGAAACAGAACCCATACCGCGAGATGAAATCCCTACAGTGATGTTATTTTTGAATAGCTCTTTTAATATGTTTCCAGATGGTGTAGTTAATATTTCGATTTTACCTAGTAAATCGTTTCCGTCCCACCATAATTCTTTAATGTTGTGAGATGCGTTTTTTAAGTTGATTACAGATGATTCTGGGTGGTCTAATTCACCTAATGCTCTATTTTCAGCGATAGGGCCAGACATATATTTGTCTACTTCACGCTTCAATGTCTCGTATGGATAGCGTCTTCCGTTATGGTTAAATTCTTCGGCACGTTGTACGATACCTTCAACCACCATGTTCCTAGACCCATCTAAACCTTCAATAAGTTGAGATTTTTTAGGGGTAAATACGGAATATTCTAATAGTAATTTTTGAGCCATCTGTTATTTTTTAACTATGCGAACGTCAGCATCAGGGGATTTTTTCTGAATGTTGATAGCGTCTTGTTCATTATCTACTTCAATTGCTTCTTCCATTTCAAGTTTACGTGCTTCAACTTTATCTTTAAGTTCGTTTACGTCAACTTCATATTTTTGAGCATATTTTTCGTAGATAGCGTCTCTTTTTCTACCCAATTCTTCTACTTCTTCTTCTTCTAATGGTGATGAATCAGCGTTTACGTCAGCTACTCTTTCGGCATCTTCTCCATGTTCACGGATAATTTTGCCTTTTTTCCCTTTGTTTTTCTTGATTAAATCAGCAATAGATTTATCGTTTAACTCTATTTCATACTCGCTTTCGCCTTCCATTTGGGTAGACATTTTCTGAGTATAATATGATGGGTTATTTGTAAGGTTTTTAAGTACTTTTTTCTGTGCTTTGAGTACTTCGTCTTCTGTTAAGTCGGCGTTTCCAACAGCATCATATACTAAGTCAAGTTCGAAATCCATACCTTTTGAATACTCGTATGGGTTAACCATATCGATAGTCTTAGCTATAATTTCTACTTCTTGTTTACCCGTAGATTCTTTAGTTTGTTTTTCAGATATCATACCCTTGTTTTTAAGGATAGTGATGGTATCTTTGAATGAATTGCTTGATGTTATCCATGGTAGGTTAACATCTCTACGTACTTCATACAAGAACTTTTGTTCTGTAATCTCGCCTTTTGAAAGCTTAGTATATAAATCTTGTGTTGTCATGTATATAAATATTATTTGCCCTGACCTACCTTTAATTTTTTATAATTTTTGGAACTTTTTAATTGAGATGTTTTACTTTTTGAGTGAACACCCGGTCTTTTTCTTTTGGTACCACCACTGTAGTTACCAACTGCAACTCCTTTTGCCATTATTTAGCCATTAATTTTGTTAAAACTGCGTTGTTGTTCTCAATTAATTTTAAAGTCTTGTTTTTAGACTTTGTTCTTTTACCACTTTTTAAAAATTGTGGAGATCTGTGAGCGCCTCTTGCCATTATTCTGTTAAACCTTTAATTCTGTTATTTAATTCTTGTAATTTTTCGTTTATTTTACTAATGGATTCACGAGTACGATTCAAATAAGACATACCTTCGTTACTTGCCTTTAATTCTGTACGCATTCTCTCAGTAAACGCCACTACTTTGGTCATTTCATCGATTTTACGTCTAATTTCACGTACAGCCATATGTAATTGTTGTGTTGGTGTACGGAATTGAGATTTCTTTTTGAATTCTGTATAGCGTGCTTCGTTTAATGTAAACTTTTTGTACGCTTCAGGATAATTTTTTCTGATGTGTGTACGATATCTGTTAAATTCAGCTCTAATTTTAGCTGCTATATCGTCTACTACGGCATCGTCTGTTTTTTGGTCGAGTTGAGATATTACTTTACGTAAATCGTCGAATTCTTTGTATACAGAATCGAATGCGGGTACATATTCTATATCCCATGATATTTGACCCGTTACAGGGTCAACATCTGATACAGTTGATTTGATACCTTTATTTGTTTTTGTATCTCCTACTTCTGCTTCTAATACAGATGCAGCATCTTGAGTATCCATATCATATCCTGTATTTAATCCAGCGTCGGCTTGACTAGGGGTTAAATCTGTTACAGGATTGAATTGCTTTTCAGATAGCTCGTCAATGGCTTCTTGAAACAATTTTTTATAGTCGATTACTTTAGATTTTCTATTTGGGATAGAGGGTGATGGAGTGGAGAATGGTTCTCCTACTTCATCCTTACGTTTCTTAAAAGCTTTAGGAGTAGCAATTTGCTCGCCCGATCCAGCTGCAAAGGAAGCACCAGTTCCAGTGGTGCTCATCTCTTGCTTTAAACCTTTTAAGTTTATTTTCATACTAACTCTATTTCTTGAGAAAGCTCAACGTATTGTAGTAGAGCAACCATGTGCTCGTCTCTGAATTTTTTGTTCTCTACAATTGGATCTATAAGGCTAATTACTTCTTTGATTTTGATTTGTAAAGCAGGATCTGTTACTTTAGATACGTTTTTCTTTAAGCTTTCAGATATTTTAGTAAATTTACTATTTAAAAATTCTTTAAGTTTTGGAGCATCTGTAGCGCTGTGGATATATTCTTTCAATATTTCCTTTTGCTCCGTATTTAAACCATCAAATTTTTCGTTGTACTTTTCTAGCATAATTTTATATGCTAAAGCACGTGTACCTTTATCCAATGTCATTAGTTCTTCAACTAATGGTGTTAAAGATATTTTTGTATCGGGGGATGATGTAATGTATTCTAGGATATTAATTTTAGAATTGATAATTACTTCAGGATTTCCAAACCCTTTAACGTTTACTGATTCAAATAATGTATATGTTGAAGCAAGTAATTTGTAGTTTTTTATTTTGGCTTGAAAAAAGTCATTAATGTCGAAATTATCTTTAATTTCTTTAATTAAATTGTATTTTTCTTTAGCTAATTTATCTCTATCTAATTTTCTAGATAGTTCAAGTACCGTTGAGATAACAGATTCAGCTTTACCTTCAGATAAAGATGTAGAATTGTTAATGGCTTGGTAGAGTTTATTCTCGTTAGCTAGCTCACTTTTAGTAAAGTATTTCTTAACTAAAGTCGCTGCTTTGGAATTACCATTCGACATAGTATCCGAAGTAATCTTCCTTACTAATAATTCGAACAGAATACCAGTATTCTTGTATTTGTTATGCTTTATTTTCATAAGTAGTGCGCTACTATCTATAAATATTAAAATTATTTAACTTCCTCGCGAATATTACCTTCATTTAACAACTCTTCGCCTTCAAATAGGGTAACTTTCGGTTTTGGGAAGAACTTTTTTAACATCTTCTCATTTTGAGCAAACACTGCTCGTGTATTTATGTTGTCTACTGATGTAGAAGATTCAGATAATCCAGGTCTGTCTTCAGGTGTAGCAGGACTTTTCATACGATCTACTCCTAAAATATCTTTACCTAAATTGCTATCTTGTGTACCATATCCTGATGCTTTTTCCTCAGGTCGTCCAAGTGCTCCTTCGGGATACTCAGAATCATTTACATCGTATCCTTTTGGTACTCCTTTTGCTTCTGGGTATCTACCTGCTCCATATAATGAAGCTAGTGCATGTGGTGTACCATATGCTTCACCTGATTCCGCTGGATCGTTTCCTTCTTCAAGTATTTGATTTTGTCTGAAGGTACGTTTCTGGTCTTCGATAATTAAATCTCTATACTCTTGATATTGGTCTTCACTGAAGTGGAATACATTGTCATATATCCAATCTGTAGGCATCAATTTAAGTTCCATCATTTGACCAGCTAGATCAACTTTTTCTTTCATTAACGCGATTCTCTCCTGATCGTATATGATAGAAGGTGTAGTTAATGACAATTCGAAGTTAGTTAATGAAGCTCCATCATATCCTTGTGCATATAAATGTACAAGTGCAATTTTTGTTAATTCAGATATAAGAATACGTTGAATTCTTTCAACTGTTCTTGCAAATCTAATATCTTCAGCAGCAAGTGTTGCTTTACCTTCAAGATCCGCTTCGTATCCTAAAAATGCTTTTGGAACTTTAAGGGCTGCGAATAATTTATCACGTAAGTATGTAACATCTTCAATAGCAGCGTAATCTAAACCTTTTGTAGTTTCAATACGTGTAGTTTGGTCACCACCTCTTACAGGAATGTAAAAATCCTCTAAGATATTCTGCATATTGAATTTTAAGTTGTAATCTCCAGTTTGAGGATCAACGTATGGAGTTTTCTTCATTTTGTTGACCATACGCTGCATGTAAGTTTCCACTTCGTTTGGTGGTATGTTACCGACATTCACGTAGAAAGTGCGTTTTTCAGGCGCGCGTACTATTCTATGGATAAGCATGGCGTCTTCCATTAACGTCATTTGTTTCCATATTTTTCTCGCTGGTTCTAGATATGATCTACCGTAAGGAAGGTAATTGAAATCTGATAGTAGACGGAAATGTGCCATTTCGTAGTTATCAAATATAACTTCTCTACCAGCTGTTTGGCTCATGGCAGGGCTAACGGTTTGGAAACCAAGTGGGTTTTCAGATACCGAGTAAGATGGATCGTATTTGTATTTTACGTCAGATGGATTGGCAGGATCCAT
>Ga0208795_1001286_pt1 | contig 11476 bp, 10 predicted proteins | sample CB_VirMetaG_6_FD_184541 | JGI IMG/M metagenome (GOLD analysis project Ga0208795, IMG submission 184541) | Freshwater to marine saline gradient viral communities from Chesapeake Bay - CB_1508_2 Viral MetaG (SPAdes) (version 4) | ecosystem: Environmental > Aquatic > Marine > Coastal | place: USA... | reverse complement strand
GCTTACCAAACTTTCTAATTAGATTTTCTTGACTGGTAATTAAAGTAGCTTTGTTTGTTGGACCTTTGTTAGCGAAGCCAACAATTCCTACGACACTTGAATTGACATTTGGGGTGTAGATTGAAACATCATTCTCAAGTACTACAACGGAAGGACTAGTAGGTAATGCCATGATTAATTACTCTTTTTTGTGTTCTCTTGTCTGTCGGTTTTAGTAACTCCTATATGTTTCTGGATAACAGGTTTAGGCTCTTCGCTAGAATCCTTAACTAGTCTAACTTTGAACATTCTACGCTTTACTAAATTATCTAAAACCTTACCACCCCAAGAATCAGGGATGTTGATAGTTTGCTTAGGGCTTATAAACCGATAAATAACTCCATTTGGGGTTGTAAAAGGAACAGAAAATCCTTGCATACTTGTATTTTTAACTATTTTCATAATTATAAGCTCCTACTATATTTACTTCCACTAGGAGAGCATTTCTATTAAATTTGTTTATGCACAATGCTATTACGATTCATCAATATTATACTCAAAATTAACATCGACTTCCATTATCTCTCCTGTACTAGTGAACTGGAATTTTGGATTTGGAATATAAGTTTCTAAAGATATCTCCATAGACTTTTGCAAAACCCTATCATTAGTATCCCCGACCATAACGTTACCCATATCTCTTTCGGATACTAAAAAGCCCTTATTGAAATCTGAATATTTGGTCCTGATATCTAAATCAGGATTGAACAGAGAGAAGACACCAGATCTAATCATGTCTAGATCTGCCTTATACTTACACCATACATTTATTTCGTAAATTATGTTTATTGGTCTTGGTGCTAGACTTACAATTCTAATTGCTCTTTTTTTATTAGGATCCCAATAAGACTCGTTAATTATAATTGGACGGTATCTTCTTCTTTCTTCAGAATTTACAGTTTGTTTCTCAACAATTGTAATCATGGGCAGAATTAATGTATTATCCGCTTTTAGCCTCCCAGCAACCCTCTCAGGGTTTCCATGAGAGCATTTAACCTTAACTCTATTACCATTACCGTCAATATAATAAATGTTACTAAATATGTGTAACATCTGCCTTAAGCTTTCCTTGTAAACGTTATTAATTACAGGAATAATCTTATTCTCAGTCATATCCATAATTTGATTTCTTGCATTAAAGTTAGGTTTCATATTTTACCTCCAACATCATCAGTCCTATCGAAGTAATCTTCATTATGAATATCTTGAGTATCTCTGAGAAGTTTAGCATGAACTAACAAGTGATAAACACCATAAGCTTCAAAGCTATCTTCTTGAACTTCGTAAACCTCAAATTTAATTTCCTGAAACTCAGGTCTAATAACATCCCCAATTGCTATTGGCCTCCCTAAAATGTTTTCAGTATAAGACTTATTAAAAACAAATACTTGATCTATCTGCATTTCTACGCCAAACTGAGAAAGATTTTCCTCTATAGGACGTGGATCGTAGTGAGCCCAAAGTGTAACAGGTTCAGAAGCAATAGCCTTTTGTCTAGACTCTTGATAAACATCATCAATATCATCAGATGGAATATACTCAAACACTTGAACTCTCGACCCAGATAGTTTTATATTTTCTGAGTCAATCATGTTGAATAAATTCTTATCATTCTTTTTATTAAATAATGATAATCTAGTATCCCTAGCTTCTGGGAAATTAGTAGGAGGAGTATTTACTTTAAATCTCATTAGAATATATCAAATATTGGTGGTGATTCTATTGAGGATGTTAGCTCTTCTATAAGTAGTTTCTTATCCTCTCTAGCCTGGGCAATAAGCTCTGAACCATTAAGCCTAGTTCCACCACCAGGACCTGGAAGAGTTTGGTACTTACTACGAATGCCTCCTAGAATTTCTTTAGATAAAGCTAATGCAAATCTTTGTACCCAACTCTTGTAAGCATGGTGTATAGTTTCTGGATCAAAAGCTCTAAACTCTAGAATAACACTCTCTGTATTATTTTCAGGAACCGGCCAGATATGTAAATATTTATTGTTGATAACTTGCCAAGAAGACATTTGACCTAGAACATTCTTTATTTGTTTCAGGTATTGCTGCATTAATAAATACTGGCTAACGTTGTAATTGTTAAACAATCCATTATTAGTAAAGAACATTACAGCAAAGTCGTACTCCAATGAACCTGGAGAAGCTCCAAACTTAAAGAAGTCTCTTCGATACCAAACATCATTTAAGTTATCTATTATGGGTTTAGGAATATCATAAACTCCTATACCACCGGAAGTTTCAAATACTGCATACTGAGTCATCCAATCAGGAGCATGGTATTCAAGTTTTGATATAGCTTCGTCAATGCATAATTCTATTTGATAATCATCAAGCTCAACATCTACAACAGGGTATCCTAACCTAGTGAGGACATAATCTTTAACAGTACGGTTAAAGTCCTTGAACTCTACAACATCCTTGTAATCTTTGTTATTTAAATAATTATCCTTTGGGGACTTGTAGTCTTTTAACTTAGACCCAGAATATTTCCCATAGGAGGATCCATAGGATTTAACAGTTGGAATACCTATCTTGTTATTGCTAATACCAGCTAGCTGCGAATCTGTTAAAGTTATACCCCCTGTTTCCTCTGGTCCTGGGTTATCATTATAAAGTCCAATTTCAACGGCATTAGTAGTCATATAAGTACCATCACCTAAAGAAAAGGCCGCTTGATAACCAAATCTATCATATAAACCTCCAGGAGGTTCGTCACCTAAAGTATCCTTGTATAGTGTTACTCCATACTTGTTAGGCGTTGATATCGGAACGCTTGTAGCCGCTGTATTTTCAAGATCAATATAAAGTTTATATCCGTTGCCAACATCAATTGGAGTATCTAGAATCTTTCCACGGTGTAATAAAGCTGTAGCTCCTGAAGGGCATTGGAAAAGTTCCCATACTAGCTGTCTATTTTCTCCCCATATAATTTCTTCATTTGTAGTTAAGTATGGGCCTGAGAAATCTCGAATATCAATATACTTAAGTGGATATGTTATTTTTCCGTGATTACTTAAGTTATTATGTATTTCATCAGAAAATCTATATTTTCTAAAATAGTAAGCAGTATAGTTCTTAGAACTTTGAGTCCCTGATAAGGAGTGAGATTCTAAAATAACTGCACTAGTATGGAAGGAGCTTACGAAATGCTCAGGTAAGTTAGTTAAATAATTAGGGTCTAATATAGTCCCAGCCGCTGTACCAAACATCTTTTCCCAAAAGGGCTTTGTTATACCAAAAGTGCCTTGAGTCGTAGCTCCCATAATGGGCTGACTCCAGTTTTTAGTATACCCCATTGCTAGCATGAATAACGCTATGCCAAATTGAGATTCACAGTTCTCTCCAAAAGAATACTTAGTACCAAAGGCTTCATTGTAGATCCAAAGACTTGGATCATTTTTCAAAAATGCGTTAGTGGCTGAAGGATGATTGCGAGCTATACTGTATTCATGTCCCCAATAAAATCCATTAAACCAAGCACTTGGAGTAACATTGTATCCTTCATCAACACCCGACCAGAAAACATGGTTTTCTTGGAATTTACCAAGACCTGGACGGTATGGAGCGGTGAAGGTGTGATCCCCCAGGTAGGCATCGGGATTTTTTAAAATAGGATCGTCTAATAAGATTCCTGCTGCTATTATAGCTGACTTTCTTCCTTGCATGTGCCCGCCTAAAGGCTCAAATTGTCTCTCATCAAGGAAAGCACTCCATAAATCTATACCCCATTGAGTTACATTCCTTAAAGTAAGAGTTCTATAATCAGCGTCATGCCCCTCTGCTTCGTAATCATACTTGAATAATGACTTAAGTAATATAGTTCCAAGAAGCTCACTCCATTGTTGTCCATACCCTGGTCCGTGGTACCCTGGGCATTGAGCCTCTGTTCCCCACCTCGATAAATCATCACCAACATAGTATAATGTAGCTAAATATAAATCTATCCAACTAGGACTAACAGCAGGGCTAGGTATGCTTGGACTAGGAACATTACTATAATAATACCCTGAAAAAGTTCCTGTATCTTCATCAAATATTTGAGGTATTCTGGTAGCGTCGAAGTCTGATAACGGGAAATACCTTCTATCCTCCACCTTCCCTAAAGGCCCCGGCCTAAAGGTGGGAACCGAAGGTACTGCACTAAGAAACACTATAGGGAACTTAGCGGCAATAGCAGACCTTACATTACTCTGGGTATTTGTCCAATAACCAGCGTTCCATGGATGATTTCCTGAAACCCACAGATCAGAAGATGAAGCAATAATATAACAATAGTCTGCGGATACTTCGTAAGGAGGCTGATGTGAGTTATACCAGTCCATTGGAAAACCCCTCGAAGTAGCTCTTTGATCATAATGGGTTCCTCTAAGGTTACCAGCAGGATTGCAAGCAGCCCCGTTAATGTAATAAGGAACTAGAGGGTAATTAGGATTACTTGGGAACTCTGACCACATAACTTGAGTGTATTCAGGAGTATAAGCAGATACCGTTGCTGAAAAATTAGCGTCTGCGAAAACCGGAGCAACCCAAACACTGTGATCAGGGTAGGTGCCACTCAGCATAGGATATTGTGATACTATCAATGCCGAAATAGGAGGCACTGAAGCCAATTCGGGTATGGCAGAAAAGTTACTAGTAACTGATATTGAATACATAACTTACCTACTCTATATACTCTACAAGCACTAAACTATATCAAATAGTGGTGGACCTTCTAAGGTAGTTGTTAACTCCTCTAGAAGCTCTTGTTTCTCTTGCCTACCCTCCTCTACAAGTTGTTGTCCGTTTAATCTTGTTCCTCCCCCTGGACCTGGGAGAGTTTGATACTTCCCTCTAATACCACCTAGAATTTCTTTAGCTAATGCTAGAGAGTATCTTTGTATCCAACTCTTATACGCATGGTGTATAGTGTTTGGATCAAATGCTCTAAACTCCAGGATAACACTTTCCGTGCTGCTCTCCGGTACAGGCCAGATATGTAGATACTTATTATTAATGACTTGCCAGGATGACATTTGACCCAGCACGTTCTTTACTTGTTTTAAGTATTGCTGCATTAATAAGTATTGACTAACATTGTAATTGTTAAACAATCCATTATTAGTGAAGAACATCACAGCAAAATCATACTCTAAGGATCCAGGGGATGCCCCAAACTTAAAGAAGTCTCTTCGATACCAAACATCGTTTAGATTATCTACAACTGGTTGTGGAAGCTCGTATACCCCTATCCCACCTGTTACTTCAAAAGTAGCATATTGAGTCATCCAATCAGGAGCATGATATTCAAGTTTTGATATAGATTCATCAATGCATACATTAATTTGGAAATCATCAAGCTCAACATCAACTATAGGATACCCAAGCTTCGATAGTACATAATCCTTAACTGTCCTATCAAATGTTTTAAATTCTACAACATCTTGTGCATCACGATCATTTAAACCATCGGGTCTAGGAGTATCGTAATCCTTTAATCTTCTTCCACCGTAAATGCCATATGAAGACCCGTAGGATGTTACTCTAGGAACTCCTATCTTGTTGGATTGAAGATCTTCAGCACCTGCAAACGTCAGAGTAACCTCAGGAAGCCTCTCTACAACATCAGTTTCACAATCCGATAAAGGTGCAGCATCACCAAGTGTTGGGTATATTAAATTGGCTATCTGCTGTGACATAGAAACAAGTCCACTTAAGTCATAGTGAACCTTATCAGGATTTATACCGTATGTTACTGTTTCAAAACTATAGGATTTATAAGCTAAATTACATAGATCTTCAGCGGCATCTCTAGTAGATTGCCTGACAACATCGAATCTAGCTTCCTCGTCTACTGTTAATCCTGAGTAAGAATCATGAGTTACTGGGAACACAACAACAGGTTGGTCATCTGCTCGATCAGGGTGGATGTTTGTTATAACACATCCTAAACCTCTTAGATGATCAAACATAAACTCAGCTAGATCCATTAGCAGCCCCTTGTATGCTTTAGAGCCATAAGGAGCCAAAGCATCCAAAGTACCCATGATGATATACATACCATCTACATAAACTGTATTAGCACCACCAGCCTGAAGATCTTGAACAGCACTAGCCAATTGAACTGCAACACCAGCATTAGCATCTGACCAAAAGTTAGTTTTTGCGTAGGGCCATAATGTATCGTAGTCAACTCCTCCAGGGATAGCCACACCTGATAAATCTACGGAGTTATTCCACTTCAACATATTTATCTGGTATTTGGAAGCCTTAAACACATGGATATCTGTGCCCCCAGGGACTCCTCCATTCAGGTTAGCAGTATATGCTATTGATATTTCAGGACCGACATAATCAACTGGCTGAGTTGTATATGCATTGCTTGGATCATAATTCTCCCATTGCTTACTAATTAGGTTCCAAATCTTGTAGTTTGTCTGTGTCCCTGAAAGGTAATAATAATCAGGAGATGAAGATACTGAAGATGCATTTACGTTACCTGCACAGTTTGAATCTCCAAAAGCAATAATTAATCGTTTATCAGCCATAAAAAAGTTCCTACACTATTTACCATTAAATGAAAAAAGGGTTCGGATTATAATCCGAACCCTTTGAACTTTAATCCTTAAACAAGGATTAGGTTATTAGGTGCTGTAACCGTTTATTGAGGTTCCATTGTTATAACCGTTACGGAAGATCTCCTTCGTGATGAAATCAGATCCAGTTCCGATCAGGCGAATAACGCGGTAGAATCTTGAGGCTGGTTGGACAGCGACCTTACCGTAACGAGTAAGGATGCCCTTCCTTGGTTGGAAGGTCTCGGGATCAACTACGGTATCTAGTGGCTGTAGTGGGATGTATGGGCAGTAGAAGAAGCCTGCATCCATTGGGCTTGAACCCTTATAGCCAATGATGATCTCGTCCTCTGGGAACATAGGATCAACAACTAGATCATACTTACCAGCGAACTTGCCCTTGTAAGTAATCTGAGTAGCAGTGTTGGTCGTTGGACCTGCATCTGCTGGTAGGCCACCTTCAAGCTTAGCTGCTGACTCAAGCATTGAAGCAATCACTGGTGAAGTGATGATGACGTTACCTGGGCCACGTAGAGTCGTACGGTAGATGTCAGTGCTAGCGAAGTTGATCAAGGCTAGGACATTTGAGTACATGTGACCAAGATGCTGAGGAGCAAAAGAAGTAGTGGAATCAACAAATCTTCCAAGATCCATGACATAAATGTTGGAATACTTGCGATCAATACCTCCACCTCCACCAACTGCTCCGGTACCCTCTTCGTTGGATAGAGCAGTATCAAAGTCGTATTCGTAACTTCCTGCTACGAAAACTCCACCGTTTCCGGCGAGGGTGGCGGGGTTACCTCCAATTCCTGGGAAGTTATCAGCGCCGCCCTGGTATAGCGACTGTAGGTACCAGCCATTTAAACCATCAGTGCTGCCAAGAACTCCTGGGCCATAAGCAATCATACGGATATCTTCGATTAGCTCACGATCAATCTCAAGGTTCATTTCCTTTGAGAGGAGATCGGTAAGCTCAGCTTCCATGTCTAGGTTGTGGTAAGCCTTGAGATCCTGTGCGGCCTCTAGAGTCCACACTGCTCTCATCTTGCGCTCACGAGCCTGGACGGTCTGCTTCTGGATATGCATGGAGATCTCTGGAATTAGGTTGCCCCGTAGTCTCTCAGCAGCAGAAACGCTGTATCCCAGGATTGAAGTTCCACTTGGGAAAGAAGCTAACTGACCTCCCATGGTGGTTGAAGGAGAGCCGTTCTTGAGACCTAGAACGTTTGAAAGATCAAATGAAGCGGCTCCAGTAACGCTATCGTATGTTAGACCACTTGCTGGATTGTTATTCTGAATCCATGGATTATTACCGGCAAGATTAGACTGTGCATAAGTGCCAGTGAATGAACCAATAGCTGATGATGTAAGGTTCCGAGGGGTAATGTTAAACTTGGAGTACATTACCTGAGTGTTTCCGTCATGGTGACGTGAGTTACCCATGTAGAAGATCTGTGAGACAGGGCCGTCCATGGCCTGAGTTGCACCGATCTTGTTGAACATAAGCTCAGGGTACATACGACGAATAAGTGGGAAAGCCCACTTTTGGAAGGTGCCGATCTTGCCTGTGGTGGTGGCGGTCTGGCTTAAAGCCTCTTCGTCCATTCTAGTCTTGGTGAACTCTTTGGCCTGATTCTCTAACAGACGAGCTGTCTGGTATGCGATGTGATCATCCCCGATCCCTTCAAGGAGTGGCTCCCAACGCTTTAATAAACTGTTTCTATCAATAGCAGTCATACTTAACCTCTATAATTGTTGAGTTTCTCTAACACGCCTTGATGGATCCACTCATTACCGTGGACAGCGTGGTTTTCATTTAACTTTTCATCAGCTTCCTTCACCTTGAAGTTATCCTCACTGATGACGAGTGCCGTATCAGAGAGCTTTCTCTCTGCATTCTCTGATTCACGTAAACTTGAAAGCTCCCCATGAACACTCTGAAGTGCCTCTTCAAGTTTCTCGTTCTTGTCATTAATTACCTTGGACTGACGCTTTAGGTTGACATTCTCCTTTAGGAGCTTATCTACCTGACGGAGAAGGGCTTGATTCTTCTCCTCTTGCTGCTCACCAAGTGAAGCTAGAACTTCCATACCATTTAATTCATCCTGGTTGGTGTTCTCTAAGGCAAACATAGAGCGAACTGTCTCAAACATTTGAGCATTACGGAATGTCTCATTTTCTAGCTCTAGCTCTTTAAGTGCTTGTTCTTTTAGCTTCTCAATATTTCCACGAATGAAAGACTGGACTTTCGTGGATAAGTCGTTTACCCTCTCTTCGACACGGTTCTCAATGCTAACAGCAACAAGCTCAGCTACCTTCTGAAGAGTGCTTTCATCGAGTCCCTCTGGAAGATACTGAGCCACCGAGTCTAGAATTTCATTACTCTGTGACATAATTTAACCTCTATATAGTTATTTAGTGTTTTGTATTATTTTTAATACAAATTATTTTTTCCCCTTGGGAACACAGTTAGGAACTTTCTTTCCACCTTTAGACTTCATTCCAACTGCCTCATAACCTTTCCAACATGCCTTCTTAAGGCCCTCTAATAGTGAGTCTCCAATTAGATTGGTAGACTCTGCATTAAACTGCTTTTTAAAGCCACCCTTAGGATCGCCAGTCTTTATTCCAACAGCATTTGCTGCGATACCAGTAGTATCTCTGTCAAAGCCTTTATCTTTAGAAAATTTAACTAGCTTTCTAATTGCCCGTTTACGAACTGGTTTGGAATTTGGATCCTTTCCCTGATTTCTGAATCTCTCCTTATCCACGTAGTTCTTACTTTTTTTGGACTCTAAGGCTTCAACTATGCCATTACCAATTTTTGAAAAAATACTTTCCTTCTTAGCCTTCATTGCTTTATCGGATTCTAATGCTGGTTTTGGCTTTGGCTTTGGCTTTGGTTTTGGCTTTGGCTTTGGTTTTGGCTTTGGTTTTGGGCGACCCGGCTTCATACCGGCATCAAAAGCCCACTGATCCTGTCTAGCTGAGTCGCGACCACCTCCCCTGGCCCATCTCTCAATCCTAGAGCTTTCCTCAATTTTACTCTCAAGCATTGTTAGCAATACTCTCTGCTTCTTGTGCTTTGAAATAATCTCCTGAGCACGCTGGCTATTCTCACGAATGGACTCGGTAAGCTCAGGGTAAGCACCCTTAGTTGAAGGATCAGAGACAAGATCGAAAGTGATAAGCTTGAAATCTTCGTTTACGACTTTACCTTCACTGTTCTCTGAGACGCTACCTAAACCACGGCTAGATATACCAATCTTAACACCATCGTTAAGAAGAGCTTCTACAATCTTACCATTAGGAGTTGAAAGGATTTCACACTCACCCATAACGTCACCATTCTTCTCTACCCAAAGCTTGGTGATCAAGTGTGATGCTTGGGAAAGATGGATGGCATCATTTGCTGGGTGATCGAGTGCTCCTACTAGCGATCTTTCATTGATCTTATCCTGTATGGCCTTCACCTGGGACTCTAGGACTTTTCTAGGATAAACTCGTCCATTGTTGTTCTGCTCATCACATTTTTGGAACTTCCCTTGCAGTCGTACTCTAGGGGAAGCCTTTGTCCCTTCATTGATAACTTTAACCTTATCTAAAACATTGTATTCAACTAATAACATAGTTTATCCTATTTTTGTTTACGAGACCAATATTTCTCACTCTTAAATTTAGAGGTTTTTTGTTTACCATGCCTAAGCATAGTCCTTACAGCATACTTTTTAACATCAGAAAACTTTGAGGGTATAACGCCAGGAGAGAATCCTTTTGCAACTCTACCTCCAACCTCTTGCTCATCGTCCTTACCCCACTTTCTCTTAGTTATGACGTAAAGACGATCTGAGTTTTTGGTTGAGAATATCTGACCGACATACCCCTTCTTGAGTGCATCTGTAATAGAGTTGTAAACTTTAACACGGGATTTCCCAGCCTGAGAGTGCGCCTTTTTTCCCGATCCTAAGCCCTTAGACCTTCCAGAATTTGATCCTTTTCCAGAGCTTGCTCTGGTCTCACTTATAAGCTTTATCAAGTCCATTTTTCTTTACCTTCTTCCCTTTTGGAGGATAAGCATCAGACCTCTTTTTAAGCATTAGAGCCTTTTGAGGACCAACCCCTAAACATCCGGTGCTAGTCATCTCCTCAATAACTTCTTTAGCCTCTCCTATAAGAACTTTTAATTTACCAACTAGATCCTCAAGTCTTTCTTTTAAAAGAGATTCATCTAGTTTATCATCGGAAGAAGTTTTAGTAACAGGCTTTTGAGTTTTATTTCTTTTATGCTTAGGGCCACAGGACTCATTTAGTGATCCTGCAAATCCCATGATTTCATTCATAAATGAATCTGGGACAACGACAGCCTTTAAACCATCGTCTAAAACTTTACTATGAACAACAACTTCAGGAACCGGAGAAGACTCTTGTATAATGTTTTGAGAAATTGCTAAAAGATCTTTAGTGCTAGCACCCATCTTTTAATCTCACTTATCTTCGTCTTCGTCTTCCTCAGACTCCTCATCGTCGTCACATCCCTCTTCAGCCTCTAGAAGATCCTCTTCTTCAAGAAGATCAACTGCTTCGTTGATACTATCAAGAATGTAACCTACGCACTCTTGAAGGTTTTCCTCGGGGATAGCCTCCTCTAAGTGTGACTCACAGAGTGGGCAAACATGGCCTTCAACCTGCTCTTCTTCTTGAACTTGATCAACCTTAGCGGACTCATCAATTTTCTGATTTGACTTTAGTTTATTTGCTGAAAGGACAGATGCGACATACTCATCGCTAACATCTACATATCTCATAATAAAACTCCTTGTACCTATATGTATATAATCTAACAGAATATAGTTGATAAAATTAAAATCT
>Ga0208795_1001281_pt1 | contig 11501 bp, 19 predicted proteins | sample CB_VirMetaG_6_FD_184541 | JGI IMG/M metagenome (GOLD analysis project Ga0208795, IMG submission 184541) | Freshwater to marine saline gradient viral communities from Chesapeake Bay - CB_1508_2 Viral MetaG (SPAdes) (version 4) | ecosystem: Environmental > Aquatic > Marine > Coastal | place: USA... | reverse complement strand
GGACTCATACATATAGTAGGGGGGTACGCTAAAGCAGGAACGTCGATTATACGACAACTGGTGGACGCTGGTACCCTATCTAACCTTCCCGGCGGTTTGAAGTCTCGTGGATTGCGTATTAAAGGCGATGACTCCCCAATCGAACCGGGCGAGTTTAAAGATGTAGATGTACCGTCAGGCAGTATCCGTGAAAACATCATGCCCCTACCTTATAAGGAGCCTAGCCAAACTCTGCTAGCGTTACTTAACCAGATTACCACTGAAGGCCGTCGTTTAGGCGCTATCAGTGATATGAACATATCTGATATGTCTGCGAATGCACCTGTAGGAACTACGTTAGCATTGCTAGAACGTACGTTAAAGCCTATGGCTGCGGTACAGGCACGCGTCCACTACGCCATGAAGCTAGAGTTCAAGATGCTCAAAGCTATCATGGCTGAAGAAGCATCAGTGGAATACGACTATATGCCTAATAGAGGTGAAGTAGCTGCCCGCCAAGCTGACTACGCTATGGTCGATGTAATCCCTGTTAGTGACCCTAACAGTTCTACTATGGCGCAACGTGTAGTCCAGTACCAAGCAGTGTTGCAGATGGCGCAACAGGCACCCCAGATATACAACCTACCTCAATTACATCGTCAGATGATTGAAGTGCTCGGCGTCAAGAACGCTGACAAGCTAGTACCTACGGAAGATGACGTGAAACCTACTGATCCCGTAAGCGAAAATATGAACGCGCTAACAGGTACCCCCATAAAAGCGTTCATCTACCAAGACCATGCAGCACATATAGCTACGCATCAGTCGTTTATGCAAGACCCGATGATTGCACAGACCGTAGGTCAGAACCCACAAGCACAGAGGATAATGGCTGCGTTACAGGCTCACATAGCGGAGCACCTAGGGTTCTTGTACCGCTCTCAGATGGAAGAGAAGTTAGGAGCCCCCCTACCAGCGCCTAATGAAGAACTTACAGAAGAAACAGAAATACAATTGGCTAGACTAGTAGCGGAGGGCGGTAAGCAGCTTACTCAGCAGCACAAGCAAGAAGCAGCGCAAAAGCAGGCGCAGCAGAAACAACAAGACCCCGTTGTACAGATGCAACAAGCGGAGCTACAAATTAAGCAGCAAGACGTGCAGCGTAAAGCTCAGAAAGACCAGATGGACGCGCAGCTCAAACAGGCTGAACTACAGCGCAAGATGCAAAAAGACATGGCTGATGCTGCTATAGATCAGGGGCAGCTACAGTTAGAAGAGCAAGAACTACAGCTAGACACCGAAAAAACCGTTGCTAAGATGGCTGCGGATAGGCGCAAAGATGCGACTAAATTAAAGCTAGACGCCATAAAAACAGCAACAGATTCTGCAAACAAACGTAGGGAATAAACCATGGCTAAAACCGTCTTTGACGTGCTCAAAAATAAAATCGAGGATGACATGTCCTCTGCAACAGAATTTCTAGGTAATGGTGGGGCTAAAGACTTCGCTCAGTACAAAGAAATAACAGGAATGCTACGAGGTCTCACTTCCTGTCTGAATCATGTAAACGACCTCTCGCGTAATTATTTGGAAGAAGATGATGACTGAGTTAACGATAGTACCTAAAGAAGCAGAAAACGATGAAGAGCTTGACCTTCAAATCCCCACACCCGTGGGATACCGTGTCTTAGTAGCTATGCCGGAAGTAGAAGATACATACGGCGAAAGCGGCATTATTAAGTCTAATAAAGAAATACACAACGAATACATTATGTCTACCATCGGGGTTGTACTCGATATGGGAGCACAAGCGTATTCTGATAAAGAGCGTTTTACTACTGGCCCTTGGTGTAAGACAGGAGACTATGTAATGTTCCGTGCCAATACTGGTACACGGTTTAAAGTAGGTGGTGTTGAGTATCGTCTAATGAACGATGACTCAATTGAAGCAGTAGTAAGCGATCCTCGTGGCGTTACACGAGTGTGAGGAGTAGATAATGGGATTTCAAAAAGTAGAATACACCTTTCCTGATGAAGAGAAAGAGGAAGTAATAGAAGTGGAAAATTCTAGCGCAGTGGAGATCGACATATCTGGTGAAGCAGAAGATGATGTCGAGAAAGAAAAGCCTGCCAAACAGGAGAAAAAATCTGAGGTTGAGGTAGAAGTAGTAGATGATACGCCGAAAGCCGATAGGGGGCGCAAAGCCTCTAAACCTCCTGAAGACCTTACCGACGAAGAGTTAGAGGACTATTCGGACAAGGTACGCAAACGAATTCAGCACTTTAGTAAAGGGTACCATGACGAAAGACGTGCCAAAGAAGCGGCACATCGTGAACGAGTAGAGTTTGAAAACTACGCAAAATCGCTTGTTGAGGAGAATAACAAGTTAAAGAATAGCGTTGAAAAAAATCAAGCAGCTTTACTAGAGCAAGCTAAGAAAACTGCTAATGGAGAGATGTTACTAGCTAAACGCGCATATAAGATGGCGTATGAGGCGGGGGATGCAGATAAGCTAATTGAGGCGCAAGAAAAGATAACTAACGCCAAGATAAAGGCCGATAAGTTATCTGATTTTGTCCCAGAGCCTTTACAACAAGCTGAGATTCCTGTACAAATACCGCAAGAAGCTCCAATTCAGCCAGATACCAAAGCGTCCGAATGGGCAAATGAAAATCCTTGGTTTGGTTCAGATGACGAGATGACAGCTTATGCTATGGGTGTACACAGTAAGCTGGTTAAGCAAGGTGTGGACACCACTAGTGATGATTACTACGAGACTATTAATGCTCGTATGCGAAATACCTTCCCTGAAGAATTTGGGGAAATTGAAGAATCAGAGGAGAAATCAAGTAAGCGACAGTCTAATGTGGTTGCACCCGCTACGCGGAGCACAGCACCTAAAAAGGTGCGCCTAACGCAAACACAAGTGGCTATTGCTAAGAAACTTGGAGTCCCCCTAGATTTATACGCCAAAAAGGTTGCAGAAGAGATGAGGAAAGTATAATGGCTGAGAACAGAATTAAACGTGAAGAAGTTACCCGTGAAAAAACGGCCCGCAAAGCGGCTTGGACTAGACCAGAAGTACTACCTTCTCCTAATCCCGAGCCGGGCTACGTATTTCGCTGGATTCGTGTAAGCACGCAAGGTAACGTAGATGCCACTAACGTATCCTCAAAACTACGCGAAGGTTGGGAGCCAGTAAAAGCGTCAGATCACCCAGAGATTACTCTTGTGTCCATTGAGAACGAAAAGTTCAAAGACAACTTGATAATCGGCGGTCTAATGCTATGTAAAGCTCCTATCGAAATGGTTGACGAGCGCAATACTTACTATAAAGATCAGAGTAGCGCGCAGATGCAGTCAGTAGATAACAGCCTAATGCGAGAAAACGACCCCCGAATGCCGTTGTTTAACGACCGCAGGTCAAAAGTTACCTTCGGTAACGGGTCATAACTAAATCATTTTATAGGTGAAATAAATGGCAACTACAGCCTCTCCATACGGGTTTGTTCCCGTACGTAAAGCTGACGGTACACCCTACGCTGGTGCCCGTGACGCTTTTCTTATTACCCCTGCTGGCGTAGCTCAGAACATCGGCTATGGTTCTATTGTTGAACTAAACGCAGGATATGTCCAACTTGCTTCTGGCACTGGTGCAGACGCAACTACTAACAACCTTGGCGGCAACGGTATCGGTGCTCTGGGTGTGTTCGTTGGTTGTGAATACATCAACGCTGAAGGTCAGTTGATTTTTGCTCAGTACTACCCTACAGGCACTGCTAACGCTACTGCTTATGTAGTAACTGATCCGGGCGTAACTTTCCAAGTACAAGCTGATGGCGCGATTGCTCAGACTGCTCTTGGCCATAATGCCCCTCTGACTGGTGCGCAGAATGCTCTGACTTCTGTAAACACCACCACTGGTAAGTCTAACATTGCAATCGATGCTACTACTGCGACTGCAACTAAGGCGTTTAAAGTAATCGGTTTTGTAACTAAAGCTGGTTCTGCCATTGGCGACGCTAAGACTGATGTCTTGGTTAAATTTAACCTACCGTACCACCAGTTTGGTACAGGCATCGTAGGAGAATAACTAGATGGCTATTTCAAGAAGTCAATTACTTAAAGAGCTACTCCCCGGGCTAAACGCACTATTCGGTCTGGAGTACGCGAAATATGGCGAAGAGCACAAAGAGATTTTCGAGACTGAAACCTCTGACCGTTCTTTTGAAGAAGAAACTAAACTGTCTGGTTTTGGCTCTGCCCCAACTAAGTCAGAAGGTTCTGCAATTGAGTATGATAATGCTCAGGAAGCATGGACTGCACGTTACACGCACGAAACTGTTGCAATGGGTTTCTCAATCACTGAAGAAGCGATTGAAGATAACTTGTATGACTCTCTGTCATCTCGTTACACCAAAGCACTGGCTCGCGCTATGGCGTACACCAAGCAGGTTAAAGCGGCGGACATTCTGAACAACGCTTTTGCTGGCACTACCTACGGTGATGGGCAGGTTCTATGCTCTACTTCTCACCCTCTGGTTAGCGGTGGAGTTAACTCTAACCGCCCTGCTGTTGCGGCTGACCTCAACGAAACTTCTTTGGAAGCAGCTATCATTCAGATTGCTGGCTATACCGATGAGCGTGGTCTTCTGATCGCGGCCAAGCCTAAGAAGCTAGTTATCCCGCCTTCCCTACAGTTTGTTGCAACTCGTTTGCTTGAGACTGAAGGTCGCGTAGGAACTGCTGACAACGACATCAACGCCATTATGAACAACGGCGCTGTACCACAAGGTTACGCAGTAAACCATTACCTGACCGATACTGATGGCTGGTTCCTGATGACTGACGTACCTAACGGTTTGAAGCACTTCGTTCGTAGCCCAATGGCTACTTCTATGGACGCTGACTTTGATACCGGCAACAGCCGTTACAAGGCTCGTGAACGCTATTCATTCGGCGTATCCGATCCACTGGGTATCTACGGATCACCCGGCGCTTAATAGCTTAGTAACATGCTGTACTAAGGGGGCTTCGGCCCCCTTTTTTATGTTTGACTTAAACATACACACTGTGATATGTTCTCCTATATCGGGAAACAATCCGGTGAATCTGACAGACCCGACTGACGACATGTAGACAGATTTGCCTTAACTCACATGTGAGAACTTTATAATGGCTAAAACCACTTTTTCAGGCCCAGTCCGTTCGGATAATGGCTTTCAAATCCCTGTTGTAGCTACTGCTGACCTCCCAGCTTTTGGTGATGTTGCTGTAGGTACTACTTATATGGTCAGCGATAACGGCGTAGGTAACAACGAATACTGCATCGTAATCAACACTGGCGCTGCTTGGGTAACTGCTATTGGCGCGGCACTCAGCTAATAGGAGGCATTTATGTCTAGTAACTCTGATGTTTCCGCAAAGCGGATTACTGATGTAGGTTCGGTAGCTGTAGGGCCAGCGCGAGTAAGGCAAGTACAAGTACTGACTAATAACACTGGTGCGGGACGGCTCACTATAACCGATGGCGATGGTGGAGCTACTCTCCTAGATATTGATTTTGAAGCTAATGACTCTCATTCCATTAACATACCCGACTATGGGGTGCGTTTTCAGGATGATGTTTTCATTACTGAGTTTACCAATATCGACGCTATTACAGTGTTTTATAGTTAACGTGCGTAATTACTACGCTAAAGGGGGTAAAGTTGACAAGAAGAGTATGTCTTGCAACTCCCCCAAACGCACGCCTTCTCACCCCAAGAAATCTCACGTAGTTAAAGCGTGTGAGAATGGTAAGGAGAAGGTCATACGTTTTGGTGAACAAGGCGCTAGCACTGCGGGCAAACCTAAGAAAGGCGAGTCTGCAAAAGCAAAAGCGAAGCGCAAATCTTTTAAATCTAGGCATGGTAAGAACATTGCTAAGGGTAAATCCTCCGCAGCTTACTGGGCCGACAAAGTTAAATGGTGAGTGAAATGGACAGAAGTTCTATGTCAAAACAAATGATGAGTAAAGGCGGAAAGTTAAACATGGTCAAGGGGAAAGACGGTAAGATGGTTCCCGACTATGCGGCTGACGGCAAGGGCAAGATGAAAGCTGGCGGAATGGCCAAGGCGTACGAAGTAGGTGGGGAAGTTATGAAAGACGTCGCGATGGATATGCCTGCGAAGCCCCCACGCCGTGCTATCGAAGCCCCTATGTCTGACGAACGGGCTAAAGAGGCTATAGCCGCATTAAAAATGGATAAGAAGTCAAAGGCTGATAAAAAGTCAAAGAATAAACCCGCTAAGAAAATGATGGCTGGTGGTATGACTAAGAAGCCAAAGGCTAAAGTTCGGGGCTACGGTATGGCTCGTGGCGGCAAAGTTTGTAAGATGCGCTAATGCGTAATTATTACCGCAAAGAGACTAGCGCGTGTGGGTACAAGGAAGGCGGTACTGTAAAAGACGCGTGCTATAAGAAGGTAAAGAAGCAGTATAAAGTGTTCCCGTCCGCATACGCCTCGGGAGCCATTGCTAAATGCCGGAAGAAAAAGGCTGGTAAGTAATGCGTAAGAAGATACGCAAGACAGAGAAAGGTGCTTCGTTAAAGCGGTGGTTCAAAGAGGACTGGAAAGACGTTAGCACTGGTAAGGCTTGTGGTCGAAAGAAAGGGGACGGGCGTGGCACTCCATACTGCCGTCCTAGCAAACGGGTATCTGAGAAGACTCCTAAGACCTCTGGCGAGATGTCTAGCGCCGAGAAGAAAAAGAAGGTAGCTGAGAAGAAGAGCCTCGGCCAACCAGCGGGTAAACCTAGGCGTGTATCCGCTACTAAGAGGAGAAAAAAGTAATGGGTATGGGTGTTAAGCACTACTTAAAAGACGGTAAAGAGTATAAGGGCGGGCTACACAAACACCCCGATGGAACTCTTATGACTGGAAAAAGTATGTCTAAAACATCTAAAAAATTGTTCCACTATGGCAAGCTCTCTAGCAAAGCCAAAGTCAAAGCTAAATCAGGGTGGGGTAAATAATGGCTACATCAGGCACTACAGCATTTAACATGGACTTCACCGAGATCGCTGAAGAGGCGTTTGAACGTGCGGGACGTGAGATGCGTTCTGGCTATGATCTTCGCACTGCGAGACGATCTATGAACCTGCTTACTATTGAGTGGCAGAACCGTGGCATTAACATGTGGACTATAGACAGCGGCACTATAAACCTAGTCAAAGGGCAGACGCAATATGATCTCCCCGCAGATACTATAGACCTATTAGAACAACAGATACGCACGGGTAGTGGCAACGCGGCAACTCAATCTGATCTCACCCTAAGTCGTATTAGTGTGAGTACTTACGCGTCTATCCCTAACAAGTTAACACAAGGTAGACCTATACAAATGTATATTGAGCGTTTACGCGACGCTCCTAAAGTTAACTTATGGCCTATACCTGACAATAACGATTATGTTTTATACTACTGGCGTATGCGTAGAATCGAAGATGCGGGTAGTGGTATACAGACTTCAGATATGAACTTTAGGTTTTTTCCTTGTCTGGTGGCGGGATTAGCTTATTATATAGCTATGAAACTGCCTGAAATGATTGATCGAGTGCCTTTGTTAAAAGCTGTGTACGACGAGCAGTTTGAGATGGCCGCAGGAGAAGATAGGGAGAAGACCTCGGCTAGGTTTGTACCTCGTATAGGGTATGTATAACTATGGGCACTCAGTTTGCTTCCAGTAACAAAGCCATTGCTCTATGTGATGTGTGTGGATTCCAGTACAAACTAAGAGAGTTGAAGAGCCTCATAGTTAAGAATAGAGACACTAACATAAAAGCGTGTCCTGAGTGTTGGAATGAAGACCAACCACAGAACAGATTAGGGGAATTTCCAGTACACGATCCCCAAGCATTACGTGATCCGCGTCCTGATACTAGTTTAGGTGAGTCAGGAGATCACAGCAGTAGAGATACCCAGTGGGGTTGGAACCCAGTAGGCGGAGGGTTTGATCCCTATAATTTAACTCCCAACGCGCTAACAATAGCTGGTAATATAGGGCAAGTTACAGTAATAACTTAATAGGAACGAGATAATGAAAGAAGTAAAAGTAATTAAAGCCAAAGGCGTGCAGTCCTACTCTAGCGGCTGTAAGCCCTGTATGAAGGACGTTAAGACTTCTGGCATTAAAGTGCGCGGCACTGGCGCGGCGATTAAAGGTACTATGGCTCGCGGCCCAATGGCGTAAACTATGAATTACACAGAACTGAAAGCTAATATCCAAGACATTTGTGAGAACACATTCACAGATGACCAGCTTGCTATGTTTACGCAACAGGCAGAGCAAAAGATATATAACTCAGTTCAGATACCCGCGCTACGTAAGAATGTTACGGGTACGCTATCTAACGGTAATCAGTATCTAGGTATGCCTTCCGACTTTTTGTGGTCATATTCTTTGGCGGTTATAGACGGCAGCGGCAACTATACGTTCCTTCTGAACAAAGACGTTAATTTTATACGCGAAGCCTATCCTAATAACTCAGGCACTGGGTTACCAAAACATTACGCGTACTTTGATGACGACTCGTTCATGCTTGGGCCTACCCCTGATGCGGCGTATAGTATGGAACTTCACTACGGGTATTACCCTCAGACTATAGTTACCGCAGGGACTACGTGGCTGGGAGATGAATTTGACTCCGCACTGTTAAACGGTGCGCTAGTAGAAGCAATACGATTTATGAAAGGCGAACCAGATATTGTATCTAATTACGAGAAAATGTTTGGGTTGTCTATAGGGTTATTAAAGAATCTTGGTGACGGTAAGCTACGTGAAGATACATATCGTTCTGGACAATTCAGAACACCAGTTAGTTGAGGAACTAAAAAATGGCTATAACACAAGCAATGTGTACTTCTTTTAAAATCGCTCTGTTAGACGGAGAGATGGATTTTAGTAGTGACACATCACAGACTTTTAAAATCGCGTTGTACACGTCTAGCGTAACTCTAAGTGCCGCTACTACTGCGTACGCTACCACTAACGAAGTGTCAGGTACAAACTATATTGCGGGAGGAAATACACTTACTATTTCCGCTAACCCTGCCTCGTCTGGTACCACTGCATTCTTAGACTTTGCAGACACTACATGGACTGATGCTACCATCACTGCTCGCGGCGCTCTTATTTATAAAGTGGGTGGTACAAACCCTGCGGTTGCAGTATTAGACTTCGGAGGGGATAAAACCTCTACCGCTGGCGACTTTACTGTGCAGTTCCCCGCAGCAGATGCTACAAACGCTATTATACGTATCGCTACTCCATAAGGTAGTTATATGCCGTCTTCTGTTGAATACGTAGGCTGGGGTGCCGGTGCTTGGGGCCAAACGGCTTGGGGTACCGACCTAACTATAGTATCGGTTGACGGCGTTGCCGCAGAAGGATCGGTAAACTCTGTAACGGTCGATGCGGCAGCAAACCTATCCGTAACGGGCGTAGAAGCTGTTGGGGGTATCGGTACAGCTACGATTGACGCTGAATCAGATGTTATGGTTACCAGCGTTGCCGGAGCTGCTGCTTTAGGTACCGTTACAGTAGATGCAGAAGCAGATGTAGCAGTAACTGGCGTAGTAGCTGACGGGGCTGTAGGTACACTAACTGCAACGGGCATAGCAAACCTAGCAGTAACAGGCGTAGAAGCTGATGGGGTTGTAGGGACAGCTACAGTAGACGCAGAAGCAAACACCTCAGTAACAGGGGTAGTAGCTGAAGGAGCTGTAGGTACACTAACCGTAGACGCTGAAGCGGATGTATCTGTAACAGGCGTAGCCGCAGAAGCAGTGTTAGGTACTGTTGCCATCGGAGTAGGTGTAACCATACCTGTTACTGGGTTAAAGGCAGAGGCCGAACTAGGTACGGTAGTAACTACCGCTGACGCAGACATTTCCGTAATTGGACTATATGCGGTAGTATATGTAGGACAAGTATTAGTATGGGGTAAAGTTGATGACAACCAAGACCCCAACTGGCAGAACATAGACGATAGTCAGACTCCAACATGGGGTGGGGTATCGAACACACAAGACCCCAACTGGCAGAACATAGACGATAGTCAGACTCTAACGTGGGGTGGGGTATCGAACACACAAGACCCGAATTGGGAAAATATAGCCGCATGAGGTTGAACAGATGACAACGCAATATACTCCGATCCTAAAACTCGCACTCCCCGTGCAGGGCGAACTTAGTGGTACATGGGGAGATGTAGTAAACGATAACATAACCTCCATGATCGAGCAGGCTATTGCCGGACGCTCAGTCGTAAACACTTGGGCTGCTAACTCCCACGTTCTGACTACCGCCAATGGTACTGCCGCTGAATCTCGTGCAGCCATGTTGTCTTTGACCGACACAGGTACGGCATTAACCGGAGCAGGTAGCGTAGTCTGTCCGGCTCTAAGCAAAACGTACATCGTTAAAAACGGCACGGCTCAAGTAATTACCGTCAAGACAGCCTCTGGCTCTGGTATTGCAGTCCCCGTAGGCAAAACAATGCTTGTGTACTGCGACGGTACCAACGTACTAGAAGGCGTAGATCATGTAGTCACGCTCTCTGCGGGCACTCTTACTATCACCGGCCTTACTACTTTTGCCTCCCTAAAAGGTGCTGACGCAACAACAGTTACAGGCATTCTTGACGAAGATAACATGGCGTCGGACAGTGCTACTAAACTTGTTACTCAACAGTCTGTAAAGGCGTACGTTGACAGTCAAGTAGGCGCTAATAACGAACTATCAGAAGTCCTCGCCAACGGCAACACCACCGGATCAAACGATATTGATGTAGACGCCGCTCAAAAAGTTCAATTCCGTGACGCTTCTATATACATTAACTCTAGTGCTGACGGGCAACTTGATATTGTTGCGGATACAGAAATTCAAATCGCCACTGCAACTGTAGACCTTAACGGTAACCTAGATGTTTCTGGTACAGCACTTGTTACTGGAACCTTAGACGTTGATGGCGCTACTCAACTCGACTCCACTCTTACTGTAGGCGTTAACGATACAGGGCATGATGTTAAGTTCTTTGGCGCTTCCTCTGGGTCTTACATGCTCTGGGACGAGTCAGAAGATGACTTGATCTTGGGGGGCGCAGCAGGTCTTAATGTTGTAGGTACGGCTACCTTCACTACTGAAATCACAGCCAATGGCGGCATTGCCTTACCAGACAACGGCAAAGCTACGTTTGGTGCTGGTGATGACCTACAGATTTATCATGATGGTAGTAATAGTTATGTTAAAGACGTAGGTACTGGCAACTTAGTCTTGCAAGGGGCTAATATTGAAATCTTAGACAGTGGTGGTGATAGACACGCTTTTTTTGCAGAAAACAACGCAAGTACTTTTTACTACAACGGCTCTGCAAAACTAGCCACTACCTCCACAGGCATAGACGTTACTGGCAACATCACTGGCTTGGGAAAAATAATTTCTGACTCTTTTCAGATTGAGAGGACAAACGGTGAAGT
>Ga0208795_1001280_pt1 | contig 11507 bp, 14 predicted proteins | sample CB_VirMetaG_6_FD_184541 | JGI IMG/M metagenome (GOLD analysis project Ga0208795, IMG submission 184541) | Freshwater to marine saline gradient viral communities from Chesapeake Bay - CB_1508_2 Viral MetaG (SPAdes) (version 4) | ecosystem: Environmental > Aquatic > Marine > Coastal | place: USA... | reverse complement strand
GCATAAGACAGAAGCAGCGAAATCTTGACGTTTACCTCAGAAAAGTCGGCCGTCAATATGTCGATGTCATCCTTGAGAAATACGCAGCCCCTAGAATTGTCAGGGTTACGAATAATCAAGATGATGCACAATTTTTCAAAATATCTATGTCAAAAGAGCAGGATGAAAGTGGTGAGCAAAAGGTTTCAGCTATCATCCAGCAATATAAGCAGGGAGAAGACGGGACGGTTGTCGCTGATAGTGAGTTCAAACAAATGCTCATCTCAGGTCGCTTTGATGTCCGGGTTAATACCGGCTCTAGTTTACCTTTCGCGGTAGCTGACAAAGAGCAAAAGGTGCTAGCTTTATATGACCGTCAAATTCTTGACGCTGAAGAAGTTCTTGACGCTTTGGAGTATCCAAATCGCGAAGAAATATTGGAAAGATTAAAACAGAGGGAACAAGAAGCCCTCGCAATGGCTCAACAGGGAGGGCAATAATGGAAGAGATGCCGAAGGAACAAATGGCGGAACAAGCACCAGCCGAAGGCGGCGGACAACTCGAACAAATGGTTAAGGGTGTTGTTGATTCAATGAGCACATTACTTGCCGTTTTAGATGAGGGTGGTGATCAAGTCAATCCTCAAGCCAAGCAATCAATTGAACAAGCGCAGCAATTATTCCAGGATGGCGTAGCAGCCCTTACGGGTTCTGCTCCAGCGCAACAGCCGCAAAACAAGGCTATACCCGTCCAGCAAGAAGGTATGCCAGTTGGACCGGCAGGCGTATAACTTAGAATTTATATATTAAGAGGTTTATTATGGAACAAGAGCCAACAAACGAGGAAATCCTTGAAAGCATCAAAGAGGAACCAGCTCAGGAACAGCCAGAGCAGCCGCAAGAAGAGCAGGCTGCCGAAGCCCCTGCGGGCTATTCTTTTAAGTCTGATGAGGATTTGTTTGCACATAAGCTTAAGTATAAAGCAGACGGCAAAGAGATTGAGGAAGACATTGGAACTGTTTTAAAGAGAGCAAGCCAGGGCTATCATTACGCTCAACAAATGGCTGAACTCAAAAGACAGCAGGAAGAAATCGAGACTCAAAGAAACCAGTACCAGGGGCTTGACGAATATAAAAAATTTGCAGAGTATGCAAAGCAGAATCCCGAGTGGTACAATCATTGGCAGAACGCATGGCAGAATCGAGGCACTGAACAGCTTCAATCCGAAGGTCAGACGAACCCGGCTCAAGACATTGAGGCAAGGGTCAACGCAATACTTGAGGACAAGCTTCAGAGCGTTAACGAATTCGCCAAAAGCGTAGAGGATCAGAAGAAGCAGGCAGAGCTTGAAGCTCAAGACCGGGCTCTCATGGAAGAAGTCAATAAGACTCGCGAGACTTATAAAGATATCGACTTCGACTCCACAGACCCAGAAGACGGCAAAAGCCTGGAGTATAAGGTTCTAGAATTCCAAATTCAGAACAATATTCCTACTTTTGACGCGGCATTTAAGGCTTTTTATCACGATAACCTTGTCCAACGACAAGTTATGCAGCAGAAAGAAGCCTGGCTGAAAGAGCAACAAAAGCAAGCCAAAGAGGGCATTGTTCAAGGACAATCAACCCGCAGAAGCTCATTTGATCCAAAAAATAGCTCGTATGATCAAATAACTGATCATGCTCTTAAAGAATTAGGATTTACAACATAACAGGAGTTTAGAAATGGCTTTATCAGTCGATCAACTAAACGCCATAACGGAAAAATATTACGTCAAGAAATTGCATGACAATATCTTCGACTCTAACCCGTTATTGCGTCGAATCAGAAATGGCGGATCTTACAAATCAACATCAGGCGGAACTCAAATCTATGTTCCCCTAAACTATGCTACTACTTCAGCGGCTGGTTGGTATTCAGGTGCAGACACCTTAAACACTACCGACAACGACAACATCACAGCGGCAGCCTATGACTGGAAGTCATTGTATGCTGGCGTGTCGATTACTGAAGAAGACGAACTCAAGAACGCAGGTGAAGCTGCTCAATTAAACCTTCTCAAGTCTAAAATGATGATTGCTGAGAAGACTTTGAAAGACAGCTTAGGAACCGGGCTCTTCTCTGATGGTTCAGACAGCAAGTCTATCGTTGGTTTGAGAGATATCGTTGCAGCAGATCAAACTGTTGGCGGAATCAGTCAATCAGCAAACAGTTGGTGGCAAGCTCAGGTTGATAGCAGCACAACAACTCTATCAATCAGCGCAATGAACAGCGTTTTCCAAGATTGCTCAGTAGACAGTGAAATCCCTGATTACATCGTCACTACTCGCGCAATCTACAATGCTTATTATGCGCTTCTTCAGCCGCAGCAACGCTTTGCATCTGAAGACGAAGCTAAGGGCGGGTTCTCAAGTCTTATGTTCAACGGCAAGCCTGTTGTTCATGATTCACATTGCCCAGCTAACCACATGTTCATGCTCAACTTGAGCCACTTGCACTTGTTCTATCATCCTAAGAGAAACATCTCTTTTGAGCCGTTCCAGAAGCCAATCAACCAACAGGTTAAGGTTTCCAGGTTCTTGTGGATGGGTGCTTTGGGTTCATCTAACAACAGACTTCACGGTCTATTATCTGGAATCACAGGATAAGAAAGGGGTTAATTATGAGTGTTTATAATTGCGGCCCCGTAGTATTCGCGGGCAAATCATCGACAACCAACGCTCTTGGATCTAACGATCCTGAAGTTGGTACTATCTACCGAGAAGGTGATGAAGAGTACATCTGGGTTTATAACGCTGGAAACAGCCAAATCCAGCCAAGCTACGGAGCGGTTTTGTCTGCTGTATCTGGCTACTCTGTCACTCTTTCTTCTGTTACTTCCGTCGATCTTCTTGTTGGTGTCTGCAAACATGCGACAATTGCAACAGGATACTACGGATGGTTAATGAAGAAAGGCTTTGTTGAAGTAGAAATGGAAGCAGACAACAGTTGTGCAGCAGGTCAGCTTTTAGCTCTTGCAGCCGATGGTGAGTTTGCTCTTAAGTCTAACTCAACGGGATATCCGACTCCAGCGGTTGGTAAAGCAATGGCGGCGATCGCTTCCGGAGCTTCTGGTACTGCTTACATTTCAGTTTACTAATTACTTTTATTTTGAACGTATATTAAGAGGTTTATTATGGTTAAGAAACGCGAGATTATTTGTGACTATCAGCCTTTGATTTTCAGTCCTCCGAAACCGAAAGATGACTTGTATAGGCAGGCATGTTCAAACGACGAGGCAACAATAAATCACTGGCGGGAAATTTGGCTAAATAACATTAGCGCTAACCATGAAAACCTCGGACCGTTCAAAGATAAAGGTGTTGGAAATCTGTTCGGAAAGCACAAGGGCCAGCCCGTGATCATCGCGGGCTCTGGCCCTTCTTTAAGGTTTAATGCCCATGAGCTTAAAAATAAAGATTTTATACCTCTTGTATCATGCCTTCACAACTTTCATTACCTCGAAGACAATGGTGTCCCGGCTGATTATTATGTCAGTTTGGATGCTGGGCCTGTCACCGTCGAGGAAGTGAGCGAGGGCGGGCAGAAAACCCCTGAAGAGTATTGGGAGATAACCAAAGACCGGGTTCTCATTGCGTTCATTGGTTCAGATCCTAAGTTGATTGAAAAGTGGCAAGGTGAGATCTATTGGTTTGCCGCTCCTATACCAGATCAAGAGTTCCAGGACAAGGTTGATGAGATCGAAGTTTTTCACACTAATGTCTCAAACGGCGGGAATGTTCTCGGGGCTTGTCTTTATATTGCAAAAGCTTTTCTCGGGGCGGGGTCGATTGTCTTCATCGGGGCTGACTTTAGTTTTGGATATGACAGGCGCTTTCATGGCTGGGATTCTAAATATGATGAGAAGATGGGTCAATGCGTCCCTCTCACGGATATATTTGGCGTTAAAGTCCCGACTTGGCCGACTTACTCAAACTTCAAAGGATGGTTTGATTGGGTGACAATGCATGTGCCAGGGATTTACATCAATGCCTCAGAAGGCGGTTGTCTTGGTTCATATCCCGAAGGGAATCTCAATTCTCTAAGATATATGGATTTGAAAGACTGCATTGAGATGTATACAATGAGTGATAAAATAAGAGAACAAGCAATCAATCCCTCTGTCGGGGGAATCGAAGGAAAGAAAATACTTTTTTAGAGGTAAAATATGGCTTTTACAGCAACAGTAGACAAAAAAACAGTTTTCGGTGATGAAAGGGTTATTCATTACACAATCACAGCAGATGCTGCCACGGGTGTTATTGATACGGGATTAGGGACGGTTGTTGCTGTTCAAGCTTCTCCTGCTTCAATGGCATCGGCACCATTTAGCATCAAGAAAGATGAACTAGCAGCAGGTACAGCCTCAGCTGGCAACATCGCAATCACAGGCGTTGCCTCAGGCGATGAGATCTATGTGACCGTATACGGTAGGTAATCGTTAATTTTATTTATTTAGAGGTTTATTATGAGAGTTAGAATCGTAAACAATAACGTTTTTGATCATGTTGAGAAGTTCCGAGGCGATACTGTCAGAATCCCAGCGGGCGGGTTCATTGAGATGGAGAGAGAAGACGCTGTTCTGTTTAAGAGCAATTTCTTTCCTCCCAAGTTCAACGGCAATGGGCTTCAAACCCCTGAGTCGATGAAGATGCTCAAACTTGAACCAATCCCAGAGAAGGAGCAGGCTCCAGAGATCCCGGTTGAAAAGGATCTAGTCTGCCAAGCCTGCGGGTTCGTAGCCAAGTCAGCGGCAGGACTAAAAAGCCATATCCGGTCAAATCACGCTCATTTGATGGTTGATGATGAAGCGAGAGATAAACTTGAGGAAGCATAATGTTTAAAAAAGAATATGACGGCAAGAATGTTGAGATCATGGGGAAGTGGTACATTAAGAACTACGGTCCCAACGGTGTCTTAAAGGAAGATATCAGCGGAAAGAATGTCATAACTGAGAACGGGCTTTCTTTTCTTGCCTCATTTCTTAACTCAGCTGTTGCAGGTGCTGGAACTTGGGACATGGACCAAATAGCAATTGGCACCGATGCAACAGCCGAAGCTGCCTCTAATACAGCCCTAGGGACGGAGTTAGCCAGAACCACAGGGACGGCTTCTTATGTTTCCGATGCTGTTTACAGGGTCACGGCTACATTTGCAGCTGGAACTGGAACAGGAGCCATTGTCGAGTATGGACTATTTAGTTCATCGACAGGCGGAACCATGTTCTCAAGAGATACTGAAAGCGTTATCAATAAAGCGGCGGGTGACACGCTCGTTGTGACAACCGAGATAACATTTAGCTAATGGCAAACCATGCAATTACCATATCCAACAGAATCCTTGTCTATGGACCGGGTTCTGTTAGCTATTGGGGAACAATGCAGTGGGGCACCGATGTCTGGGGCTCAGATAGAGATACTGACTTCCAAATCGAGAAAGTTCTCGATAATAGCCTATCGTTAGCTTCAGCCCAAGATTTTGATGTTTCTAAGCTTGTTTCAAATGCCATATCCATTGCGACAACAACAAACAAGTCAATCACAAGATCAATATCAAATAGCGTGACAATCAGCACGGACGCTGTTGATTATTCGCTAAATACAGCTTCGGGCTGGAAAAGATATCAGCTTGGGGTTGATGACTTAAATGATAGAAATGTAGTAGAATATTCGCAAGAGTCAGCAACCGATCCCGGTTACACTGCGAGAACCCCATCATCACCTTCATGGGAGGACGCGTGACCCCATCGAATTTAGCAACAATAATAAGAGAACGCTATAACGCCACAGGCGATAGCTTTTTCTCTGATACATATATATACAATCTTATCTATCAGGCTGAAATGGAGCTGGCTCTTGAGGCCAATGTGATCGAGAACAGCTACACAACTGTTTCCGTCTCAGGAACCCGCGAATATGCCTATCCCGACAACGCCATATCAATCAGACGGGTTGAATACAAGGGTGTAAAGGTTGTCCCGAGAGAGCTTATCGATGACCCCAAGACCTCACTGACAGAGCCCTCAGGAACGCCTGCGGAATACGCCATCTGGGACAATGAGCTTATTTTGTTTCCTACTCCCGATACTGACGATGATCAGATAAAGGTTTTTTCTTATGATATGCCTTCAGAGGTCTCGGCAACTTCGACATTATCGACACCAGCTCAATATCACTTGAGTCTGATTCATTTTTGCATCAGCAACATGCATGCAAAAGAACTTAATGACAAAATGGCAAGCTATCATATGAGCTTATGGCGTGATGAAATAAGGCGAATAAAGCGCGAAAGAAAACGCTCAAAGCATGGCGATATGTATGCAGTCGTAAGAGATGAGGCAGACATCCCAGCACATCCGGGGGTTCTTTTTTGACATCGAGAACAGCTAAAAGATATCCCGCAAAAGAACGTCTCACAATTGACGGCGGGTTAAATAACAAGTTCGAGAGAAACCAGATTCAGGACAATGAGAGCCCGGATTGCTTGAATGTTGTTTTTGATGACGGTGCGGTTCAAACTCGCGGCGGCTCTGACAAGCTCAACACAACAGCAGTCGGATCATATGCAGCTCAGGGGATATATACCCGCCACGATCAGGACGGCACAAACACAATGATCGCCTGGTGGAACGGTACTGCTTATGACTGGCAGGCTTCGACCTTTGCAACAATACCTTCAGCTCAATCAGTCTTTACCGCAGGAACCCGGGTTTATGCTGCGGAATATGAAAATCATATTTTCTTTTGCAACGGAACCGAGATCCCTTATAAATACGGCGGCCAGGGCGATGAGTTTACCCGTCACGGGATCTATGCTCCATCTTCAACAGCTTCGATCGCAACAGCTCCAAGTGGCACGAACTTAACTGGTGAATACGCCTATGCCATCACCAACGTCAATACTAACCTTGTCGAGTCTGATTATACGGTTCTTGGCACTCATACGGCGGCTAGTGAAGACATAAGGCTAACATCTCTCCCAACGGCTGCGCAGTCCTGGGGGGTTGATTCTAGAAGGTTATACAGAACAGAAGCAGGGGGCTCGACTTATAAAAGACTTGCCACGATATCAGACAACTCAACAACGACTTATGATGATGGAATAGCCGATGGCAGCCTTGGGGTTGAAGCTCCAAGCGACAACGGTGTGCCTCCTAAGTTCTCAGCTGTCATATATCATCAGGCAAGACTTTTCTTTATAGACCCAGAGGATCACCTTGTTAAATACTCAGAGATCGGAAACCCATATACGGTCAAGAGCACATCATTTTTGAGGCTAGGGGACACATCGGGAGACAAGCCCAAGGCTCTCGCTATTTATGACAACTCAGTTATTGTCTTTTGCGAGCGCAATCCTTGGCTGATCTACATGCCAGACACCAGCCCGACAAACTGGAGCGTCCAACGTGTTCGGGCAACGTTCGGTTGTCGTTCCCCGTTAGGCCCATTTAACTTTGAGAATAGGGTCATGTTCCCAGCCATACAGGGTGGGAGATTCCTCGGGTTCTCAGCAATCCAAGGGCAAACAATAGCCCCTTCAGCTTCTATCTTGACTCAATCGGCTGTTGGTTCTGAAATGCAATCTGACCGGATAGAGCCCGACATGCTTCTCATAAATGAAGGGGCAGCTGGAGAAATATCGAGCTTTGTCTTTGAGAACAAAGCTTATATCACAGTTCCTTATGGTGAAAGCCAAACATCAAATAATAGAATCTATGTCTATGACTTCAGCCTTGGGCAACTCAAGCAACAGAAGGCTAGTTGGGTTCCTTGGACTGGTATCAATGCCCATAGCTTCACGGAACTCGATGGTAAACTATACGTTCAAAGCTCAGTCGATAACGGGTTTGTTTATGAGTTAAATACGGATACTTATAACGATGACGGAAGTGCGATAGACTCTTATATATGGACCAAAGAGTTCTCAGGAGTCAAGGGAGATGAGTATCTTCACAAAGACTTTAGAGATGCGAGGCTTTTCTTTGAGCTGTCAGGGTCTTATTATATGAATATCAATGTTAGGGCTGATTCTGATTCAGGGGGTGGCAATCAATATCAAATGGACCTCTCAGACTCTTCCAGTCTATGGGGAACATTTGTCTGGGGAACCGATCAATGGAGCGCAGGAGCTGACGACAAAGAACAGAGGCTTTTTATAGCACCGACACGCGGCAAGCGTATTCAATTTAAGTTCAGCAATCAGAATGCCGTTAATCAGAAGTTTAAGCTCCTTGGAATGAATTTCAGCTATAATGCAAAGGGTGTAAGATAATGGCCATCCAATTTACATCAGATATGGAGTCGGGCGAATTCACAGGACGTGAAGAGGGGCTTAAAGAAAGTCGAAAGAAATCCGGCGTTAATGTTCAAACTGGCCAGAAAAAAGACCCGTTTCAAGTAGCCCTTGAGGCATCAAGGAAAAGATTAGAGCAACTAAAGAACAAGAAATTTGAATATAAAAGCCCCGAAGGGCTCAAAGATCAAGGTGGGAACATGGTCGATCCAAGCGCAAGATTTCAAAGACTAAGGCAAAGAGCCAAGCAAGAGCAAGGGGCTCAAACCCAGGCGCAACAAGAGGCTTTACAACGTCGATTTGCAGCATTGGGCCAACAAGGCTCTGGAGCTGACATCAAGACTCAGATGCTCGCTGAAGAAGCCGGTCAGAAACAACTTAGTCGGGTTCAAGAAGGGATCATGAGCGCAGAAGAGGAAGATATCTTGCGCCGTCAAGAGATCGAGAAGCAACGCCAATTCCAGGCTGGAGAAGCCGAGAAGGGCCGTCAATTCGCAGCTGAACAAGCTGAAGTTGCAAGACAGGCCGGGCTCGAACAGTTAGGGGTTCAACAAGAATTTGCTTCTGAACAAGCTAAAATAGGTCGCGACTTCCAGAAGAGTGAAAACTTGGCAGCAAGAACCCAGCAGGCTGAACAGTGGAAGAAATCATTTGAAGAGTCTATATCTCAATTTGAGCAACAGATGTCATTTGCTCAAGAAAAGTTTGCTGAAGAGGTCAGGATCAACAATGCTAATCTTAAGATACAAGCCGAAGCCATGAAAGATCCCGGATTAATTGGCGGGATACTTGAAGACCTATTCGGCGGAACATTCACCCCTCCAACCGTTAGAGGATCAAATCCATTTGAAGATCAATTAAGCAACATAACCGGATTATTTAGTTAAGAGGTTCAAAATGGCGCAAGTAGTTCAGCCGCAGAAGAAAGAAAGCTTTGTTAAAACGGCATTGCCCATAGCCGGGGCCATTGCTGGTGGTGCGATCGCTCCAGCTGGAGCTGCGGCTACATTAGGCGGTGCTGTAACAGGAGCAAGTGCTGGCAATCTAGCGGGCGGGCTCTTATCAAGCAATCAACAGCAGTCCCCAAGCTTGCAGGCCGCTCAAAGACGCATAGAAGCCCCGCAGGCAACGGTTCAAGCCCCTTCTCCATTGCAAGAGCTGGAAGCCGCGAGAATGGAAGTTGCTCAATTGCCTCCTGAACAGCGTCAACAATTCGAGGCTCCAATACTTGCAGCACTTATGAAAGCAAGAAGAGAGGGAACAGCATAATGGCTCAAGTTATCGTACCAGGAAGAAAAGAATCAGGGCTTGAGAAGATCGCTCGTGGTCTTCAGATTGCGGGTTCTGTTTATGGGATCGCTCAGGCCAATGAACGCATGAAGTTATTAGCCCAGCAGCAACAAGGTCAAGAAACTCAGCAGGCATTGGCTGACATTCAACTCAAAGAAGCTAAAGCCGCAAGCGAGGGAATTGTGACCCCGGCTAAACAAATGTCCTTAACTCAATCGGGGGCTTTGTTTTCTCCTGAAGCAAAAGAGGGCTTTAGAGAGTTCGGCAAATCTCCAGAAGGTGCCCCTGTTTTCATGCAAACCCCACAGGACAGACAGGCCATTGTTGCCGAACAGGCTGCAAAGCTTGATAAAGATAAAGAAGATCAAAAATCCCTTGTTGATGCAAAGATAGACTTTGCAACAAAAGATAAGAAAATAAATGCAGCAGTTGACGCATACGAAGCCGCCAACCAAGTCAAGAAGTTTCTTCAGGCAAAGGAGCCCGTGGTTGACGCTATCGCTCTTAGGAACGTATTTAGAATGTCGGGCGATGTTGGTGCAATTAGAGCCGAGGATTTGCAACAATTGGGAGCCAGCCCTGCGCTTCCTGATCAGGTTCTTGCAACTTATAAAAGACTAGCCGAAGGTGAGAGAATACTTCCAAACGAAAGAATAGCATTAGCCAAGGCCGCCGATGTTATCCAACAGGTTAAACTTGAGGCGGCAAGAAAGCAGGCGTCTTTTATATCGGACGCATTGGCTAAAAAGACGGGGCAAACTCAACAAGAGATATTTCAATTTATTGATCCTGACTCAATATTCCCTGAGCCGATTGATTTTACAATGCCGGGAAACATTGGAAACGTCAGTTCTTCTGGGGGGATTCTGCCTAAAGCACAGGCAGCCCCGCAACAGTCAGATAAAGACGCTTTCGATCAATTTTTAATGCAAGAGCTTAATAGGTAAACTATGCCAAGCCCACAGCAAACAGAGAAGATACTTAATTACATCGCAGATAATCCTGAAGATGCAAGAACAAGCGTTGCAATGCAAAAGCTTGGAGTTACAGATCAGGCGATTGGCGCTTGGCGTCATATCCGGGCTAATCCTGATGAACCAAAGGCCGTTGAAGCTAAGAATAAAATTTATGACATTATCGCAGCCAATACTCCAGCCAGCCAAGAGCGCGGCGGGGTTCCTTTTCTTGATCGCTTTACCGTCAAGAACTTGCTCGATAGAGAACCACAACTTCAGCAGCAGTACCTTGTTAAAAAGGGCTTTCAAACTCGTATAGATCCCGAGACAAAACAGCTCCAAGCCAAAAAGCCGGGTGACCCTCAATACATGGCCGTCGATCCTGAGGGCTTTGACCTTTTCGATGTCTTTGACGTTGTTGGGGATGCCCTAGAAGCAACAGTAACAGGACTAGCCGGAACATTCGGATTTGCAGCAGGTAACGTGCCTGGAGCCATAGCAGCGGGGGCAGCAGGGGCCGCCGGTTTTGAGGCTGGAAAGCAAATGTTAGGGAAAGCCCTCGGAGTTCGTGAGACTGTGAGTCCTGGGCAGGTAGCGCAGGCGGGTTTGATTGGAGGCGGCACGGCTGGAGCGTTTACGGCAGTGGGCAAAGGTCTTCAATTAGCAGGCAAAGGACTCGGAAAAGCCGCAGGGCTTGTGGCCCCGAAAAAAGCGGGCTCCGAAGCCATAGAACAAGCTGCCCAAGATATCGGCGCGAAAGCTACGCCGGGACAATTGCTGGATTCTGAACTTGTCCAAAAACTAGAATCCACGCTTAATCAATCAGTCGGCAAAGTCGGCGGCATGGGGCTTAGATCGCAAATCAAAAAGAATCAAAAAGCAGCTCAAGAAGCTGCTGATCTTATTGTTGAGAGAGCCGGCAAACAAACAGCTTTTGAGGTTGGAGAACAATCGG
>Ga0208795_1001275_pt1 | contig 11524 bp, 28 predicted proteins | sample CB_VirMetaG_6_FD_184541 | JGI IMG/M metagenome (GOLD analysis project Ga0208795, IMG submission 184541) | Freshwater to marine saline gradient viral communities from Chesapeake Bay - CB_1508_2 Viral MetaG (SPAdes) (version 4) | ecosystem: Environmental > Aquatic > Marine > Coastal | place: USA... | reverse complement strand
AATTAAAGCGATAGAAAATACAGATGATTTTGCACATCTTATAAAAACTATTGATTTCGGATATTCATCTTTTGAAATTGAATTAGGTAAATTAAAATCCGATATTCCTTTTTTAGCAGGTCTTGTATAGTCTTGCTTATAACGGAAAACACGTGTTATAGTTAGGACTTTTTAAAACTAAACAAAATGACAAAAGAAAATTTCGCAATACAAATTATTGAAACTGTAAATAATTACAATGAATCAGGAGAGCCAACGATAGCATTAGAAAGCGTAATATCATTACTTGACTTATTAGAGCCAAGAGATAGAAAAAGTTTTGCTAAATGGGGTTATCAGAAAGACCAATCTACCGAAGACGAATGCTGGTCTTAGCCTTAACTATAACGGAAGGCATATCTTGCGATGGTGGCAGAAATTCAAGACTATTGCAAGCAAATAAAGACAAATAATTAAGACTATCCGAGTCTTTTCGGACACACAACAGCCTGCCACTAGCGCAAATATGCTGTTATAAACAGTTATTTTATGATTATAGTAAACTATTACAGAGAAGAGGATTGTAACCCTGAAACAGATGGTTATCACTTGCATTTAGCTGGTGTAATAAACGATTCTTTAGACTTGCAGTATGATATACAATTAATTACAGATTGTATTGATAACGATACCGATTTTGAACCTGAAAACGGTATTTTATATGAATTGCAATTAACAAGAGCAACTATACAAGCAGACCCAATCGATGAACCAGCTTTTGCGATTAGAGAAATTATTGAATTAAAACGATGTAAACATACAGGCGAATTTTCTCCAGAGTTAGTGCGGCTATAATTGTTTATAACGTCCTGTGGCTTTGTCTTGTTGCCGATAAAATAAGACCTAATCTTTAAATTTAAAACAGAACAATGAAAATACAAACAGACAATTCAGTTAAAGACCAAAACGGCAATAAGTCAAAACCGCTGTTAGCCGTTGTTTTATTTTTTTCTTGGCTAAAAACTTGGATTTGGTTTTACATTTTTAAAGGTTTTAGAATGTGGAATTATGAACAAATTGAATTTTTAGAAAAGTCATATTTTCCGCAAAATAAGCGTGATGAAAAGCTTATAAAAAAGATTTTAGATTTTAACCGTAGTCGTCTGAAAAATAACGGCTAACTATTGTATAAGCGTAGTAAATTTATGAATCTTAAAAAGTCTTATTTATTACGTTTATACTAAGTTATAAAATTAACAAAATTTTAACAGTTTTAAATAACCAATATCTAAAAAACATTTATATATTTGCACCATAGAAACAAACAAATAGAAATTATGAAAAACAATTTAAAAGATTTCGGAGCAGCATTAGTATTTATGTTTATACTAATAACATTATACACAACTTTAATATCACTAATATAATGAAAGATTTACTAGATTTCCAAAGGTTTCAAATTCAAAGTTTACAAAATAGAATATGTGAACTTGAAAATCAAAACAACATTCTTACTGAATACGTTTTTGAGGCTTTAGATGAACAATGTCCACAAGAATATAAGACTATAATAAAAAAAGAAATTTACACCTTAAAACAATCTTAAAATGAAAAAAGTTTTATTTTCAGCAATTATTATAATAACGTTGTTTAGTTGCACAAATAATGAGCTAATACAAGAGGATTGTAGTTGTGATGAAATAGTAAGTAAAAAAGTTTCTGCTGATTATGGTTCTAATCCAAGAGTAATAGTTTTATATCATACAAAAAATTATTGTTCAAATGTAGAAAAAGATTTTAATTTAATAATTGATGCAACTTACTCAGGAGTAATTAACGCATTAAATGATTCTAGGATTCAAGAAATAGGTAAATGTTATAAAAAATAAATAAAATGGAAAATATGTTATTACAAGAAAAATTGTCAATTATTCAAAAAGAATTTAAAGCAAACAAATCAAAATTTAATAGTTTTGGTAAATACAACTTTAGAAGCGCAGAAGATATACTAGAAGCGTTAAAACCTTTTAATGAAAAGTACAAAGTTAGTTTTATTATTAAAGAAAAAATGATTAGTTTTGACCCTCCAATTATGTTATCTGAAGCTATTATTTACGATAACAATGGGGTAAATGAATTATCAGCATCAGCAGTAGTTGGTATTGACTTAGAACAGAAAGGGATGCAAATGCCACAGAAATATGGTTCTGCAAGTTCTTACGCTAAAAAATACGCATTAGGTAACTTACTATTAATTGATGATACACAAGACCCTGACGCAAGTAATAAACACGATAAAACAGAAACAAAAACAGACGATAAAAAATGGTTAAATAAAAATACACCAGAATTTAAAAAAGCAGTTGAATATTTAAAAAATGGTGGTAATATTGTAACAATTGAATCTAAATATAAAATGACTAAAGAAGTAAAAGAGGAATTGATAAAATAAAAATATGAAAGTATGTACTAAATGTAAAGTAAATAAATCCTTTGATAATTTTAGAATTAGAAAAGATAGAAAATCAGGTTATCGTTCAGATTGTAAAGAATGTGAATATAAATATAGCCAGTTAAATAGAAAAGAATATTTTAATAAATATCAAAGAGATAGAAGAAAATCTGATTTATTATATAGAATGACTTGGAATATAAGGTCATCTATTAGTCAATCTTTTTTGAGAACTTGTAATGGTAAATTTGTTAAAAAAAATAAAACTCAAGAAATTTTAGGATGTAGTTTTGAATTCTTTTTAAATTTTATATCTTCGCAATTTAAAGATGGAATGAGTTTAGAAAGATTGAGTGAAATACATTTAGACCATATAATACCAGTATCTTTAGCAAAAACAGAAGATGAAGTAATTAAATTAAATCACTATACTAATTTTCAACCTTTGTGGGCTAGTGATAATTTTAAAAAAGGTAATAAAATAATAGAAAAACAATTAAAATTAATTTAAATTCCGATTGCAAGGTTAAGTGCTAAAACAATTATGAGCGCATTATTAAACGTTAGTATTAGAGTAGATTCATTGCCTAAAGAAAAGTTTGTTCAAGGAAAAGACGGTAAAGTATTTTATAACTTCACAATATCAGTAAACGACGATTCAAATCAATTTGGGCAAAACGTATCTTTAATAGATTCGCAAACTAAAGAAGAGCGGGATGCAAAAAAACCTAAATCGTATTTAGGAAATGGTGCGGTTGTATGGACAGATGGAAGCATTAAAACTGCTGAAAAGAAAGCTGAAGCAACTAAAGAAGAAATAGCATCTGACCTGCCATTTTAGTATTCATAGGGGATGTAAAAGTCCCCTTTTTTTAAACAAACAAACAAATGGACGAAGAATCAAAAAGAATGTTAATGCAAATGTATGAAGAGGAATGTTTTATTAATCCATTGGAAAAAATAACATATCCAGAGCCTGCCATATCATTTGGAACAAAAGAATACGAAACTAAAGATGGTATAATTGAATATCCAATACCAATAGGCACATATGGAAACTTTAGCTTTATACAAGCACCACCAAAATCAAAGAAAACGTTTTTTGTGTCATTATTATCTGCTGCATATTTAGCTGAAAGTTTAGAATCATTTTGCGGTGATTTAAAATCAAATAGAAATGATAAACATTTGATACATTTCGATACTGAGCAAGGTAATTTTCACGCTGCAAATGTATTTAAAAGACCAATAGATATGACAGGTATAAAGACTAATAAATACCATACATTAGCTTTAAGACAGTTGTCATTCAAAGAAAGAATAGATTTTATAGAATATTACCTATACGATAAATTAGAGGCTAAAAACATAGGCTTAGTAATTATAGATGGTATTGCTGATTTATGTAGTGATGTAAATAATATTGAAGAATCAAACAATGTTGTTCAAAAACTTATGAAATGGACAAAAGAATTAAATTGTCATATTATCACAGTAATACATTCTAATTTTGGGTCAGATAAACCTACCGGTCACTTAGGCTCGTTTTTAGAAAAGAAAACAGAAACACAAATACAACTAGAACTAAACACAGTTAACAAAGGATTAGTAACTGTAAGTTGCAAACGTTCAAGAAATGCATCATTTGAGAACTTTAGTTTTAAAATAAATAAGTTTGGATTACCACAAGTAGAAGGAGCATTTTATGACCCACTAAAAGATATATTTTAAATGAAAACAACAATTAAAAACCATTTAAACGACATACAACTTTCAACTGCTAAAGCATTATTATTACATTCAGATAATAGAGTGTTAATAAGTTTCTTTAAAGACTTGAATGAAAAGATAGTATATTTACAAGAATTAACAGAATCGGATTCTAAATATGATTGGCAACAACTTGAATTATTTATGGATGGGTTAATAAAACAAGACCCTGAACTAACAAATATTAATATTAATTTTGAGATTCAAGAAGTGCAGTCAGAAAAAAAAGAAGCTAGATTAAAAATAAAAAGTTTTTAAATGGAATACAAATGGCTTGAAGAAGTAGCAAAGCATCATAAAGAATGGGTTAATACTATTCAAAAGATGGGAGAGTTCGATTACGCTGAGGACATAGTACAAGAATCTTACATTGCTTTAATGAAGTATGCAGATGCTACTAAATTAATAGATGTAAATGGTGATGTTCGTAAGGGATATATGCTTTTTACTCTAAGGTCATTGTATTATCAATTTTACAATAAAAAGAAAAAAATAAATAAAGTTTCTTTTGATGGATGTTGGGAATTATTTGACGATTCAAACATTGAAGAACAAGAGGCTTATCATAACATTTGTCTTTTAATTGATGAAGAAATAGAAAATTGGCATTGGTACGATAAGAAGCTATTTAAACTTTATCGTGATACTGATTTTTCAATGCGTGATATTTCTAAAGAAACAAATATAAGTTTGATTTCTATATTTCATTCTATCAAAAATTATAAGTCTATTTTAAAAGATAAACTTCAAAAAGATTATCAAGATTACATTAATAACGATTATAATCAAATATATTAATTATGGCTAAAAAAGTAGTAAAAAAGATGTCAGACAAAGGGCTTGGTGACACAGTAGAAAAAATAACAAAAGCAACAGGAATAAAAAAAGTTGTTGAGTTATTTAGTAAAGCGACCGGATTAGATTGTGGATGCGATGAACGTAAAGAAAAATTAAATAAGTTATTTCCTTACAATAGGCAAATTAATTGTTTAAATGAAACGGATTACAATTCATTAACTGTTTTTTTATCACCTCAACAAACAACTTTAAATCCTGCCGAGCAAAAGATTATTTCAGATATTTATTTTAATGTGTTTAATGTACGTTTACAAATAAGTTCTTGCGATAGTTGTTGGAAAGGAAAAATTGAAGAGTTAAAAAGAGTTTATAACGAATACAAAATCAATGAATAATTGGACAGAAATAGATTTATTTAATTGGCTAAAAGAAAATGTTTATCCTGATTTAGTTAAAGCAAAGAATCCAATGTCTAGATGGGACTGTTATAGTCCTTGTTCGGGTCATAGGCTTGAATTAAAATGCAGAAAAAAACATTATTCTACTATGTTATTGGAAAAGAAGAAATACAACGCAATGCAGTCAGAATGTATGAAACATTTAGATATACCAATGTATTTTAACTCTACACCTGAGGGTGTATTTTCTTGGAATCTAAATAAAATAGACCCGATTTGGGAAGTGAATTTTAAGAATCCTGCAACTACTCAATTCAATAACAATAATAAAATAAGTAAAGAAGTATCATATTTAGAAATAGAAAAAGCAAAACAATGGAAGTAAGTGAAGTACAACAAGAATATTTAAAATCAGTTATATTGAGTCAATTATTATTGGAATCAAATGAAAATTTAGCATTTACAAAGCAATACAAGCAACAAGTAAAGCAAAAGATAAATAGCTTAAATAAAGACTTAGAAGAAACTGTACGAAATGAATTTAAGATAATTTACAAAACAGACCCTGAAACTACTACAAACATTTTAAGAAGCATCGATGAAATAGTTGGTAAACTTCAAACTAATTCTCTAGATGAATTAGTATTTATAAATGCAGTAATTGACAAATATAATGAGAATAAAGAATGGTTTAAAGAATATGGTGAAACTGAATTTTTAAGACTAAGATGAAAATAACATTAACATCATACAAAAAAACATCAATAATAGAAACAGAAAATGATGATATTAATATTGATGAATTAGGAAAAATACTTTATGATATTTGCCTAACACAAGGTTGGTCTTCTCAATTATTGAAACAAATATTTAAAAAGAATGTTACTGATGGCTAAAAAAAAAGAAGACAAATACCATCCAACAGAATCAGATATACAAGCTATGCATTTATGTAATAAGAATGATTTAGCTTATTTAATTCAACCTATAAAAAATAAAACAAAATACAATGTCATTAAGTTTCAGATTTCAAATTATTTGCAAGTTCATATTTTAAAGGAAAATGATATACCTTTAGAATTTACAGAGAATGATGGGATGAAGAAAACTATGGAATTATATTTGTTTCACTCAAAAAGATTTAAGAAATGACATACCAAGCATTAGAAACATTAGTAGAACTTTGGGCAGATGACAAAGGAATTTTAACAAAGGCTACACCAAAGGCACAAGCCGAAAAAACACTAGAAGAAGCACAAGAGTTAATAGATGCTATTGAAAGCGATAATAGATTAGAAATAATAGACGCTTTAGGCGATATTTTAGTAACTATAATTATACAGGCTAGAATGCAAGGATTAAGTTTAGAAGAATGCTTAGAATCAGCCTATGATGTTATAAGCAAAAGAACAGGTAAAATGATTAATGGACAATTTGTAAAGGACAAATAATGAAAGACACAATAGTTGAAAGTGTAATAAATCAATTTAAAGAACGTTCTAACGTAGGAATAAAGAAGTATGGTGTTACATTAGATAGAACTGATTTAACTCGCTTAGAATGGATAAACCACGCACAACAAGAAGCAATGGATATGATTTTATATTTGGAAAAATTAAAGACTTATGAAAAATAAACTATCAGCAATTAGAAGGATAAATAGAATAATTGAGTTCTATTATAAAAGAGGTGTAAACAAAGAATCAGTAAATAAAGTTTATTGGAATGTGTTACAAATTAAGCTATCCAGAAATGGGTAGTTTTTTTTTATTTTAAATTTTAACGTTTCATTAACATTTTATGTTTAAAAGTTGTTTATATTTGTACTCAACAAACAAGTAAAAAATATGGCAAATTCAAAGAAACCAATCGAAAAGCGACAAAGCATTTTTGAACAAGAAAGAAGTAATAGACAAATAGCAATTGAATTATTAAAACAAATAAAAGAAAATGAAAAAGCAAGAAATAATAGATAGTTTAGAAATATGTATTTCAATGGCAAAAGTATCTGAAAATACTTTTTTAGTTAGAAAACTAGAAGAAATAGAAATGGCATTGATAAAAGAATGGAATGAATCAGATGCTTATTATGAACAAATAAAACAAAGTATAAATGAATGAGTTAGCGTTAATAAAAATATTCTCAAAATTAGAGGTATTAGATAGAGAGTTTGAGAAAGCAGTAAAAAATTTAATTAAAGGAAGCTCAAGTCTTAGTGATGAAAAACTAGAAGTTATTGTAAACAGTACAGAAAGAGAAATCTTGATTTACGAATACATTTTAAAGCTAATTATTAACGATTCAAACGTAAACTAATGGTAGTATTATTTGATGCAGATTCTTTGATATTTTCAAGCTGCTATAAAAAAAGAGAAACAATAGAAGATGATGGTTTTCATCACGTTTTAGATGACGCTATTGTAAAGTTTGATGAGGTATTTATGTCTATTATAAATCACTTGGAAGACATTTATGATATAACAGAGGTAAAAACATTCTCAGGTTCAAAGGGAAACTTTAGAAAGTACATAAGCCCAAAGTATAAAGCAAATAGAAACTATAATGCATTACCTCCTTTGTTAAATGAGATGCACGATTTTGTAAAAGAATCATATAATTCTATTTGGGGTTATGGATGTGAAACGGATGACGTAGTTGCTAAACATTGGTTTAATCTTTCCAATGAAATAGGGAGGGATAACGTTATAATAGTATCAATAGATAAAGACTATAAACAGTTCCCTTGTTTAATGTATAATTATCACATAAAACACAAAGTGATTTATGACATCACCGAAGAGGAAGCTATGTATAACTTCTACGAACAAATGATAATAGGCGATACTGCTGACAATGTAAACTATTGTAAAGGCTATGGTAAAAAGTTTTCAGAAAAGTATTTGGTAGGATGTAAAAGCAAATATCAATACACTAAAAAGGTTTATGAATTATTTAAAGAGATACATAAAGGAAAAGCAAAACAAAGGTATATTGAATGCTGGAATCTTTTAAAATTAAAAGTTAATTAAATGTTAAATACTTTATTAAGTTAAATTAATTATTACCTTTACAAAAACAAACAAATAAAAAAACAAAATGGAAAATAAATTAAAACAATTTATATTAATTTATAAATCGGGTAATAAAGATTTAACTAATCACTATGATATAGAAATTGTGAAAAGTCTTTATTTAAATAAAGAAGTTAGAAGTTTAAAAGGTAAAATAGAATTTTGTTTTAATGTAATAGAAAAAAAATAAATTATGAACACACAAGAAATTAAAACTGAAATTTACAGTAAAAAAGATTTTGAAAATGTAAAAACACCAAATTGGCAAAGATGGTTAAATCTACTAAATGTTAAACAATTGTCTGAAGCGGTACAAGAAAATGGACAACTAAGAGATATTTTGATTTGTGAAACAGAATCAGGAATGAAAATATTAACAGATGGAAACCATTTGAAAAATGCAATGATTGAAAATCTTAAATTAAATGAAATTAGTGTAAAAATTAAAAAAGTAAAAGATGAAGAGGAAGCTAGAAAAACATTTATTTCTTTTAATACAAAAGGGAAGTCTTTAAAATCTATTGATTACATTGTTTCTTATGCCGGTGCAAATCCTAAAGGTGATTATGCTGTTTTTTTAAATGAGGTTTTAAAAAATCCTAAAGAAGAAAAAGAGGTTTTAAAACATTACGGTAATTTATTTAAAATACCTGCATTAACACAAATATTTTTAGGCAGTAATCAGCAAATTAAATCAGGTAAAGCGGTTCTATCTAAAAACAAATACGAAAGAACATTAGAGGTTTGCGAATATTTAGAACAAAATTATAGATACCATCCAAAACTAGTTAAGCATATTAAATCAGCGGGTAAATCAAATAAAATAAATGGTGGTAGTATTATACCAATAATGTTAAAAATGAAAGGTTACAATAATGGTATTTTATTAAATCAATCAAATGAAAATATATTAAATATGTTGGTTGACTTCACTTTGTATCATTTCAAATCAATGGAAAATCCTAGTTTCACAAAGGATGCAGTAGGAAAATCATTTTCAACTTATATTATATCAAATGAATAGTTATATTTTATCAAACCAAATAAGTCTATACGGTGAAGCAGATTGCGTAGGATTCGGAAATACTGAGTTTTATGTAAAGGAAATACATAGAGAATTAGCTATTGATATAATTATTAAAAACCATTATTCAAAGAAGGTTTATAATGGAACTTATATAAACTTAGGTGTATTTGATGAAAGCGGAATAATAGGTGTATTGCAATATGGATACGCTATGAATCCAGCAAGTTGTGGAAGTGTAGTCAAAGATACTTCAATGGATGAATATTTAGAACTTAATAGAATGTGGCTAAGTGATGAAATACAAATTAAATATCCTGAAAGTAGGGCGATTTCATATTCTATTAAATACATTAAAAGAAAATACCCGAAAGTAAAATGGATTCAATCATTTGCAGATGAAAGATGTGGTGGATTTGGTATTGTTTATCAAGCTTGTTCGTTTGATTTTTATGGTGAACATAAAAGCACTTTTTGGGAGTTAGATAATGTAGTTTATCATAATAGTATGATGACTAGTAAAAAAGCAGGTGGTAAAAAATATGATTTGTTACAAGCCAATAAAGAAAGATGTATAAGCCATACTTTAAGGCAATTTAGATACATTAAATTTATAAATCAAAAATGGAAAAAGAAATGTCTATTAAAAGAAATGCCATATCCTAAACACTATCTTTAAAAAAAATTAAAATGGAAATAACAAAAAGATTACTAGAGGTAATAAACGAACATACAGGAGTAGATGTAAATATTAAATCACGTAAAAGAGAAGTAATAGAAATGCGTTCATTGTATTTTAATGTACTCAAAGAATTAAGACCAAATATAAGCTTGTCATCAATTGGTGAAAGCGTTAATTTAAATCACGCGACCGTTATTCATTCGTTAAATAAATATGAAATGTATGAAAGATTCAATTCAAACTTTAAAGCATTGAAAAGAAAAATTATTTTAGAATTAATAGAAAACAAACTTTTTACAAGTGAAGAAAATCCTGAGTTAATTAAAAAACTAAACTTAAAAATAATTGAATTAGAAAATGAAAATGAAAAACTAAAAGAAAACAAGGAAGTAGAATACAAAATAATAAAAGAAATAACTCAATTGTTAATAGACACAAAAGGAACAGATAAACATCAATTGCTTAAAATCAGATTAGATGCTTTATATCAAATGAATAAATTAAAATAAATGGAAAACACAGTAGAATTATTAGGATATTACGGAAATGATATAGTTCACGCTCAATCAGCTTGGACATCAACATCAAGAGATTTAACAGATGAAAAAATAAATAGAATACCAAAACTCTTAAATATGTTAGCCTCAGAAGGACATCACACGCCATTTGAGAAGAGCCAATTACATTTCTTGGTAAATGTAGACCAAGCGACACATATTCATTTATTAAAACACAGAATAGGTGTATCTATTAATGGTGAATCAGCTAGATACAAAGAACTAAAAGAGGATAAATCATATTACCCTGAGGATTGGAAAGATTCAAAAGAAATGACTAATTACTGGTATTATAAATTGATTTCAGAAACAAATAAACAAAATCATTTGTATCATAAATGTTTAGAAGAATTAACACCTATACTAGGAAGGAAAAGAGCAAAAGAATCAGCTAGGTTTTTTAAAACAATGAATAGCCAAATCACAATGGATATATCATTTAATTTTAGAAGCTTTTACCACTTTCAAAACCTAAGAAACTCAGAACATTCACAACTAGAAGTAAGAGAATTATCTGAACAGATGTTAAATTTAGTTAAAAATATAGAAGGAAATCCGTTTGAATTAACATTAAAAGCGTTTGAATTATGAGAAATAAAATAGAGCAATTGATAATAAGACTAGCAAATTGGCTAAAAGAAAGTTCAAAGAATTGCCCAAGAGAAACTAAATGGTAAACAACTATAAGAAAAAGTTATTATTTTAATGTTATGAATAATCAAATTATATCAAATGGAAAATAACAGAGGAGGTAAAAGAGAAAACGCAGGTCGTAAATCTAAATCTGAAGAA
>Ga0208795_1001265_pt1 | contig 11582 bp, 6 predicted proteins | sample CB_VirMetaG_6_FD_184541 | JGI IMG/M metagenome (GOLD analysis project Ga0208795, IMG submission 184541) | Freshwater to marine saline gradient viral communities from Chesapeake Bay - CB_1508_2 Viral MetaG (SPAdes) (version 4) | ecosystem: Environmental > Aquatic > Marine > Coastal | place: USA... | reverse complement strand
TTCCATACTACTTACTTAATTGATAATCTCTTTTACTCGGTCAAGGGCTTCGTTGAATGTTGGAGCTACATCAAAACCTATTATGTGTACTGGTGATACTTGTACAACTAGTTTATCTATCTTTTCCTCATCTATCCTCCTTACTAGCTCTGCTTTATAGTCTTTGAGGGCTTTGGTCTTTGTAATTTCATTTGCTCTTTCAACAAGTGTTGCGACCATTGCTTGTGTGGTTTGGTCTGTTGAGTGCAACCATTCTTGTGCTATCCCATAAAGGGTTTTATCTGTACTCTTTTGTTCCTCGCTCATAGTTATTGTTGGTTATACTCCTATATGTGTGTTAATGGGTTACAAGTGTTTTACATCCACAGTTAGTACACTCAACTGTTTTCAAATAATCATGGACGGTTTTACATTTGGGTATTTCTATCCAATATCCACAAAATATGTAAGTCGAACGACTACCTTTACCACAGTTAGTGCATACTATTTGTATAGTGTATGTATTTTTCTTTTTATTCATAATAATTTAAATTAATGAAATAAATGTACAAACTTGAACACCAACAGTAAAACCTAACAAAAACCAAATAATTCTATCTTTCTTCTCCTCACTCATAGTTATTGTTGGTTGTGTTACTATTCTTCCTACTTCTCTCCACTCTATTTCACCAGTGCCACCACATACTCCACAAGAGCCATCTTTCATTGGTGCTATATCCTTGTCAGGATTTTTACAGTTAGGACAACTTTCTTTTATTGTTTTGTTCATACTCTATGTAGTGGTTAATGATATTCTCCTTTAAACTCACCCTCTGTTTCTTCTCTCCTTGCTTCAAGTTCTTCTTCTGCCCACCTCTTTCTGTTACTCATTTGTGAATAGGCGTTTTCAACAAACCAAACGAGGTATTCTGTTGGTACATCTATAAACCTTTTACCTTTGTATTTACCCCACTGAACAGTACGCTGTTCCCTTGTGCGTTTGTTTTGGTCTTTTGGTTTTGTTCTCCAATGCTCTCTCATAGTTATTGTTGGTTACACTCCTATAATTAAACTTGTAATTCATAAAACTTTAAAAGTGTCCCTTCGTGTATCTTGTGTCCAGTATCAACATTCCAGTGGCGGTTTCCTGACTTACGACCAGTTATCTTTATCACCTTCCCACTATCTTTTGACTTCCAAAATTGTCCTTTTTTTATTTTTATGTTTTTATTCATTGTTCTCAAATGTTCAGAACCAAACTTGTAAGCGGAATTGATGAGTTCAAAATACTCATTACCTCTGCTAGTGATAATACTGATGCTGTTACTGTTATCATGCTATGTGTAAAATCCTGATAAATATTTAACTGCTTGAGGGAACGACACTCCCTTATTTGTTTCCATATAAAACTTGATAGAATCACCGTGTGCGTGGCAACCGAAACAGTGGTAGTGGTTGTCATTTGTGTAGATAAAGAATGACTGATTCTTCTCATTGTGGAACGGGCATGTTCCTATATAGCGATTACCGTTCTTCTGTAGCTTACCCACGTAGAGGTCTTTTATAGGGTACTCCTTTGCCGTCGCTGTCATTGCAGAGTTGATTCTCCCCCTCTTTGGGTTTTTGAGTGCCCTCTGATGAGCGTAGAGCTTTTTGAGTTGCTCTAGGCGATTTCTCGGCACAACTTTCTTATCATTCAAAGCGTCTGTGATATTACTTCGCTCTGACGCTATAATCTCGTCCAAGTTCTCACTGAAGATATTGCAGGCAGTATGGAAGTTTAACTTCTTCGCACTAATACGCCCATGAAAGAGGTCGTCTTCAATCTCTAGGCGGTCTTCAATTTCTTCTTTTGTGAGGTACTTGTACATTATTCTCTTACTTTTTGCCACGGGGAACGCCAACTTTTCGGCTTTCTTCCAATAATTCTTGTAACAGTGGAAAGGTGCTTTAGGTTGAACATCTGCTGAATATCCGCAGGCGTATAATCTTGTTGGGTTGAGAGCGACCATATAAGCTCGTCTCTTTTAGCCCGTAAATGTTCTTTTATGTGTTTCATGTTTGACACTATACAGCAGGGTAATGTATAATGCAAGTACAAGTTGCGTGAGGGTGTGGATAGCAAGTTTGCGTCCACTGAACGCAAGCTGTACAATACATCTTATGGTAAACAAACATAGCACTTCAAAAGACCCCCTCCAAGAAAAGATAGACGAGCTTGGATTGGATATTGACCTCAAAGCTGACACCACAAGTCACAGGGAGATATACCTAAACGCCCTCAAACTAGTTGAAGAGGCAACTGACGCAAAGGAGAGAGCGAAGTGTGAGAAGGCACTGAAGAGTGCAGAGAATCAATACTTTCTCCATTACCACGAATACCTGAAGGAACAAATGCCGTTCCTTCTTTTTGATAGAGAAGAGGACAAGGTGTATTGGCAGTATAACGAAAAGACTGGAGTGTACGACGAGAAGAAACTCGTTCACATGCGAGGTGTTGTGGTTAAAATGCTCATGGACGACGAAATGAATCAACGTGCGAACGAGAAGGGTGCAAAGGATATACTTGTGCGGTTTCGTGGAGAGTACGTTGAGTGTGGCAAGGTACACGACGACTTCTTACAGCACGGTGATTGGATTCACTTGAAGAACGGTTGGCTCAATATCAAAACTCGCAAGTTTGAAGAGCATACTCCTGAACGCCTCTCACTTGCGACAATGAAAACTGAGTATAAAAAGAATGCTACATGTCCTGAGTGGCTCAAGGCTGTAGAGCACCTCGCAGAAGGAGACGAATCACAAATGCTGATACTGCAAGAGTTTGCAGGGTACTCACTCACCACTGATACACACTTAGACCGCTCTCTTATCCTCGTTGGTGAGGGGCAATCAGGGAAGAGTACAATCGCAAACACTATCTTCACCATGCTCGGTGAAGACAATGCAACGAGCACAGACCTTGAGAGTATCAATAGCAACTTCGGTATGTTTCCTCTCGTTGGTAAGAAGTTGAACTGGATAGATGAAATGCTAACCACAAAGTACCTAGAATCACAACGCTTGAAGCGTCTCATCTCAGGAGAGCCGTCTGTCGTAGAGCAGAAGTATCGGGACAGCTTCACTTTTATACCTACTGCAAAGTTCCTTTGGACAATGAATGAAATGCCTCGTCTTGCTGACACATCAAACGGCTCTTATCGTCGTTTTATTATTATAGAGTGCAACAATGTATACACTGAAGATGATAAGGACGTTGATATTGACGACAAGTTGAAGGCAGAGCACTCAGGAATACTCAACTGGGCTCTTGAGGGGCTTAAATCACTGTATGAACGTGGTGACTTTGAGATAGTGGAGAAGAACAGGCAGGCAATAGAGCAGTACAGGAAAGATAATAGCCCTGTTTTGGACTTCATTGACTTCTGTTTTGACTCCATAGGAGTACCAACTAAGGGAACTGACGGTGGAATCGCCGCACGTTCACTATATAGAGCATATAGTACCTATTGTAAGGACACTGGACGTAAGCCGAAGAGCGAAACAGCATTCGGTAGGGAGCTCATGCAGGACTTGAAACATATTGGATATAACATAAAAAAGGAGCGTACCAATTCTGGTAATGTTTACTTGGGACTCATGCCAAATGGGAATGAGGAGGCTTTCCCATACCATGAAACGATAGAAGTGAAGTCTGAGGTGTTGCAAAACGGCGTTTTCTAGTATACTACTATGGTAGCTTTTAAAAGCCCCTGACTATACAAAAAAGACCTCGCAAGAGGTCTTTTTTGCCACAAAGCATTGGACTATCTATTGTCAGCAATCCACTCTTTTGCAGCGTATAGGATAGAGTTTACAAGTGGTACTGCCCATGCGTACTGCACAGGGAAGTCTATTGCGTCAACAAGGTTGAGTAGCAAAACAACCATTGCAGAGCCGAAGCTCCATGCAAATACTTTTAGTGCTTTGTCTAGCTCGTGCCTCTTGAACTCGAATCTTCCTCCTTTCATATTATTTATATTAACTGATAATCTATCCCCCATATAACTTTTTATACTCCTTCTTGTATTCTTTGTATAAACTGTCACTAGCAAGACAGTCTACATAATTTCCTGACTTACCTTTACCGACACACATATTTTTGCGGTCTGCGTGGAGTACTTTCATTGCCTCACTAACTTGTTGAGGATTCTCTAATTGTAACAACTTTTCAATTTTTTCATCATTATTATCCCCAGACAGTAATATGTCTGATACTTCCTTGTGCTCTGGGTACATAGAACGAATACGGTACAATTTGTTCACAATGTCAATCTTTTCCTGCTTCGTCTCGTCGTCCATGTCTTTCCAATCAGGAGTATCGCCTCTTCCATACCTCCATTCATTCTCTGCAATCTTCTCAGCGTCAAACTCACCGCTCTCTATTGCTTCTGCAACGAGCTTTTCTTTAGTGTCTACTTGCTCCTCTTCACCTTGAAACTGTCGTATAGCCATTGGTGTGAGTTCTTGAGTAAGGTGTCTCAATCCCTTAAGGTCTCCGATACCATATCCCTTACCGTCTTGTTTGTACTCTTCAAGTTTAATTAGCTCTGTGACACTAGCCATTATCTCTATCACATATGTAAGTGCAGGGAATAGACCTTTCAGGTTTGTGAATATCTTGAGTGCCTGAGCAACTGTGGTGAGCTCCCTAATCATTTTGGCTCGGACTCTTCCTAAGAAGTCATCATCATCAGACTCTCCTATCATTGCCACCAGTGCGAGCACCAACATAAGGTCTCCAACCATTCGTGACACTGATTTGAAGTCCTCGTCTGTCATTGTTTCCTTTATTCCCTTTTCTCTCAATTTCTTTGCTGAGGCTTTGACCTCACTCACGGTAGTAGTGAGATGTGGCATAGCCCAACTCCTGAATTGGAATATCGCTGATGAGAGTGATGTTGAGCCGAGTATTGAGCGTCCGTAGTTCTGAGATAACTTAAACTTATTCATTTCAATCTCTATTTCAGCAAGTCTCTCGTTTGATACTTCCCCTGAGCTCCACTCCTCTTCTGTAAGAGCACCCCTGTAGTATGTCTTTGTTGAAGACCACATTGAGTGTGAAAAGCCAACAAACATAAGTTGTCCGAGTATGTCGGTAATGTTCATACCTGCGTCTCCGAGCTCCTTGATTGGATTACGTCCTGTTACACCCATAAGAGCTTTTGCAATACGAGCCCTCTTTCTGAAGTCAAAGAATCGCTTGATAAGGTTGAATCTCTGTTTGTATGTGAGCCCTCGTACTACTGACACGTGCTCACCTACATATGAAGCCATTTGCACTGGAATACTGACAGCAAGGATTATTATTGAGAAGAATTGTGTAACACCACGCAATGTGAGGTCTTTCCAACTGCCCTGCTCTATAGCCCCTCCGTAGTCAAACCTTCGTCCCTTTACGTTATTGAGCCACGTTTTTATGAATCGCTCCAAAGTTTTACCTTTAGGTAGACCTTTCTCTGTTACTGGTTGCAGTGAATCCATATATGTAGCAATCGTCATTGCTTCAGGAATCACTCTATCAAGAGCCTTTTTCTTGCTGAATGCACTGAAGTACGCTTCTACTGCCTTTGCTACATTCTCTGTTGGCTTAATCTTACCTGTTCGTGGCATTGCGAAACCGAAGAACTTTTCAAATGAAAGTATCTCTCCAGTCTGTTGAGACAAGATTTGGAACGCCTGCTCATGCTCCTTTTGAGACTCAAACATTTCCTTGAAAACAGCCATTATACTCTTCTCTTTTCTTAGTATCTCTAAGAAGCCACGTCTTACGTGTGTCATATAGTTCTCACGAGTGTTCATATTGTACTCACTCGCAAGATAGTTCCGTGCTGAACTGAAGAGGAGTATCACATAATTTGCATAATCAAGCTCCTCTTGTGTCATATCTTCTGCAAGTTTAGCCTTCTCCTCACTCTCTATGTAGTTGAATACTCGCTCGTCCGTCGGTACGAGAATGTCAAATAGCCCACGAGAACGTGAACGTCGTGCTTTTCTTGCGTATTTGTTTAGGTTTTCACGGATTACATTCAACTCTGCTCCTGCCTCAATAATAGCTGAGTGCTTCATCTCCACGAGCCACTTCCAAAAGCCTCCTTGACGTGCGAGAATCACATCATTATTCATCAGCTCACTGAATGGTACTGTCGTCTCGTTGATTTCCTCAACTGGTATACCTATCACCTCACTTATCTTCTCGTGAAGCTCACGTACTGTCTTGATTCCACTCCATTCGGTGCGGTGAATCGTCTCCAGTTGCCTTTGTGTGAGGTACATATCGTTCATCTGAGCATTCTGTACGTCCTGTAGTACCTTGTTGAGCACGTTGTCTATCATCTGACGCTGTTCTTTCATCTTGTTGAGCCGTGCTTCCTGCTTTGTAGCTCGCTCATCAAGCGTCTTCTGCATTGAGAGGTCTGTATTCTTTGAAGCCTTATTCAGTGCATTTGCAACCTGTTTCTCTGCTATCCTAATCCGTAGGTCAAGTGTATTTATGGCGTCTATCGCCTGATTCAATGATTCAATACCATATGAGCGTATGAGATTCGTCGTTTTACTGAGCTGTTTCTCTTGAATAAGAGCCTGTATCTCGTCTGTTTTTAGGAGCTGATTGCTGATACCATCTGCCGCTACTCTGAACTCTTCTGTGAACTCTTCAAACTCCTTCTCGGTCATAAAGCGTATATCCTTACCACCTAAGAGTATCTTCGCTCGCTTGTCTCCTATCATATAAATGTCTTGGAGCTCCCTGAGCACTCTCCTGCGAGCCTTCATCATCTTGATTTGCTGATTCTTACCACGCTTCATACCCATATCTATGTAGTAGTCACGTGTCTTGAGCATTTTCTTCCTATTCTTTATCTTACGCTCCACTTCTTTAAGCTCCTGAGCGTCAATCTTTCCTTCTCGTTTGAGTTCTGAAATGTCCTTCCTCAGTTTTGCCATATGCTTCTTCACCTCATTGAGCTCAATCTTGTCTGCGAAGTATTCACCAAGCATTTGATTTACCTCTGGGATATTCTCAAAGCCAAGCTCAGTAGCAAGCTCCTCACCTGCCGCAGTGAGCTCAACCTCTCCACGAACACGCTTTACGTTTCGTGCGAGTTCTTTCATTGTGTTTTCTGAGATAGCCTCTGCGATTGCCGCAGCTTTCTTCGTCTTTTCCTCTAGCATTTTCTTCCACGCCTCGTTTTTCTTTGTCTGCTCTTCAACCTTATCCTGAAGCTCGTTGTACTTCTTCTGAACTTCACGAAGCACCTTGTCTCCTTCATTCTTAGTCTTGAACTTGGGGCTACCTGTTGTAGAAGCTGAATCAACTTCTGTATACCTTGAAGCTAACTTAGGATTGTTCACAATGAGAACTGGCACTTGCTCAATTCCACGCTCTTTAGCCCACATTGCACGGTGCATACCCTCTTGAGTAGTAGCTCCTTTTTCATATGCAATAGAAAGTGCAGGAATCTTCTCACCTGCTGCTACCTTCTTGTCAAAGTATTCTCTTGCGTTTGGCATTGAACTTTCTCTTGATTTCCTCCACTGTTCTGCCGTTGCTCTACCTCCACCAAGAAGCTCTGCGTCTTTACCGACGAGATTCATATACTCATCAGGTGTCATGTACACAAGAGTTCCTTCCATACCTTTTGCCCTCTTGTAATACTCACTTTTAGTTTCACCACCCTCAAATAGCTCTTCATTTGAAATGAGGGCGTCGTAGTTTGGAATACCAGTTGTAGTGTCAAATACCCCTGTTTCCTCTTCAGGAATACTTTTGAATCTCGGTTGCCACCCGTACATCTGTCCACCTAGCTCGTCAAAGGTGTTCTCTTCCTCACTGAGTTCAATTATTTCACGTAGAGCCTTTGCCGCTTTTGTGCGAGCACTTGGTAGAACTATGTCATATACAGCGAGCACATCATCTACAAACTTCTGTCCTTCCTCAGTGAGCTCAATGTTTTCCGTGAGAGCACGTTCATACTGAATAAGGATTTCAATATCCTCTGGGTGCATGAATGTCTCGTATCGCTCTGGAACTTTATTTTCCTTTCTCCACTCCTTCATTTGCTCAATCCTGTCTTGTCTCCTTACTGCCTTTGCGTTCTTCTCAAAGAGCGTCACATCAAACGTGCCGATATTGTCACGCTTCATCTGTCTTATCCACGCCTTAATAGTTCCGTCATTTCTGAGATAACCAACCTTGCGGTCTGTCACTCTTCCTTCGTCTAGTAGTTCGTAGAAGTTCTCAATTTGGTCGTCGGTCATTTTACCGATACCGTTAATCAACGCTCTGTAGAGAGAACGTAGTTTTATGTAGAACTTCTCAATGAGAGTAGGTGGAACATACTTCTCCTGAAGGTAGTCTTCAAAGCCTTCCATGAGCTCTTCTTCCACGTTCTGTAACTGTGTAGGGGTTAGTTCATCATAGTTGAGCCCCATTTCAGTCGCCTGTTGCCTCAGTAATCCCTCACGAGTGATACCTGCCTCAGCAAATATCGGTATGAGCTCCATATAATCCAGTACAAGGTGTCCTCCCTCATGCTCTGCACTCCACTTCTCAAACTCACGAGCCATAAGGATAACTCCGTCGTCATACATACCGTATGCTTCAATCGCTTTCCTTAGGTCTGTGAACATCTTGCGTTTATAGCCCTGAATGATGTTTCCTGCGAACACGTACTCAAACTCAATACCCATTCGCTCCATGAGGTCTTGGAAGTATTTAATGGCGTAGTCTGTACCAACGATAGGACGCCCCTTACTTGGTGCTTTAATCCTATTGCTCCGAGCTTTGGACTTGAACATTGCTGTTCTGCCACCCTCTTCTTTTACTTGTATCTTACTGAATATGTCGTTAAACAATGAAGTTAGTGCACCAACTTCAGTTCCTCCTAGTGCATATGGATTATCCTGATTCACTTCAGCATTTGGGTCTTCTTTTGAGAAGTCAAATATACCTGTAAGGAACGAGTTTTTCATATCACGCTTCATCAACTCACTCTTCACGAATGATTCAAATGCTCTTGCTGACATCTCAACATCAGTAGAGAAGTACAGTTTTCCTTTATATCCGTCCTGCTTCCTTGAACGAGTATATATTCCTGAGCCCTGTATAAAGTTCATCAAGTTCTGAAATGCCTCCTGTATCTCAGCTCGCTCATATGTTCCACCTTGTGTAAGGAATCCTGTAGGAGCACCAACTCTACGCTTTAGATAGTTGTCAAAGGCATGCCACCATTCATGTGCAAGTGAGCCTGCACCTTTGTTTTTCGTGAGGTTAATCACCACCTTACCTGATTCATAGTGTGCAAGTGCTCCTGCTTTGCCACGAGAGCCAAAAGCGAAACCAAGTTCACCATTTAGTCCAAGTGCTTTAGGGTCTACTCCTAGAATAAGAGCTAAGTCCATAAACGAGTCATACGCTGCATTCAATCTGTCTGTACGCTCTTTCTGTGTTACCCAGTTTCCGAACTCTACGCCTCTGAAGCCGAAGGTTTCCATAAACTTCTTAGCTGAAACGTCCTTACCTTTTCGGTAGTCACGCTCTCCCACCTTTGCTTCATTCTCACGGTATGAGTTCTCATCTCTCTGTATCTTTTCAGCAATCGTCTTTATCCATTCTTCAATCTTTTCTGGGCTTTTCATTGCCTCTTGTGCCTCTTCTTTTGTTGCAAAAACTTCAGCTTCAACAATAAGTCCATTCTTCCCTTTGTACCCAACAAATATCTTATTCTCTTTCCTATTTTGGTACGCACTGATTGCTTTTCTTATTCTTTCTTCAAGACTTGTTTTTGTTGAAGTTTTCGTTTGATTAACTTCTTCTGCAAATGCTGTGTATGCCTCCTCACGAGTATTTACCCCTTCTCCAACAATTACATTCTTCATTATGTAGTGGTCTTTGATGAGCTGTAACTTCACAGTGTTGTTTTCAAATGGCTTATCCTTATTCACATAATACGTTGCAATCTTTGGGTTTTCGTATATGTCTGCTTGTTCATAAAAAGCCTTCGTGTTTTCCCACGATTCTTTGTTCCAAACTGTTCCATTAAGTTGTTCTTTGATTGTATCGGTAATCGCACCAACATTTTCCAAGTCCTGAAGTGCATTTGAAACCTCCTTTCGTATCGTTATCATTGTTTGAGCCCATGCTCTCAGTTTATAGTTTGTGTATCGTCCTCTGCGTGGCTTCTTGCCAGTATTTGCAAGCACCCAAGCCAAGAAATGTATATCCTCGTCTTTATACCCCTTCTCTTTCATTCCTTTGTAGTCCAATTTTGGAAGTACCTTTGCTTTTGGTAGTTTAACAATATCGTTCAACTCCAAATCCTCACCATAGTCCTCCATTGTTTGAGCCCACATATCTTTGCGAGCACCGCCAATCTTCTCTCCAACGTCCTCAATCTTCTTACCTTTCTTGCCTTTCTTACCTTTCTTGGTGGTTTTCTTTTGGGGGCTTGGTTTTGTTTCTTCTTTTGTCTCCTCAGTTTTAATATCAACATTGAAAGCTGATAATACTTTTTGTATATTTTCTTTACCAACAACATATGAGACTTCTATCCAGTCTCCACTTTCTCCTTCTCTTCCTTTTTCAAAAACAATCTGAATCTTCCTTGTTCCGTCCTCTGTTGTTTCAATTATTGCCACCTTGTCTCCCTTTTTAATACTGAACTCAGCTACATCTTTTGAAGAAGTCCAAAGTTTAGGATAAGAGTTACTTTTGTATCTTGACTCAGTAAAAAAACCGCTCTCGTTCACTTTTCCTTTCATAAACTTGGGAGCAGCTTTTTCAACCTGTTCCTTTGTGACAACTTCCTGTGTCTCCTCAGTTTCCTCTTCTTTTGTCTCCTCTACCTTTTCTTCCTTCATCACCCACGCCTCCTGAACTATCCCTGATTCTTCATTCATTCTCATCACGATTCCCTGAAGTTCACCGTCTTTAACGTACATCAACATTCTTCCGCTTGAGTCAATCATTTGCTCTGCGTCTGGGAATAGATTGTTGAGTGTATTTACATAATCAACATTAAAGTTATAGAAGTTCTCTCCGTCTGTGAATGTTGCGGCATACTTTGGGAATCTGAACTTGTCTACGAATATACCTAGATAGGTGAGTGGTTTTGCCGTGTCAATTTCTGGCTTGATTGTATCAATTTGCTCCTTAGCTCTCGTTTTATTCGCCTGTTGTTTATCAATCTTCTTCTGTATACCCTTGTTTTTCTCGTAGAGTATCTTGTAGAGCTTATTAGCCGCCTCTTCTGTAAAGATAGCCATATAAGAGTCTGTAAATATGCCGAACTCTTTGAGAAGTCCGAACTCAGGTCTACTCTTAAATATCGTTTCAGCAAAGTACGGCTTCATTTGAGCCAACTTCTTTAGAAGTTTGCCACCCTTATCGGCGATTGCCCCTCTCTCCTTTTGTGCTACTTCGTCACGGACGTCCTTCTTTTTACCTGTGAGCATTGTTTCAGTCGGCTCTTCTGCCTTGTACTTCTTACGTGTCTCTTCGTCTTTCTTCTCCTTCTTTTCAGTCTCCTTTTTCTTTTTCTCTTCAGCTTTCTTTTTCTTCTCCTCTT
>Ga0208795_1001257_pt1 | contig 11624 bp, 6 predicted proteins | sample CB_VirMetaG_6_FD_184541 | JGI IMG/M metagenome (GOLD analysis project Ga0208795, IMG submission 184541) | Freshwater to marine saline gradient viral communities from Chesapeake Bay - CB_1508_2 Viral MetaG (SPAdes) (version 4) | ecosystem: Environmental > Aquatic > Marine > Coastal | place: USA... | reverse complement strand
AAGAAGATAGATCAATAGTTGAACTCTCTACACTTGTTACAAGACTACTTAATGCACTGTTAGTAGAGGATAGCACATAATCTGTTCTTGGGACTATGCTTAAAAGATCAGTTATTGAAGGTTGATTTCCATCTACAAGATCAATCCTTGGTTGGAAGAATTCAATAACATCCCCTGTTCCTCCTGGGTTATAGTAGTGGTAAGCCCTGATAGATTGTGCAACAGCAGAAGGATCATCAAATACCTTATCAGTAATACTACTGAATGAAACTTTTTCACCAGTAGATACTTTGTATATGCCTGTTTCCTGACGGGTACTGGGGCCTGTTTCAGTTTGATAAGCGTGTAGGTAAGCAACAGCAAGATACCAGTCAGTGCTAGGCAGTGTTTGACCAGCAATGAAATATGGGTTAGTATCTCCTGTTCCTGATGCTGTCCCTGCCGATCTAACATTTACCCGAGCAGTGCCAAAGGATCCTAAAAGACTACTAAAAGCATGGTTTCCAAAGTATACTTTGCTATTACCATTAACATTGTCCTGCTTAATGAAACAAGAGTATCTATAAGTAGAGCTTGCATCCGCTGGCACCTTACCACTATCAAATCCCCCCTCTGAATCAGAAGCAACATCAGTATCAATAGCTTTCCAAATAATACTTTGGTTGCCAAAAGGATCAGTATCAAACTCTCGAAGAGATGATGTGCCATTACTGAACCATTGACCAACTCCTGTACCATCATGAAAACTTCCCTCTTCCCAAGGTTTTAAGTAATGACCTACAAGTTCTTTGTTGACCTTTGAATCAACTACACCTGAGACATAACTGATGTCAGCAGTATGATCATCAACAAGACTACTTAACGCTTGGTTTGTTGAAGAGAGAACATATTGAGGGTGATCATTGTCTCCTAGTCCTGCAATTGATCCATGGTCAATACTTGCTACAGTAAAGTGCTTAGTTATGTCCGATATGTGTCCATCAATTTGAGCATGGGTATTTGTACCAATATTAGTCAGTTGAGTGTGATCAGTAGTATCGTTATCGGTTGACCAAGTGCTTTCATTAGCAGCTATGTAAGAAGATAGATCAACAGTTGATCCTTCAACGCTTGTTACAAGACTGCTTAGTGCTTGGTTTGTAGAAGACAGAACATATTGAGGGTGGTCGTTATCTCCTAGTCCTGCAATAGAGCCATGGTCAATACTTGCTACAGTAAAGTGTTTCGTTATATCAGCAATGTGTCCATCAATTTGAGCATGGGTATTTGTACCAATATTCGTTAATTGAGTGTGGTCTGTAGTATCGTTATCAGTTGACCAAGTACCTTCATTAGCTGCTATGTAAGAAGATAGTGATACGGTTGACCCTTCTACACTTGTTACAAGACTACTTAACGCTTGGTTAGTAGAAGAGAGGACATAATCTGTTCTTGGAACTATACCTAACAGATCAGTTATTGAAGGTTCATTACCATCTACAAGATCAATCCTTGGTTGGAAGAATTGAATAGCATCTCCTGTTCCTGCTGGATTATTGAAGTGGTAAGCTCTAATACTGAGTCCAATAGCGGTAGTATCGTCAAATACCCTATCAGTAATACTAAATGAAACTTTTTCACCAGTAGATACTTTGTATATGCCTGTTTCCTGACGAGTGCTAGGGCCTGTTTCTGTTTGATAAGCGCGTAGATAAGCAACAGCAAGATACCAGTCAGTGCTAGGCATTGGTTCCTTACTTATGAAATATGGATTATTATTTCCTGTTCCTGATGCAGTATCCGCCCCCCTAACATCTACTCGATGATCATTAGTGCCTCCTTCTAGACTACTATAAGCATAAGCTCCAAAGTATACCTTTCCACTTGTCGTATTATCTTGCTTGATGAAACAAGAGAATCTGTATGTAGAGCTTGCATCCGCTGGGACTTTACCACTACTAAATCCCCCCTCTGCATCAGAAGCAACATCATCGTCAATAGCTTTCCAAATAATACTTTGGTTACCAAAAGGATCAGTATCAAACTCTCGAAGAGATGATACGCCGTTACTATACCAACCAATAGGATTATTTTGATGAAAACTTCCCTCTGTCCAAGGTTCAATGTAATGACCTACAAGTTCTTTGTTTACCTTTGAATCAACTATACCTGAGACATAGGTTATATCAGCAGACTCTTCCCAAGTGCCTTCATTAGCAGCAATATAAGCTGACAGCGATACAGTTGAACCCTCTACACTTGTTACAAGACTACTTAATGCTTGGTTAGTAGAAGACAGAACATACTGTGGGTGATCATTATCCCCTAGACCAGCAATAGAGCCATGGTCGATACTTGCTACAGTAAAGTGTTTTGTTATATCAGCAATGTGACCATCAATTTGGGCATGGGTGTTTGTACCAATATTAGTCAGTTGAGTGTGGTCTGTAGTATCGTTATCTGTTGACCAAGTGCTTTCATTAGCAGCTATGTAAGAAGATAGTGATACAGTTGACCCTTCAACACTTGTTACAAGACTACTTAATGCTTGGTTTGTTGAAGATAGGACATATTGAGGGTGATCATTGTCAGAAAGACCAGCGATATTTCCGTGATCTATAAATGCCTCAATATCGCTGAGATCGTAAACATCCTCAATAGCTGAAGTATTAGATTCTACTTGAGCACTTAACGCACTGTTAGTAGAAGACAGAACATATTGAGGGTGATCATTATCTCCTAGTCCTGCAATTGATCCATGATCAATACTTGCTACAGTAAAGTGTTTTGTTATATCAGCAATGTGACCATCAATTTGGGCATGGGTGTTAGTACCTATATTAGTCAGTTGAGTATGGTCTGTAGTGTCATTGTCGGTTGACCAAGTACCCTCATTAGCAGCTATGTAAGAAGATAGTGATACAGTTGACCCTTCAACGCTTGTTACAAGGCTGCTTAACGCTTGGTTTGTAGAAGACAGAACATATTGAGGGTGATCATTATCTCCTAGTCCTGCAATTGATCCATGATCAATACTTGCTACAGTAAAGTGCTTAGTTATGTCTGAAATGTGACCATCAATTTGAGCATGGGTGTTTGTACCGATATTCGTTAATTGGGTATGGTCAGTTGTATCGTTATCCGTTGACCATGCAGCTTCATTAGCAGCTATGTAGCTTGATAGAGATACAGTAGATCCTTCAACATTAGTAACGAGACTACTTAACGCACTGTTAGTAGAAGAGAGGACATACTGTGGGTGATCATTATCCCCTAGGCCATTAAGATCACCGTGCTCTATATATGTGGTAATATCACTTAAATCAAGAGCGTTTTCAATAGCTGATGTGTTAGAATCAACCTGGGAACTTAATGCACTGTTAGTAGAGGATAAGACATACTGTGGGTGATCGTTATCACCTAGACCAGCGATACTCCCATGATCAATACTTGCTACAGTAAAGTGTTTAGTTATGTCTGAAATGTGTCCATCTATTTGAGCATGGGTATTTGTACCAATATTGGTTAATTGAGTGTGATCAGTAGTATCGTTATCGGTTGACCAAGTAGACTCATTAGCAGCAATATAACTTGATAGAGATACAGTTGAACCTTCCACACTTGTTACAAGACTGCTTAACGCACTATTAGTAGACGAAAGCACATATTGAGGGTGATCGTTGTCTCCTAAACCAGCGATACTACCGTGGTCAATACTTGCTACTGTGAAATGCTTTGTTATGTCTGAAATGTGTCCATCAACTACACCAGAGACATAGGTTATATCAGAAGTGTTATCATCAACTACACTGCTTACATAGCTTATATCAGCACTCTCTTCCCAAGAAGCAGATAAAGAGTTTACTTGGTCATATACGCTGTTCCATAAAGGACTACTGGTATCAAAAGGAACTACCCTATTATAAGCTTCCTGCCAGTTAGCACTCGCAGAACCCAGACTAGTTATGTTCGCTGCATTACCGTCTACAAGACTACTTAAAGCTTGGTTTGTTGAGGATAGAACATATTGTGGGTGATCATTGTCAGAAAGACCAGCAATACTGCCGTGATCAATGCTTGCTACAGTAAAGTGTTTAGTTATATCAGCAATGTGACCATCAATCTGTGCGTGTGTGTTAGTACCTATATTGGTTAATTGAGTGTGGTCTGTAGTGTCATTATCTGTTGACCATGCAGCTTCATTTGCAGCTATGTAAGAAGAAATGTCTACAGTAGATCCTTCAACATTGGTTACAAGACTGCTTAAAGCTTGGTTTGTAGCAGAAAGGACATATTGTGGGTGATCATTATCACCAAGACCACTTAGAATACTGTGATCAACTGCACTTAAATCCCCTCCCCAATAAGGGTTGTTAATAAATAGGTATTCCCAGATATCAAGAATATCTGCCTCATTAAGCTCCACCTGTGCTGATAATTCTATAGCACTAGCTAAAAATACAGAAGATAAAACATACTGAGGGTGATCGTTAGCGTCTAGATTTGTTAAAAGGCTATGATCTCCAGAATTGCTCTGTATGTATGAAGATAAGGCAACCGTAGACGCTTCTATACTGTTTACTAAACTACTTAATACAGAGTTTGTAGCGGACAGAACATACTGAGGGTGATCATTGTCCTCAAGACCAGTAAGTAAACCATGATCAACAGCACTCCCACCACCTATAGGAACAGCGTTCTGCCAAGTTCCTGTAGAAGAAAAATATACTAAAGTTTCACCATTAACAGGATTACTTATTGTTATATCAGTTATAGATGATAACTCAAGATCTACATCAACAGCAGAAGGAGACCAATACGAACCAGTCCATACAAGACTATCACCCGCCACAGGGTTTGAAGCTAAAGGTGCTCCGATAGCTACATCTAGAAGATCTGAAGAAAGAGTTAGGTTATTTATACCTATTAAATTAATTAATTGTGCTACGCTAGAGACCCCAGTTCCACCGTGCTCAATACCAAGGGTATCTCCTGATTGGAATTCACCAATCGTAGGTACACCACTTACATAAACAATCCTTAAAGGTATTTGATCTGCCATAACATATTATATACCTTTGTAAAAAAGGATATAAGTAAATCAGTTGCCTCTAGACAATAATGATTATCTAATCATTCATCTTCTAGATTTTCAGGACCTGACACTAACTCTTCAATGTCAGAAAGAGTTTTCATTAATTCTTGAGTAGACATGGTAGAAACCTCTTCTTCTTCCATAGCTTCTTCCTTGTCCTTCTCTTCCTTGTCCTTGCCCATAGCTTTACCTACGGCTTTCCTTCTCTTCTTAAGGTACTCATCACTGGAATCAGAGTCGCCGTCATTATCGACATCATCATCCTCTTTCCCTACAGGATCAAGCTTCTTCTTCTCTTTTTTCTCAGAGATAAGCTCTGAAAGGATCATCTCAACATCCTCCTCATCAGAGGTAAGAGATTCATTTAAAGAGAAGCTGCTGGCGATTGGCTGCTGGCTGTAAAGCTCTGCAAAACCAGAGTTCTCAAAAAGGTACTTAAGACCTTGGTTAACATCAATGGCCTGAACACCGTTCTTAGACTTAAGCATCTCGCACATATCAGCGAAGCACTCTTTGATAACACTGTTTCTTGGAGAGATCTTAGCAAGAGCTTCCATTACAAGAACCTGAGTGTTGAGAAGGGTCTTAAAGGTTGGTGTCTCCTTAAGGTTGTTAACATTAACACCGTACTTCTCTTGAAGTAGGTTTGAAACAAGATCCTTAAGAGGCTTCTTCATTTCAAACAGCTTACCTACAAATTCCTTAAGGTCAGACTTGGTGTAACCAACCTGCTCATGAAGAGTGTTAAGATTGTTTGAGATTGTGCTTGATAGTTGCTTCTTAGAGATGAGAGCAAGGTAAGGAACATTTACAAAAGCCTCTACTAAAGCTTTCTCAATCTCCTCATCTTCCTCGAACATCTTGGTAGCAAGGTTAGAAATGCTAGGTTCAGTTACCCAAACAGTATCAAAAGACTTCTTGGACTCAAGAATCTCTTTCTTTACTAGCTCCTGCTTGCATACCATCTCGTAGATGTCACGGTTCTCACCAAGAGCAATAGAGAAGGAACCCTGCTCTTGAAGCTGCTCTAAGTTCATACGAGGAATACCAAAAGCCTCAGAGATTACATTAGAAAGCTTAACTGCATTCACTATCTCTGGGATACCGTTGATCTTCTCAGCGTTTTCTTGTAGGAACTTAGAAATGTTCTCTGAAACCTCCATAAATCTTTCAAACTCCTTAGTCTCTACAATGTTAAAGGTGTTGTTGAAAGATTCAGTTTGTTCTTCTAGTTTCTCAACGGTTTGGTTGAACTTGACGCGAGCATTCCATGATTCGATTAAAGTATCAAAGATCTCACCTGCACCAACTAACTCGTCGTTGTAAATGTTCTCTACAAATGAAGAAATTTGATTCTTGGTGTATGAATCAAACTTCTCTTCTTCTTTAAACATCTCTCCTGATTCTACTTGAATATTATCAAGGATCATTTCCTCACCAAAGTAATAATTACCTTCGATGATGTTACCACTCTCTGTAACAAATGTAACAAAGGAGTTGTGGTCATCTACGGAAAACAGAGAAACATTCTCTCGTAAAGAATAGCCTAAGCTATCGGCCATTAAGTTAAGGTTGGAGATTTTTCTATCTCTCTTATTGAAGAATTTTTCCATTTTTATATTTTAGATGCAAATCTCTATTTATATAGGGTTTTGTGACTCAGTTCTCGTCACTTTTAATTTTATTTTTCAAAATACGGTCGATTGCTCGGTATTTTGGTGACTCAGAACCTTCGTTCATCAAGTAAGACCTCTTCAAAACGCGAAGTTGGTCAATTTCCTCTTTTTTAGCCGTTGGTTTTGGCTTTGGCTGTGATTTGTTGACACTAATATCGTTTTTAGCTTGATTATCAGCAACAGCCATGTCCATAGCGGCTTGATTTTGCGATACAGCCATGTCAGTTTCACCTTGAGCCTGAGTTTGCTGCATTTGACCAGCAGCTTGAGCCTGTTGTTGCATACCTATCTGCTCTGCTTCCTGTGCAGCCTGCTTTTCTTGCTCTTTTTCAAGGTCCCTCTTGACAATTTCGATCTCAGTATCGGTCATGTCATAGTATTCCTTGTAAATGTAGTCACTTGGGAAGAGTCCAGTACCAACAACAGCCTGAACAACTCTAGCTTTCGCCTCATCAATCTCCAATTTACGCTTGATGAACACATCAGAAGGCTCTGGAAGTGAGATTTTGAGTTTTGTAATGACGCTCTTTGGATAATCAAGCATTGTTAGGTGTCTTTTTGCTATTTCAGCAAGTCCAACAGCTACACAATCTTGTATTCTTTGTATTACGCGAGCAAATTTAACATCGAGTTGGCTCAAGTTAGCCTTTCTTTCAGGCGATTTGTCGTATTCAACAATGTAGTCCTTGGGAATTTTAAGGGTCGCAAGCAATTTATCACGGAAATACTTAACATCATCGACCTCACCTAGGTTTTGAGCACCAGGAAGTGTCTCAATTTTGGTTCCTTGATTACCTCTAATAGGTACAAAGAAGTCTTCGTCTACCGCAAGAGGGTTATAACGACCATCAACCTTATTGTTATTGTGGAATTTCTCCTTCTTAAAGCGAGTTTTCATCGTCTCAAGGAAAGCTTCAGCCTTAGAAGCAGGAAGATTACCTACATCGACATAGAAAATGCGTCTTTCAGGTGCGCGTGACAGTCTGTATACAAGCATCGCATCTTCCATGAGCTTGAGTGAGCGATAAACTCTAATAGCACCTGCCATTATGGACTTGCCATAAGGATAATACTTAGGATCAGAGGTCTGAAGACGGAAGTGAACGATCTGGTTTTTATCTAGCTCAATATAAGTAGACTTAGTTGTGTGCCAATCGCCAGTGTTATAAGTACTTTGAGGAACCTCCTGAATGAAGGTTTTAAGATAACCAAACTTATCCTCTATCCTCATAATGTAGTAAGGGTTAAGAACCTTGATCTTAACAATACCACCTTCCATGTTACGAGCATTAGCTACAGTTTCGATAAAGGTGTCACCATACTTACAAGTACCACGAACAATATCCCAGTAGTACCTCTCTAAACGAATACGATCAAATAATCTCTCAACTTCTTCGATGGCATCAATGCTGTCTGATACTACCTTCCATCTCTTGTTTCTTAGGTCCTTCTGTGTAGAGTCATCAGCATAGATATCCAAAGCGGCGGTGATCTCTGGATAATCATCCATCTTCTCATACTCATCATACCTACGCTTCCTGTTAAGCTCAGACTCAGGAATGAAGGGAAGACCACGGGTGTAGTTCCAAAGAGGACTAGCAACGCTGTCAAGAGCGTTAGGATTGATTACAAGATCACCCTCTATGTTACGGGGGTCTGATCCAATAGCTAACTTGCGTTGAGCTTCTGTTGCAAAGAACTTAGCAAAGATCTTAGACATGAACCCAGTTGAATACATGGTAGTAACACTACCATCACCCATTGGAGTCCATGTAGTATGTCCTGGACCAGCGTTCTCGTTTATTTGATTAACCATGTAATGTCCTCGTTAGTGTGACCCGTCGATGTCATGATCTTTTGAGATTTTAATGGCATTGGAGGTTTACGCTCCTTAGCAGGATTAAATTTAACTATCTCAGGGTTCTCTTCTCGGTATCGTCTTCCACCATAAATAGATAGTGCTAAACTCATCACAAGGTCATCATTTTGTCCAGTATCTGCCTTAACTTTGCCGTTATCACTAATAATGAAGGTGTTAAGCTCCATAACAGTTCTCTTGGAATTAATTTTAACTTCGTTCATGCGAATCGCTTCTTCCATCTCGACTAGAACATTGTCACGATTCTTAGCTGTTATCTGTAATCCCATTTGCTGCTTCTCGTCAAACCAGACATTCTCATACTCAAGCTGATCGAATAAGTAATCAAGTAAATTGTTACCTATGGTGTTTCGCTCAACGAGAATTGGACATAAATTATAATAGTTGCCCTCATCGAAGCAAATACGAGCAAGCTCATTTATAGGAGTGGTGTTTGAGTAGAACTCAGCCACCTGCTCACCTGAATAAAGATCAATAATTTGGAAAGCAGAATAATCACGCCCACGACCCAACGCCACATCGACCGCCATAAAGTAAGTCGAGTTAGGATCCGGGTCTTTCCAGACATACATTCGATTATTGTACTTACGGTAGAAGTTATCATTTATGTTCTCCGTCAACGATTGTAGAATCATACCCTCAATAAAGGTATCACCTGTACCAAGGAATTCACACTCGTATTCCTGTAACCATTTCTTGTGGCTAATGTTAGCGCGTGTAGTAGGTTCCCACTCATCTATATCCATAGGAGGGTCACGCTGCTCCATCTCCTTGTAGAGCCACTCAAAGCCTTCTACGCGATTGTATTCAGGATGGTCCTGCCATCCTATCTGGATTGGATTAAAGGCGTTAGCACCGTCCACAGCGCGTGTCCATGTATCGTAATACCAGTTACCAATACCGTTAACAGTAGATAACACAAAAGCCCGACCACCAGTAGAGATGATAGGATAAACAGCAGCCCAAATTGTATCAATGTGTTCAATGAATGCAGCCTCATCAATTATAAGTAAAGAACCAGAAAGACCACGACCAGATTGCTTACCTGATGGACGAGACTTAATATGAGAGTTGTTCTCTAGTTTAAGGTTGTGTGCGTTAATAGTTGTAGACTTAGGTTTGATCCATTCAGGTAACTCATCATACATAATCTTGATACGATCAAGAACCTCTGTAGATTCTGTATCACCCACAGAAAGGATAACTATTGTCTGGTGAGATCTGAAGCAACACAACCAGAGTGAGTAAGCAGCAGCGATAGTAGTACATCCAGCCTGCCTGAACTTACGAAGTATGTTGAACCTGTTTCCTTCTAGAGCATTTATGATCACTTTCTGGAAAGGGTACAAATTAAAATCAACTAGTCCTCGAACTGGGTGGACAACCTTGATATAATTACTTATAAAGTATATTGGGTCTTTCTTACACCTGTTATACTCTTTCTTGTAATCTTCTTTTGTTTGTAGTCTCATGATTTACGCTTTTATATGTACACGCAGTAAGAACTTTAGTAATACAACTAATAAATTATCTTCTTACTTATCTAGGGCTGGTGTTAAGACCAAGTTCTTAGTAGGTCAGAAGTCCATCTTCAGTGGTTATTCAAATGCGTTCAAAAAATTCAATGTACAGGATAACGACATAGTTATCATGTGTCATGATGACATCGAGATCTTAACTGATCCAGAGGTCTTCAAAAATATTATAGTAAACACTTGCCTCAAAGTAGAGACAGGGTTTATAGGTGTCGCTGGCACGACACACTTGTCAGAAGATGCAGTATGGTGGAATCATCAGCTATGGCAGCAAGGAAAGCATCGAGGTCATGTATATCATGGAAAAGATATTATGGAAGCTGATAGCACCTACTATGGAAAGCCTGACAGAGTAGTTTGTATGGACGGGCTGTTTCTTGCAGCAAGCGGTAGAGTTCTTCGAGAACTAGGCTTGGATAAGCCTGAATACTTTGAAGGTGGCTGGGACTTCTATGACATTCACTACACAGTCACAGCACACAAGAATAAATACAAAAATTATGTTGTTCCAATCTCTATTCTACATAACTCTAAAGGAGAGCTTGTAGGAAGAGACTCCTGGCACTTAAATAGAAAGGCTTTTATAGAAAGAACTCACTTACCTATATCTTTAGGTTGATCGAGCTTCTTCATGGTTCTCTTGGCAATAGGATTTTTGGTTCGTAATCCACGGTAGACATTCAACGCAGCCTTCTGCATCTTAGTCTTGAAAACCTCATCTAATTTCTTCATATAATTATATACCATGAGTGAACAAGAAATAGAAAACCTAAAAAAACAAATTGAGATTTGGCAAAAAAGGTATTTAGCTGTTAAGAACAATCTTGTAGAGTTTGAACGGAAAACACTCAAGTACAAAATATCTCGCAGAACAAACAAGTTCTGGTCTGTTATCTCAGTCTTCTTAGACTCCGCTGAAACAGGAACCTCACCTCGGCAGAAAATTAAAATGTTCTTCAAGACTATGGCAGCATGGGCCAAACGAGGATTCAAACTAGAACCTGATGAAGTTGCTCAAGCCAGATTCGCAATTTGTAAAGCTTGCCCTCACCTCTTAGATGGAAAACAATGCTCTCTCTGCGGATGCTTTATGAAAGCAAAGACTAAGGTTTCTGGGGCTTCTTGTCCCGCGAAGAAATGGTAGAAACCCATTTCTTACTCTTCTTCAAGTTCTCCCAATAGACTCGAACTTTATGTATCTTGGCTTTACGCCAATAGTTAGAGTCTTTGTTTCTGTAACTCAATAGACAGGTTTAGGCGTTGGAACTTTTGTAAGGCTCTTAACCTTTCTTAGCATAGATCTTAACTTGCTTTTATACTTGTTGAAATCTTTTGATTTTTGTTTTTCTTCTCTTTCTTTTTCTTTATCTGACTGTGCTTTATCTGACTGTGCTTGCTTTTCTCTTTCTGCTGCTTGTGATTGTGAAACTTGATCCCTCTGAAAGTCTTGCTGTCTTTGC